>MDTD01043752.1_pt1 | contig 12777 bp, 14 predicted proteins | sample 811221 | NCBI WGS metagenome assembly MDTD01 (sample SAMN05326646, study PRJNA326480) | marine metagenome | isolation source: seawater | place: Pacific Ocean: South West | collected 2011 | reverse complement strand
TGAACAACCACCACCTTTAATAGCGATTCTAAAAAAAGACCCTTTATCTTTTTTAGACAATAAAACATTGATCTGTTTTAGAGCTTTATCAGTAAATTTAATTTCTTTAATCATGATTGATCACTGGTATTACTAATATAATACTTAATAATTTATTTTAAAGGATGAAAAAATACTCAAAGATAGGTCTATTCAAAAGCAAAGGCAGAATATTTAAGGAATCTCTATCAAAATATAGGACGCCCTTTCAAAGAGATAGAGATCGTATAATTCATAGTGCTTCATTCAGAAGGCTAAAACATAAAACACAAGTATTTGTAAATACAGAGGGTGATCATTATCGTACAAGAATTACACATTCTATGGAAGTTGCACAAATAGCAAGATCGATAGCACACTATCTCAATTTGAATGAAGATTTAGCAGAAACATTAAGTCTTGCTCATGATTTAGGCCATACACCTTTTGGTCATGCTGGCGAAGATGCTCTAAATGAATGTATGGAAGAACATGGAGGCTTTGATCATAATCTGCAGACATTACGAATAGTGATGTTTTTAGAAAATAAATATTTAAAATTTAGTGGACTCAATCTTTCAATTGAAACTTTAGAGGGCTTATTGAAACATAATGGTCCAGTAGATGACTTATACACAGTAGAAAAACTAATTGGGATTAAAAAATTTAAAAATATGATTAATTTTAATACTTATCCTTCGTTAGAGGCTCAAATCTCATCACTTTCTGATGATATAGCCTATAACAATCATGATATTCAAGATGGTATAAATGCAAATTTGTTTAAGTTAGAAGAGTTAGTTGAAATTAATTTTTTTAAAGGTATTTACAAAAAATATAAAAATAGAATTAATAAACAAAATTATAAAATCGCAACATATCAAATTATAAGAGATTCAATAGATTTAATGATAAAAGATTTAATTAGTAATACAATAAAAAACCTTAAATATAATAAGGTAAAAAGTAACAGAGATTTAAATAAAACAAATTTTTTAATAGTAGATTTTTCAGATAATATCAAAAATTCTGAAAATGAAATAAAATTTTTTTTAAGAACTAAGATGTATAATAATAAAAATGTTCTAGCTAAAAATAATAAAGGTAAAATAATAATTAAGAAATTATTTAAAAAAATTAAGAATAATCCAATAAAATTTATTCCAAAAGATCAACTAGTAAAAGATAAATATAGAGCTATTTCAGACTTTATATCGGGAATGACTGACAGATATGCAATTAACTTAAATAATAACTTTTAATGAATATTTTCGATCAATATTTAGATAAGATAAAAAAAATTCTATTAGACCTTTCAAAAAGTGAGGATTTAATTTTACCTGTCTCTTTGGATGGAATTACTGCAGAAATCCCTCCATTAAAATTTGACAGTGATATCTCAACAAATGTTGCGATGGTTTTATCTAAATTAAATAAGAAGTCTCATATTGAACTTGCTAATTATTTGTCTGAGAAAATCAAGAATGAAGATAAACTAATTGACAACATATCAGTAGTAAAACCTGGTTTCATTAATATTAAATTTAAATCAATTTTTTGGACAAACTTTATCAAAGAAATATTCCAAAATCCTAAATTATTTGGGATTAATACAAAAGAAATTAAAAAAAATTTTTTAATAGAATTTGTTTCAGCAAATCCTACAGGTCCCTTACATGTAGGGCACAGCAGAGGAGCAGTATTAGGTGATGTGATAGCAAATGTTTTACTATTCAACAAACATAAAGTCACAAAAGAATATTATGTAAATGATTATGGTAATCAGATTATAAATTTTGCAAAATCTGTTTATTTTAGAATAAGAGAAATTTCATTTAAAGAACCATTTCCAAATGATAACGAGGACTTATATCCAGGTGATTATATAATTGATTTTGCCAAAAATATCCTAAAAAATCATAAAGACATTGATTTTGATAATTTTGATAATATTTCAGAGAAATTAATTCCTTTATCTATTGAGGAATCTTTAAGATTAATAAAAAAGAATTTGAATAGTCTTGGCATTAATCATGATAATTTTGTTAGTGAAAAAAAAATAGTTGAAAATCAAGAAGTTGATAAAGTGGTTGATTTTCTTCAAAAAAATAAATTTGTATACAAAGGAAAAATAAAAGCTCCTGCAGGTGAAGAAGATAATAATTGGGTTGAGCGTGAGCAATTGCTTTTTAGATCTACCGACTTTGGTGATGATAAAGATAGAGCTTTACAAAAATCTGATGGATCGTGGACTTATTTTGCAAGCGACGTTGCTTATCATAAAAATAAACTTGATAGAAAATTTGATTATTTAATTAATATTTTAGGAGCTGATCATGCAGGTTACATTAAGAGAATCTCATCGTCTGTTGATGCTCTTTCTAGTTCAAAAGGTAAATTAATTTGTAAAGTAAGCCAATTAGTAAAACTTATTAAAGATAAAAAACCTTACAAAATGTCAAAAAGAAAAGGTGACTATATAACTGTTGACGATTTAATTAATGAAGTTGGAAGGGATGCTACAAGATTTATAATGTTAAGTCGAAATAGTGATGTTGAGCTTGATTTTGATTTTGATAATGTAATTGAGAAATCAAAAGATAACCCACTTTATTATGTTCAATATTGCTATGCAAGAATAGCATCTGTTTTTAGACACATAGAAAAAGATTTAAAATCAGAATTGCAAATTGACGACTTCAATTTTCAATATTCTAAAGATGAAATAAATATTCTTAAAAAAGTTTCTGAATGGCCAAAATGTGTTGACTCAACTAGTAAGAAACTAGAACCCCACAGAATACCAATGTACTTATATGAGTTAGCATCTTTGTTTCATTCATATTGGAATTTAGGAAAAGATAATCCTGAAAAAAGGTTTATTAATAATGAAAAAAAAATTGAAAATAATAAACTAATTCTTCTAAAAATTATTTCAAATGTAATAAAAAATGGAATGGATATTATTAATGTCTCTGTGCCTGAAAAAATGTAATGATAAAAGAAATTAAATATTTAGTATTTATAGTTTCAATTTTTCTTTTCATTTTTTTTACTGGTAAGTATTATTTTTCAGATATAAATATAAAAAGATCATATAAATCTTTAAATAATATAGACAAAAAAATAGAGTCTTATGCCAAAAAGTTACCTGTTTTAGATAGTGATACTAAGAACATCATAGAATATATCGAACAATCTAATAATAAGAATAAGAAAAAATTTAATTTTTGGAAGTTGCTTGAGTCTGATGAATAATCGGAGATCATTTATAATTGGTATTAAATCCACCAAATTATCTCACAAAGAAATAATTTTTCTAAAAAGATATAAACCCTGGGGAGTAATATTATTTTCTAGGAATATCAAAAATATAAAACAAACATATTCTTTAACATCATCAATTAGAAAAATTTTTAATGATAAAAAATATCCAATTTTAATTGATCAAGAAGGGGGACGTGTTAATAGATTAAAAAATATCGTTTTATTCGATAACTACACTTCTGAATTTTTTGGAAGTAAATTTAAAAAGAATTATAAAGAATTTGAAATCCTCTACCAATTTTTCATTGATAAGACATCATATTTATTAAATCTATTAGGTATAAATATAAATACTGTACCTGTTTTAGATTTACGCATTAAAGGTTCATCAAACATTATTGGAGATAGATCATTTTCAAATGATCCTCAAATTGTATCAAAAATAGGCGATTTTTGTATTAATCAATTTAAAAAAAATAAAATTGGCACTGTTATAAAACATATACCTGGACATGGGTTGGCAAAAGTTGACAGTCATCATCTTACTCCCATAGTTAAAAAAAGATTAAATTATTTATTAAAAAATGATTTCTCACCATTTAAAAATAAAAAAACATTTTTTGGTATGACTGCACATATTGTCTTTAAAAAAATTGATAACAAAAATACAGTTACTCATTCAAAAAAACTTATAAAATTAATCAGAAAAAGCATAGGATTTAAAAACATTCTAATATCAGATGATTTATCTATGAAAAGTCTAAAAGGCACTCTCAAAGAAAACACAATCAAAACATTTAGTGCAGGTTGTAATTTAGTGTTACATTGTAATGCTAATCTAAAAGAAATGTATATTGTTGGAAAAAATTCACCTTTAATTGATAATTTTATCTTAAAAAAAACATCACAATTTTACAAAATTTTAAGTTAGTATTATTAAATGATAGAAAATGATTCCTCATTATTTCATGTAGATATAGAAAATTACAGTGGTCCGCTTAATGTTTTATTAGATTTAGCTAAGTCTCAAAAAGTAAATCTAGAGGAAATTTCTATTACAAAATTGGCAGATCAGTTTAATGATTTTATTAAAAATGAAAAAAATTTAAATTTAGAAAATGCTTCAGAATTTCTATTGATGGCAACATGGTTAGCGTACCTAAAATCAAAATTACTTTTGCCAGGAACACCTGAAGAAGAATTCAAAGTTTTAGAAGTAGCAGAAAAATTAAAACTTCAATTAAAAAAATTAGAGTTAATAAGATTATTATCTGAACAGATGTTAAAAAGAAAAAGACTTGGTAGAGAAATAAGAACAAGAGGAATTCGGGCTGGAATAAAACCAGTTTATAATAGTGAATTAAAAGTAACTTTGTTTGATTTGATGAAAACTTATTCAACAATCATAATGACCAAAGATTTCCAAAAGATTAATATTCCAAAGTTACCTGTGTTTACCACTGAGGAAGGAATAAAAACTATTAAAGAATTTTTTGGAAAATTAAAAGAGTGGAAAAAATTAGATGAATTAATACCTAATAATTTTAAAAATAAAATTTATAAAAACACTGGTAAAGCAGGAATATTTGCAGGGTCTTTAGAATTAGTGAAAGAGGGAAATATTAAGATAAAGCAAAAAGACTTGTTTAATGATATTTTCATAAAGCAAAATAAATGATTAAAAAAAAAACAAAAAAAAAAGATAATATAATAGATTTTCCCTCAAAATTATCCTCAATTGAAAAGGAAATAGAAGCAATTGTTTTTGCTGCAGCAGAACCTTTAGATGTTCAAACAATTCAGGAAAAAATTTCTAAAAAGACTGATGTAGAAAAGTTACTTTTAAAACTTCAGTCTGAATATCATGATCGGGGTATAAATTTAGTTTGTATTTCTAAAAAATGGTCATTTAGAACTTCACCAAATTTGTCTAATTTGATGAAACAAGAAAAAACCGTTGAAAAAAAATTATCTAAAGCCGCAATCGAAACTTTATCTATAATTGTTTATCATCAACCTGTTACAAGAGCTGAGATTGAAGAGATAAGAGGAGTTGCTTTTGGAACTAATACATTAGAAATTTTAATGGAATTAAATTGGGTAAAACCTGGTGGTAGAAAAGATGTGCCAGGAAGACCTATCCAATATGTCACTACAGAGGAATTTCTGAGTCATTTTAATCTTCAAAAATTATCTGATCTACCAACAGTAGATGAACTGGGAGCTGCTGGTCTGATTGATAGCACAAACATTGATAATGCTATTTTTGGTACTGGTAAATTTTATAAAGAAAAACAAGATGATAAAAAAGAGGACATTTACTCAAATATTGATGAAATGATAAGTAGCACACTTGAATCGGAGGAAAAAAAATAAGATTCTCTCTTATCGTCTAGTAAAAAGTCACTTTTAAAATATTAATAAAAAGGTTATAACTTTTCTATGAGCATTGGAATTTGGCAAATCGCAATTGTAGTAATATTAGTAGTATTATTGTTTGGTAGAGGAAAAATATCAAGCTTGATGGGTGATGTGGCCAAAGGAATTAAAAGTTTTAAAAAAGGTATGGCATCGGATGTCACTGATGACCCAGAACCAAAAAATATTTCCGACGAAAATCAAGACTCAAATAAAAAAGAGTAAATTAAGTGCCTACTATTGGTTGGTTTGAGATTTTAATTATAATAGCGATAGCTATAGTTGTTCTTGGACCAAAAGATTTTCCAATCATGTTAAAAAAAGTTGGATCATGGTTGGGAACTGCAAAAAGATATTTTAATACTATTCAAAATGAAGTTACGAATATTGATATTGAAGATAGAGAAGATGAAAAAAAAATAATAAAAAAAGAAGATAATAAAAAAGATGAATAATGAAGAAAATGATGCTGGTTTTATAAGTCATTTAGCCGAATTAAGAAAACGGTTAATTCATAGCTTTATATTTTTGATTCTTTTTTTTGTTGGATGTTATTTTTTTGCTGAGCATCTTTACGGTTTTTTAGTTGAACCTTATGCAAAGGCAGTAAAAGATGATGGATCGGAAAGAAGATTAATTTTCACAGCATTACAAGAAACATTTTTGACTTATTTAAAAATTTCTTTTTTCACAGCATTTTTTATAACATGTCCATATATTTTAATGCAGATATGGAAATTTATTGCTCCAGGTCTTTATAAACACGAAAAAATTGCAATTTTACCTTATCTTATTTTAACACCAGTATTATTTTTCTTGGGTGGAATATTGGTTTATTATTTAATCATGCCTCTTGCTATTAAATTTTTCCTATCTTTTGAAAGTACTGGTATTTCAACAAATTTACCAATTCAACTAGAGGCTAAGGTAAATGAATATCTTTCATTAGTTATGAAATTGATTTTTGCATTTGGTATCAGTTTTCAATTACCCGTTGTTTTAAGTTTGTTAGCAAGAGTAGGATTGATTGATTCTGAATTTCTAAAAAGGAGAAGAAAATATGTTGTAGTGATGATATTTGCTGCAGCTGCAATACTAACACCTCCTGATCCAATTACGCAAATCGGTTTGGCAATACCATTATTAATTTTATATGAATTGTCTATATTTTCAGTAAAATTTATAGAAAATAAAAAATTAAAAAATTCAGATGCATGATTTAAAACTAATTAGAAAAGATTTTGATGCCTTTAAGAAAGCTTTAGAAAAACGTCATGTAAAAATAGATTTTGAAAATTTAAAAAAATTAGATTTTTTAAATAGAGAATTAATTCAAAAAAAAGAGACATTAGAGAATGAAAAAAAAAATATTTCAAAATCTAAAGACAAAACCCTTTTTAATAAATCTAAAGAAATTTCACAATCAATTGATAAAATAGTTGAGGAGCAAAAAAAAATTAAGTCAGATCTGAATACTATATTATCGAATATACCAAACATACCTCATTCTGATGTTCCTGAAGGTAAAAATGAAAACGATAATGTTGAAATAATAAAATCAGGTTTGGTGCCAAAATTTGATTTCAAACCAAAATCACATTATGAATTGGGGGAAGCACTTGGTATGCTTGATTTTGATCTTGCCTCAAAAACAACTGGTTCAAGATTTGTATTTGTTAAAGATAAATTAGCATTACTAGAAAGAGCTATTTCAAACTTTATGTTGGATATACATATCTCAAAAAATGGTTATCAAGAAATTTCGCCCCCATTAATAGCTTCAGAAGATACAATGTTTGGGACTGGACAATTGCCCAAATTTGAGAACGATCAATTTGAAGTTAAATTAGATGATACAAGTGACAGAAAGTTTTTAATTCCTACAGCAGAAGTAATTTTGACAAATATTGTTAAAAACCAAATTTTGGATCCTAAAACTCTTCCTATGAGATTTGTTGCGTCAACTCCTTGTTTTAGAAAGGAAGCTGGTAGTTATGGTAAAGATACAAGAGGGATGATTAGACAACATCAATTTTATAAAGTTGAAATGGTAAGTATTGTAGAAAAATCAAAATGTTTAGAGGAACTTGAGAGAATGACTAATTGTGCAACCAACATTTTAAACCTTTTAGAATTACCTTATAGAAAAATGATTTTATGTAGTGGAGATATGGGTTTTAGTGCTGAAAAGACTTACGACATTGAGGTTTGGTTGCCGTCAGAAAATAAATATAGAGAAATCTCTTCTTGCTCCTCATGTTCTACATTTCAAGCTGTTAGAATGAAGGCTAGATATAAAGATAAAAATAAAGAAATTAGTTATCTAGGTACTTTAAATGGAAGTGGTTTGGCAATTGGGAGAACACTTATTGCTATTTTAGAAAATTATCAGCAAAAAGACGGGTCAATAACTATTCCAAAGGTTCTAAAACCCTATATGAATAATTTAGAAAAAATATCAATCAATTAAAGTTGTTTTAATTCTTTAGATGGTATAAATAATCTCTTTTAATCAAGGAGTTTTATGGAAAGTTCAGGAATAGGTCAATTTATACCACTAATATTAATTTTTGTAATTTTTTACTTTTTTCTAATAAGACCTCAACAAAAAAAAGTTAAAGAACATAAGGCTATGGTTGAAGGTTTAAAAAAAGGAGACAAAATTGTTACATCAGGTGGTATCACTGGCACAATAACAAGAGTTATTGATAACGATAAAATTGAAGTGGAAATTGCAGACAATGTCACTGTTGAGGTTATAAGGGGAACGGGTGTCCAAAGTTTGATGAATTCCCAAGAAGTAAAAAAATAAATTTTAGATCAGGTGTTATATTTTTCGAAATTAAGAATTATTTTAATAATTTTAATTTCTCTTTTTTTCACCCTTATTGCATCATCAAATTTTGTTAAATTTAACAATAATTTCTTAAACAAAAAAATTAATCTTGGATTAGATCTTCAAGGTGGCTCATATCTTTTGTTAGAAATTGACAATTCACCTGTTATTGAACAGAAACTTCAAAATTTTACAATTACATTAAGAAACTACTTTAAAGATAAAAATATTAGAATTAAAAATCTAAAACTTTTTGATCAAAAAATTTTGTTTTCAGTAGACAACCAATTTAAGCAAACCATTTTGGATGAATTTCAAGATGAAAAAAGTGAAATTAATCAATATTTTCCAAAATTTAAATCTCACCAATTTGAAATTAATGACTTAAAGGACTCTTTCAGTATAAATTTTTCTAAATACGGAATAATAGAATTAAAAAGTTCATCACAAGACCAAGCTTTAGAAATAGTTAGGAGACGTATAGATGAAATTGGTACTAATGAGCCAAATATAATTAAACGTGGTAATGACAGAATTTTAGTAGAACTTCCTGGATTAGACGATCCTATGAGGATTAAGTCTTTGCTGGGCAAAACAGCAAATTTAACTTTTAGATTTGTTACTAATAATAATGAGGATTCTTTTGGAGCAGAGAAGTTGAAATATGAAGATAGTGATGAAGAGTCAACAGTAAGTAAAAGAATAATTTTAAGTGGTGATAATCTTCTTGATGCACAACCTAGAATGGACAGTGAGACCAACGAAACTGTTGTAACATTCACGCTTGATCGGGTCGGAGCAAAAAGGTTTGGTAAAGCCACTTCAACAGGTATTGGTAAACAATTAGCAATTGTTTTAGATGGAAAGATTATAAGCGCACCAGTTATTAGAGATACTATAGCAAGTGGATCTGGACAAATAAGTGGAGGTTTTACTTTTCAATCAGCAACTGATCTAGCTTTATTGTTAAGATCTGGAGCATTACCCGCACCACTCAATATAATTGAGGAGAGAACTGTTGGACCAGATTTAGGTGAAGACTCTATCAAAGCAGGAATGATTGCTTTATTGATAGGCTTCATTTTGGTTATCTTATTTATTTTCGTAAAATATAGAATATTTGGATTAATTACCAATCTAACCTTAATTGTAAATTTATTTTTGTTAGTTGGGATTTTAACTATTTTTGAAGCAACTTTGACTTTACCTGGTATAGCAGGAATAATTTTAACAGTAGGTATGGCTGTAGATGCCAATGTGCTTATATTTGAAAGAATAAAAGAGGAATTAAAAAATGAGAGAAATAATCTTATAGCATTTGACAGTGGTTATACTAAGTCAAGAACAGCAATATTAGATGCCAATATCACAACTTTATTGGCTGCAATAATTCTTTTTTTTATGGGATCTGGGCCTATAAAAGGTTTCTCTTTAACATTAGGAATTGGAATTTTTACTACACTTTTTTCAGTGTACTTTATAGCGAGACTTTTAACAGTTTTATATATTTCGAGAAATAAGGAAAAAGAAGGCTTGATTTAAATGATAGCATTTAACAAACATTACAATAAGTTTAATTTTCTCTCAATTTCATTAGTTGTCGTTTCCTTACTTTTACTAATATTTAAAGGGTTAAATTTTGGTATCGATTTTAAAGGTGGAACTCTTATAGAGTTAAGATCAGCCGACACTAAAATTAACACTTCATCTTTAAGAGACAACTTAAGTCAAATGAATTTAGGAGATATTTCTGTTAAAAATTTCGGCAATCAAACTGATTTTTTAATTAAATTTGAAAATAATAAAAATAAAAACATTATTGAAGAAATTAAAAAAAACCTAGATAAATCTTTTGGTAACAATTTTAATTTTAGAAGAGTTGAAAATGTAGGTCCAAAGGTCAGTAAAGAATTATTAAAATCTGGTATCATTGCAATATCTGTCGCTTTAGCTTTAATGCTTATTTATATCTGGATAAGATTTGAGTGGCAATTTAGCTTAGGAGCAATATTAGCATTGTTTCACGATGTAATTGTCACGTTAGGTTTGTTTTCACTCCTCGGACTTGAAATTAATTTATCAATTATCGCTGCAGTACTAACGATTGTTGGTTATTCCATGAATGATACAGTTGTAATTTTTGATCGAGTAAGAGAAAATCTTAGAAAATATTCAGATATTAAAATTTATGATTTGACCAATATTTCAATAAACGAAACATTATCAAGAACCTTAATTACGTCAATAACTACATTGCTAGCTTTACTCTCTATTTTCTTGTTTGGTGGTGAAATTTTGAAAGGTTTTTCTTTGGCGATGATTTTTGGTGTTATTTTTGGAACTTATTCATCAATATATATTGCCAATACAGTTTTAGTAAGACTAAAAGTTTCACAAAAAACTATTCTTAGAGAAGATAAAAAAAATTAATATAAATTTTGCGCCGCCACCATTGAAAATAACATTGGCAATGATAAAATTGTATTTATCCTTGAAAAAATAATTACTGTTTTTGCTGACTTTGCTTTAATTTCAATGTCACAATCAATAATACCTAATGCTCTTTTTTGATTAGGCCAAATTATAAACCAAACGTTAAAAGCCATAAAAATTCCCAGCCACATACCAATACCAATAGCTGTATGTTTAGGTATACCAGAGCTTACACTTAGAGTGATCGCATCTTCTAAATATCCGTTTAAAATAGCAAGTATTAAGCCTGATAGAATAGTCAAAGCTGCAGCCCATCTAAAATAAAAAAGCGCTGCAGGAACTATTATCTTGCCAAGTGCTGGTTTTTGTTCATCTGGAATTTTTTCCATATTTGGAATTTGAACAAAATTAAAGTACCATAACAGACCAATCCACATTATAGCAACAAGTGCATGAGTATAACGAGCAATACCGCTCCAAAATAATCTATCAAAACTAAAACCACTATTTAAATAAAAAAGAGATAAAAAAAGTATGATTGTTAAGGCTAAGGAAGCGTGTACAGTTTTTGATAATGAGGATAGAAAATTAAAAATTGATGCTCGAAAATTTTTCATCTTAAGAATTATACTTTAATATTTTTTATTATTTAACATAAAAATTTAGTAAAGCAGTGTTTTTAAGAACTTACCGGTATAACTTGAATTTATTTTGCAGATTTCCTCTGGTTTTCCTTCAGCTATAATTTTACCACCCTTTACACCACCTTCAGGCCCCATATCAACTATGTAATCTGCAGTTTTTATCACATCTAAATTATGTTCTATTACAACAACAGTATTTCCCAAAGATACAAAAGTATGTAGAATTTCAAGAAGTTTTTTAATATCATGTTGATGAAGACCCGTAGTAGGTTCGTCTAAAATATACATAGTTCGACCAGTTGATCTTTTTGATAATTCTTTAGCTAATTTAATTCTCTGGGCCTCACCTCCAGAAAGAGTAGTCGCTTGCTGACCAATTTTGATATAACCTAAACCAACTTTTTTTAATGTAAGTAGTTTTGTTTTTATATTAGATATATTTTCAAAATATTCGCAACCTTCATCTACAGTCATGTTTAGAACATCTGCAATACTTTTATCTTTAAATTTAATTTCAAGGGTTTCTCTATTGTATCTTGTACCCTTACATTCATCACATTGTATATATACATCAGGAAGAAAATGCATTTCGTAAGTGATAACACCATCACCTTCACAGGCCTCACACCTTCCTCCTCTTACATTGAATGAAAATCTACCTGGTTTATATCCTCTAGTTTTAGACTCTGGTAAATTTGTAAACCAATCTCTAATAGGGCCAAAAGCACCAGTGTAAGTTGCTGGGTTTGATCTTGGTGTTCTTCCGATTGGCGATTGATCTATATCTATTATTTTATCAATAAGTTCTGTACCCTTAAATCCTTTAAAGGGTTTTGGAATCTTTCTCGATTTATTATTATTTAAAGTTAAATTTAATGCATTATATAGAGTTTGAAGGACTAAAGTTGATTTACCACTTCCAGAAACTCCTGTTACGCAGGTTAAGCTACCAAGCGGGATCTTTAAATTTACATTGTCTAGATTATTTCCAGTAGCCCCGGTGATTTCTAAAAATCTTCCATTTTTAGCTAATCTTCTTTTATTAGGAATATTTATTTTTAATTTTTTTGAAAGATATTTTCCAGTAATACTATTTTGATTTTGACTAATTTCTTTAAAAGTTCCTTGCGCCACAACTTCTCCACCATTATTACCTGCTTC
>MDTD01004810.1_pt1 | contig 12778 bp, 7 predicted proteins | sample 811221 | NCBI WGS metagenome assembly MDTD01 (sample SAMN05326646, study PRJNA326480) | marine metagenome | isolation source: seawater | place: Pacific Ocean: South West | collected 2011 | reverse complement strand
TGAAAAAGTCTCGACATACCTGATTTTTTTCCAACTAAGCCAATGCTCAATTTAATCTCCTTTTATACGGGGCTAATAACCCTCTATGGCCGCTAAGCGTTAAAAAAGCAACAAATTAGCCCAAACTAATTTGCACATCAACCCCAGACGAAAGGTCAAGCTTCATTAGAGCGTCGACAGTTTTATCTGTAGGTTCTACTATATCCATAAGTCTCTTATAAGTTCTTATCTCGTATTGGTCTCTGGCATCCTTATCTTTATGCGGAGACGTTAAGATTGTTGTTCTTTCTTTCTTAACTGGCAAAGGTATTGGTCCTTTTACAATCGCGCCAGTCTTTTTTGCAGTCTCAACAATTAACTTTGTTGAAGCATCAATAAGGCGGTAATCAAATGCTTTTAACCGAATTCTAATTGCTTGATTATCCACTATCAATTAACCCCTTTATAATTACACTTTATGCAAAATGTTGCGTATTCTATGTCTCTAAAGCCCCTAATGTCAACAAATTTAAGGCATTTATAAAACTATTGTTTTATGAAGTCTTTAACTGTTCAGCAATATTATTTGGAACTTCAGCATATTTAAGAAATTCCATAGAAAAGCTCGCTCTACCTTGAGTTGCAGACCTTAAATCAGTTGCATAACCGAACATTTCAGATAATGGCACTTCTGACCTGACAGTTTTACCAGTGGGGATTTCATCCATTCCTAAAATGATCCCTCGTCTTCTGTTTAAATCCCCTACTACATCACCCATATGCTCTTCCGGGGTAACAACTTCAACAGCCATCATAGGTTCTAAAAGAACAGGATTAGCTTTTAAACATCCCTCTTTTAAAGCCATTGATCCTGCAATTTTAAATGCCATCTCGCTTGAATCAACATCATGGAATGATCCATCATATAAAGTTGCTCGTAATGCAAGAAGAGGATAACCAGCTATTACACCATTTTTCATTTGCTCTTGGATGCCTTTATCAACAGCAGGGATATATTCTTTAGGTACAACACCTCCAACAATCTTATCTACAAATTCATATTCATCATCTAATCCAAGGGGCTCCAATTTAAGCCAAACGTGACCATATTGACCCTTACCACCACTTTGTCTGACAAATTTTCCCTCAATATCAACTGATTCTCTGATAGTTTCTCGATAAGAAACCTGCGGTTTACCAATATTTGCTTCTACATCAAACTCTCTTCTCATTCTGTCGACTAAGACATCCAAGTGAAGCTCTCCCATGCCAGAAATAATTGTTTGAGCAGATTCCTCGTCTGTATGAACCCTAAATGATGGATCTTCTTGAGCAAGTTTACCTAGAGCGACGCCCATTTTTTCTTGGTCTGATTTAGTCTTAGGCTCGACCGCTACTGAGATTACAGGCTCCGGGAAATCCATTCTCTCAAGTACAACCTGATCGCCCAAATCACATAGAGTGTCTCCAGTCGTTACGTCTTTAAGACCTATACAAGCAGCAATGTCACCAGCACGTATTTCTTTAATTTCATTACGATCGTTTGAGTGCATCTGAACCATTCGTCCGACCCTTTCCTTCTTAGACTTAGTAGAATTCATCACTCCGTCACCAACAGAAAGTACGCCAGAATAAACTCTAATAAATGTTAAAGTACCAACAAATGGATCTGTGGCAATTTTAAAAGCCAATGCTGAAAAAGGTTCCTCATCAGAAGATGATCTGCTAATTTCAACCTCCTCGTCGTCTGGCAATGATCCTTTGATAGCCTTGACTTCATTTGGAGCGGGCAAATATTCAATTGCAGCATCTAAAACAGCTTGAACACCTTTGTTTTTAAATGCTGAACCACAAAAAGCTGGCACTATTTCATTTGCAAGAGTTCTGACTCTAATACCTTCTTTGATTTGATCAGCCGTTAATTCACCATTTTCTAGGTATGTATTCATCAAATCTTCATTTGCTTCAGCTGCACTTTCAACCATAGACTCTCGTAAAGATTCGCAAGTACTAAGGATATCTGCTGGAATTTCTTGCTCTTCAAAAGTAAGTCCTTGATCGTCTTCATTCCAAAAAATTGCTTTCATTTTTACTAAATCAACTACGCCCTTGAAATCATCCTCAGCTCCAATATTAAATTGCATAGGAACAACATTTGCTTTTAATCTATCTCTAATTTGATCAGTAACCCTCGAAAAATCTGCTCCAGCTCTATCCATTTTATTAACAAATACAATTCTGGGAACCTCATATCTATCCGCCTGGCGCCAAACAGTTTCTGATTGTGGCTCAACACCAGAGGTACCACAAAACACAACTACAGCGCCATCTAGTACCCTCAAAGATCTTTCAACCTCAATAGTAAAATCTACATGACCAGGTGTATCGATAATATTAATTCTGTGTTGAGGAAATTGTTGCTCCATACCTGACCAAAAGCATGTAGTAGCGGCAGAGGTAATAGTGATACCTCTCTCTTGCTCTTGCTCCATCCAATCCATTGTTGCAGCTCCATCATGAACTTCACCAATTTTATGAGACAGACCAGTATAAAAAAGGACTCTCTCTGTTGTTGTGGTTTTGCCCGCATCAACATGAGCACAGATACCAATGTTTCTGTACTTACTAAGTTCAGTCTGTCTAGCCATAATAAAACCTATGAAATGTTATAAATTAAAAACGGAAGTGTGAAAAAGCTTTATTAGCTTCTGCCATACGGTGAACATCTTCTTTTTTCTTCACCGCTGAACCTTTTCCTTCTGCAGCATCAGCTAATTCACCTGCTAATCTATGATCCATTGACTTTTCATTTCTTTTTCTGGCAGCTTCTACTAACCAACGCATTGCAAGAGCTTGTCTTCTAGATGGTCGAACCTCTATCGGAACTTGATACGTTGCACCACCAACTCTTCTAGACTTTACCTCGACCATTGGACCGATGATATCCAAAGCCTTTTTAAATAACTCTACAGGGTCTGTTTTTACAGTCTCATCAATTTTGTTAAATGCACCATATACTATTTTTTCTGCAACAGATTTTTTTCCGTCTTTCATGATGTGATTCATGAACTTAGCAACAATAATATCTTTATATTTAGGATCGGGTAATATCTTTCTTTTTTCGGGGCTTCTTCTTCTAGGCATGCTTATTTACCCTTTTTGGCTCCATACTTAGATCTTCTCTGTTTTCTATTAGCTACTCCAGATGTATCTAATGAGCCCCTGACGGTATGATATCTAACACCAGGAAGATCTTTAACTCTTCCGCCACGAATTAAGACAACAGAATGCTCTTGGAGATTATGGCCCTCACCACCAATGTATGAAGTTACCTCATATCCACTTGTTAACCTTACTCTACAAACTTTTCTTAAAGCTGAATTAGGTTTTTTAGGAGTGGTTGTATACACACGAGTACAGACTCCTCTTCGTTGTGGAGACTTTTCCAAAGCAGGTACATCAGTTTTCCTTACCTTTGGTCTGCGAGGCTTTCTTATTAATTGATTTACTGTAGCCATAATTTATTGTTTGGACGCGATTTTATATACATGATTCACTACGGTCAACATTATTCCTCAGTTTCTTGCAATTCTTGTCGCAATGCTGCCTCAATGTCGTCATCAGATAGCATTGATTCTGTTGAATCACCTGCTTTCTTAGCAGCCATTTGGTCATGGAACTCCATTCCAGTTCCAGCAGGAATCAATCTTCCAACAACAACATTCTCTTTCAAACCTCTCAAATAATCTATCTTACCTGTCACAGACGCCTCAGTAAGAACTCGAGTAGTTTCCTGGAAAGAGGCTGCAGAAATAAATGAATTGGTTGTAAGTGAGGCTTTGGTAATACCAAGTAATACTCTCTCAAAACGTGCAGGCATTTTATTTGCAGCTATAGCCTTTGCATTTTCTTCAACTAGTTCAGCATATTCTACTTGATCACCCTGAATAAACTTTGTATCTTCACCGTCAATAATCAATGCTTTTCTGAGCATTTGACGCAAAATAGTTTCAATATGCTTATCATTAATAAGAACTCCTTGAAGCCTGTAAACATCTTGAATTTCATTAACTATAAAATTAGTTAGTTGGGGAATTCCTCTCAAGCGTAATATATCATGAGGACTCAATGGACCATCGGAAATAATATCTCCTTTTTCTATCCTTTCGCCCTCAAATACTGTGAGAATTCTGTGTTTCGGAATAAGCATCTCAACATTTTGAGTTTTTTTAGTTGCTCCATCAGGAGTTATGACAAGTCTAACCTTTCCTTTAGTTTCTTTACCGAAAGCTATGATTCCACTCTCTTCTGCAAGAACAGCTGCGTCTTTTGGTTTTCTTGCTTCGAACAAATCGGCAACCCGCGGAAGACCACCAGTAATATCTTTAGTCTTTGAACCCTCTAATGGTATTCTTGCTAGAACTTCTCCAGCATGTAATTTTTTACCATCTTTTAAATTAACAAGTGCTTTTGCAGGCAGAGAATAGTTTGCAGGTGTTTTATGCTCACCTAATGGAACCGGTTTGCCCTTTGCATCAACTAATGCTATTGATGGAACCCTGTCTTTTCCTGCAGATGGTCTTTCAGCAACGTCAATAACTTCAATGCTGCTTAGTCCTGTAAGTTCATCTGTTTTTGAGCGAACAGTTACTCCGTCTTCTATATCAGTAAATTGAACTATCCCTTCAACTTCACTAATTATTGGACGGGTGTAGGGATCCCAACCTGCAATTTTAAGACCAGGTTCAACGTTAGTTTGGTCCTTAACAAATAAAGTTGCTCCATAAATTAATTTATGTTGCTCAATTAGTTTTCCTTTTTCATCAGTCAGGGTTACTTGGCTATTTCTTGAAACAACAACCTCTTGCTTATCTTTGTTGGTAACTGTTTTCATGTCTGAAGAAAAATTAATCATTCCAGAATTATTAACAACTATTGCATTATCCTCAGATGAACTAGATGCGGCGCCACCAATATGGAAGGTACGCATGGTCAATTGAGTTCCAGGCTCGCCAATTGATTGAGCAGCTACAACTCCAACTGCCTCACCTCTATGCACTAAGTGACCTCTAGCTAAGTCTCTACCGTAGCATTTAGAACAAACGCCATAACTCGCCTCACAAGTCATTGGTGATCTAACCTTTAAAGATGATATATTTAACTCATCAATTTTCTTAACTGAATCTTCATCTATAAGATGACCAATTGAGTATACTTCTTCTCCATCTGAGCTTGATATCGGTTCTGCAATAACTCTTCCAAGAATTCTTTCGGTAAGAGGTTGAATAATATCTCCTCCCTCTACAATAGATGAAACCACTATTGATTGATCGGTACCACAATCATCCTCAACAACAACTGAATCCATAGCAACATCACAGAGTCTTCTTGTTAAATATCCTGAATTAGCTGTCTTTAGAGCTGTGTCAGCAAGCCCCTTACGTGCACCATGAGTAGAAATGAAGTACTGAAGAACAGATAATCCCTCTCTGAAGTTTGCAGTGATAGGAGTTTCAATAATTGATCCATCAGGTTTAGACATTAGACCTCTCATTCCTGACAACTGTCTAATCTGGGCAGGAGAACCTCTAGCACCAGAATCAGCATATATATATACAGAATTAAATGATGCCTGATCAACTTCTTTTCCATCATTATCTGAGACATGATCGGTACTAATTTTTGCCATCATAGCCTTTGCAACTTTTTCATTTGCACGAGACCAAATATCAATTACCTTATTGTAACGTTCACCTTGTGTAACAAGGCCAGATTCATATTGAGATTCAATAGATTTAACTTCTTTCTCTGCTGCATCGATGATAGACGGTTTTTCTTCAGGAATTACAAAATCATCTACACCTATTGATGATCCAGATCGAGTAGAATGCTCAAAACCAAGATACATTAATTGATCGGCAAAGATTACAGTATCTTTAAGACCAGCTTTTCTGTATGAGACATCAATTAAATTAGAAACAGATTTTTTGTCTAATGTTTTGTTTACATTATCAAAACCAACTTCGATAGGTGTTATTCTCCAAACCAACACTCTACCAACAGTTGTGTCTTCTAAGAAAGTACCTTTATCAGCATTGGTAATCCTGACTTTGATGTTTGCATGTATGTCAATTGTTTCAGATTCATATGCTCTTAATACTTCATCAGGATTGCTGAAGACTCTTCCATCTCCCTTAACATTTACTCTATCTCTAGTCATGTAATATAGTCCTAAAACAATATCCTGAGTAGGGTTAATAATTGGTTCTCCATTAGCCGGGGACAAAATATTATTTGTTGACATCATGAGAGCGCGAGCTTCGAGTTGAGCTTCAATGGAAAGAGGAACGTGAACAGCCATCTGATCACCGTCAAAGTCTGCATTAAATGCAACACAAACTAAAGGATGTAATTGTATAGCCTTTCCCTCAACGAGCAGTGGTTCAAATGCTTGAATGCCCAACCGATGCAATGTCGGCGCTCTATTTAATAAAATTGGGTGCTCTCTGATTACCTCTTCTAAAATTTCCCAAACTTCAGGAGTCTCTCTTTCTACAAGCTTTTTAGCAGCTTTAATAGTTGTAGCGAGCTCATTTTGTTCAAGTTTTCCGTATACATATGGCTTGAATAATTCAAGAGCCATTTTTTTTGGAAGTCCGCACTGATGTAATTTTAAATTAGGGCCTGCAACAATTACAGACCTACCAGAATAGTCAACACGCTTTCCAAGTAAATTTTGTCTAAATCTTCCCCCTTTGCCTTTGATCATATCCGCAAGAGATTTGAGCGGTCGTTTGTTGGTCCCAGTGATTACTCTTCCTCTTCTGCCATTGTCTAGAAGAGCATCAACACTTTCTTGCAGCATTCTTTTTTCATTTCTCACTATAATGTCGGGAGCGCTCAACTCTAGAAGGCGTTTTAATCTGTTATTTCTATTTATCACCCTTCTATATAGATCATTTAGATCTGAGGTAGCAAATCTTCCTCCCTCCAATGGCACTAAAGGCCTCAGATCAGGAGGTAATACTGGGAGCGCATTCATAATCATCCACTCTGGTTTATTTCCAGACTCGTTGAATGCTTCAAGGAGTTTTAACCTTTTAGATAATTTTTTTAGTTTAGTTTCAGAATTAGTTTGCGGAACTTCCTCGCGTATTATTCTAATCTCTTCGTCCAAATCAAGTTCCTGTAACAATATTTGAACCGCTTCTGCACCCATGGAGGCAGTAAATTCATCACCATATTCGTCAAATGCTTCGACAAATTCTTCTTCAGTTAAAATTTGACATTTCTCTAAGTCAGTTAATCCTGGATCAGTAACAATATAGCTTTCAAAATATAAAACTCTTTCAATCTCTCTGAGTGTAATATCTAAAAGCAATCCTATTCTTGAAGGCAGCGATTTTAAAAACCATATATGAGCAACCGGAGCGGCAAGCTCTATGTGCCCCATTCTTTCTCTTCTTACTTTTGCCAAAGTGACCTCTACTCCACACTTTTCACAAACAACACCGCGGTGCTTCATGCGTTTGTATTTACCACAAACACACTCATAATCTTTAACTGGCCCAAAAATCTTGGCGCAGAAAAGGCCATCTCTTTCTGGTTTAAAAGTTCTATAATTAATAGTTTCAGGCTTCTTAACTTCGCCAAATGACCATGATCTGACCATCTGTGGAGAGGCTAACCCAGCAGTAATTGAAGAAAAATCTTCTTGCCTAGTTTTTAATGAATTTAGTAAATCTTTCAATTATTTCTCCTAATTTTCAGAATCAAGTTCTAAGTTAATTCCCAGTGATCGAATTTCTTTTGTAAGAACATTAAATGACTCGGGGATATTTGCATCCATTTCATAGTTTCCATCAACAATGTTTTTATACATTTTAGTTCTACCTGGTACATCATCTGATTTAACTGTCAGCATCTCTTGAAGGGTATATGAGGCGCCATAAGCTTCGAGAGCCCATACTTCCATCTCCCCAAATCTTTGTCCACCAAATTGAGCTTTACCCCCAAGTGGTTGCTGAGTAACAAGACTATATGAGCCTGTTGAGCGAGCATGCATTTTATCATCCACTAAATGATTTAATTTGATCATATACATATACCCGACTGTTACAGGTCGTTCAAATTGTCTGCCAGTTCTTCCATCAAAAAGAGTTAATTGACCTGACTCGGGTAGATCGGCTAGATTCAATAACTCTTTTATCTCAGATTCTTTTGCTCCGTCAAAAACAGGAGTTGCTATTGGCAAACCATCGGTCAAATTAGTTGCTAAGGATTGTATTTCAGAATTATTCAATGAATTTAAGTCTTCTTTGATTGTTGCGTTTTTGTTATACAAAACATCTAGATATTTTTTAAGCTCATCAGCCTTGGCTTTTTCTTTAAGCATTTTATTTATTTTTTCACCAATGCCTTTTGCAGCTGAACCCATATGAGTTTCCAGTATTTGGCCTACGTTCATTCGTGAGGGAACTCCCAACGGATTTAAAACTATATCAACAGGATTACCATCAATATCGTAAGGCATATCTTCAATTGGCATGATCTCAGATATAACTCCTTTATTGCCGTGTCTACCAGCCATTTTATCTCCAGGCTGGATCCTTCTTTTCACAGCTAGATAAACTTTGACAATTTTTATAACACCCGGAGCTAAATCATGCCCTCTAGTAATCTTCTGTTTTTTTTCATCAAAACTTTCTTGAATATCTTTTAAATATTGTTTTAAAGCATTTTCTGCATCTTCAATTTTATTATTTCTATTTTCATCGGAGGTTCTTATCGACAAAAGGTCATCAAGATTTAACTCTGATAAATCATCAGCCGAAGCAGTAGAGCCCCTCTTCAGACCTGGAGCCTTAGAAATTTTTGAACCTTTTATAATATCTATTAGGCGGATCTTTGTTGCATCATTAATTATTTTTATCTGATCATCAGAATCTTTTTTGGCAACAGATAAATGATCAGCTTCAATTGATTGAGTTCTATCATCTTTCTCCATTCCGTCTCTTGTGAAAACCTCGACTCCAATAACAGTACCATTAATACTGGAGGGCACTCTCAAGGAAGTATCTTTTACATCAGAGGCTTTTTCACCAAATATTGCACGTAATAATTTTTCCTCAGGAGATAGTTGAGTTTCACCCTTAGGAGTAATTTTACCAACTAATATATCTCCAGCCTTTACCTCTGCGCCAACATAAACAATTCCACATTCGTCCAGTTTTCCTAGAGAACCCTCGCCTACATTTGGTATGTCAGCAGTTATTTCCTCTGAACCTAGTTTGGTGTCCCGAGAAATACAAGTTAACTCTTGTATATGGATAGAAGTAAATCTGTCTTCTCTAGAAACTTTTTCAGACATTAAAATTGAGTCTTCAAAGTTATATCCATTCCAAGGCATAAAAGCTATTCGAATATTTTGACCCAATGCTAATTCTCCATTATCAACAGAGGGTCCATCAGCCAATATATCTCCAAATTTAATTTTGTCTCCAACAGAAACAAGGGGTCTTTGATTGATGCAAGTATTTTGGTTTGATCTTGTGTATTTTGTTAGGTTATATATGTCTACAGCATTATTAGAATTTTTAGCATCAGTAACACGTACAACTATTCTTGCAGCATCAACATTTTCAACGACACCATTATTTTTTGCCACAACACATACACCAGAATCCCCGGCAACAATAGTTTCAAATCCTGTTCCAACGAGAGGCTTCTCGGGTTTTAGGACTGGGACAGCTTGGCGCATCATATTTGAACCCATGAGAGCTCTGTTTGCATCATCATGCTCCAAAAAAGGTATTAGAGATGCTGCAACAGAAACAACCTGTTGAGGAGCGACATCCATCAAATCAATTCTTTCTGGACTCATCAATGTTGAATCGCCATTATGTCGAACTGGAACCAAGTCATCGATAAACTTGCCTGATTTATCTAGCACAGCATTTGCCTGAGCAATGATGTGCTCTCCCTCATCAATTGCTGAAAGGAAAATAATATCGTTAGTAACTTTGCCCTTAATTACTTTTCGGTAAGGGCTTTCAATAAATCCAAAACTATTAGTTCTAGAGTAGCACGCAAATGAGTTAATCAATCCGATATTTGGTCCCTCAGGAGTTTCAATTGGGCACAACCTTCCATAATGTGTTGGATGGACGTCTCTGACTTCAAAGCCAGCACGCTCTCTTGTTAAGCCCCCAGGCCCAAGAGCTGAGACCCTTCGCTTATGGGTAATTTCAGACAAAGGATTATTTTGATCCATAAACTGGGATAACTGACTAGATCCAAAAAATTCTTTAATTGCAGCAGTTACAGGTTTTGCGTTAATAAGATCCTGTGGACCAAGTTCATCAGCCTCGGCCATACTAAGTCTTTCTCTCACAGCTCTTTCAACCCTAATTAATCCAACTCTAAATTGGTTAGCAGTCATTTCTCCTACTGATCTGACTCGTCTGTTACCTAAATGGTCAATATCATCAACAGTGTCATGACCATCTCTTATAGCAACAATCCCTTTCATTACACTTAAAATATCATTGAGATCTAAAATACCAGGAGATTCTTTTGATTCATCTATTTTTAATCTACGATTAAACTTCATTCTGCCTACTTCAGACAGATCATAGCGCTCATGATTAAAGAACAAATTCTGGAATAATTGTTCAGCTGAATCCTTAGTTGGTGGCTCACCAGGTCTCATCATTCTATATATTTCGACTAATGCCTCCAACCGATTAGAAGTGGGGTCGGCTCTTAATGTTGTCGAGATATATGGGCCTTTATCTAGTTCGTTAATATATAAAGTATGGATTTCTGAAATTCTTGATTCCCTAAAAGCCTCTATGACTCCTTGATCTATTATGGTATTAGAAGAAATCAAAACCTCGCCGGTCTCTTGATTAAATACATCTTTTGCAAGAACTTTTCCAATTAAAAACTCATCTTCAACTTTCAGTAAAGAAGTTTTAGCTTGCTCAAGTAAGCGTACATGCCTAGCAGTGATTCTTTTATTGGCTTCAACCACAACTTTTGATTTTATTTTAATATCAACTGGTAATGTTTGACCTCTTAATCTAGATGGAATCAGTTCAATGCTGATTCCAGCTTTTTCGATTTGGACATTATCAACCTCATAGAAATTTTGTAGAATTTCTTCGGTGCCCATGTCCATAGCTTTTAAGATTATGGTAGCTGGGATTTTTCTTCTTCTATCAATTCTACAAAATAAATTATCTTTTGGGTCAAATTCAAAATCTAGCCATGAACCTCTGTATGGTATTATGCGAGCAGAATAAAGTACTTTTCCTGATGAGTGAGTTTTACCTTTATCATGATCAAAAAAAACACCTGGTGATCTATGTAATTGGTTAACTACAACCCTTTCAGTTCCGTTAATTACAAAAGAACCATTTTCAGTCATTAAAGGCACCTCGCCCATAAAAACTTCACCTTCTTTTACATCTTTAACTTCTTGAAAATTAGTATCTCTATCATATATCACCAATCTAACTACTATACGCAGTGGAGCGGAATAACTTAAACCCTGTATTAGGCATTCTTGAACTGTATAAACTGGTTTACCTAATTCATATGAAACATATTCAAGGGCAGCATTACCAGAAACGCTTGTGATTGGAAAAAGAGTTTGAAAGACTTCTTCAAGACCCTTGTTCTCTCTAGCTCCTGCTTCAACATGCTGTTGTAGGAATTGAGAGTAGGATTCAAGCTGTGTCTCAATTAATTTTGGAAGCTCCATGACTTTTGGAAGTCTTCCGAAGTTTTTTCTAATTCTTCTTTTTTCTGTATAGCTATATGACATATGTCGCCCTTTAAAATATTTTTAGTAAAAGATTACTTAAGCTCTGCCGTTGCTCCTGCCTCAGTAAGTTGCTTAAGCATTTCTTCAGCGTCAGCTTTCTTAACAGCCTCTTTTAAGGTGTTAGGAGCTCCATCAACTAAATCTTTAGCCTCTTTCAATCCTAGTCCAGTAATAGCGCGAACAGCTTTAATTACCTGAACTTTTTGATCGCCTGCTGCAGTCAAAACTACATCAAAGTCATCCTTTTCTTCAGCAGCCTCACCAGAATCACCGCCAGCAGCTACTGGAGCAGCGGCTACAGCAGCAGCTGCAGTAACGCCGAATTTCTCCTCTATAGCTGAAATGAGTTCAACCAGGTCCATGACGGACATTTCTTCTATCGCACTTAGAATATCTTCTTTTGATATTGCCATTTTTTTCTCCTAGATTTAGGCGCTAGCCTGTTTGTTGTCTCGAACTACTGAAAGAACCCTAGCTAATTTACTTGGCACTTCATTAAGAAGTGTTGCAAATTTACCAATAGGTGCTTGAAGTACTGCAGCTATTAGAGTTAATGCTTCTTCTCGTGATGGAAGTGATGCAAGAACATCAATTTGTGATCCATCAAGAAGTTGTCCTTCCACAACCAAAGCTTTGATCTCAAGAGCTTCAAAGTTTTTCGCGTAAGTTTTTAACATCTTCGCTGCTGCACCAGGCTCAGCATATGAGAAAGCAAAAAGTGAGGGGCCTGTTAACACTTCATCAGTACAACCAAAATCAGTGCCTTCAAATGCCAATTTTGCAAGAGAGTTTTTTATGACCTGAATATGAACTCCAGACTCTGTTCCTTGTTTTCTAATTTCAGTTAGCTCAGAAACCTTAAGGCCTCTTGCATCTGAAATCACAAGCGAAGAAGCAGAAGCTGAAACTTCCTTAACTTCTTGAACTATTCTCTCTTTATCTTCTCTAGCTAACGCCACAGCAATTCTC
>MDTD01150623.1_pt1 | contig 12779 bp, 7 predicted proteins | sample 811221 | NCBI WGS metagenome assembly MDTD01 (sample SAMN05326646, study PRJNA326480) | marine metagenome | isolation source: seawater | place: Pacific Ocean: South West | collected 2011 | reverse complement strand
TTACCAGACCAGCGGCTACTACTACGCCTACCAGTACATCGGTTCAGGAAGCAGCAGCGTGATCGCTGCCACGGTGGACTGGAACGAAACACGGCCTGCCGGTACCAGCATTTCCGTGAACGTCGGCTACAAGGCCAGTTCATCGCTCTGCAGCAACGGTAACTCTGGCGTGCAAACCTACACCTCTCCCAATACGACGAAATCCATGACCGGGTCGTCGTACTATTTCTGTGTCCGCATCATGCTCTCCACCTCCTCCACCGGGGCCACACCGACCATCACCGACTTGTCCATTGCTCTGCACTCCAATGCCCCCAGTCAACCAGGATTGACCATTGACGGGCAATCCGCCTACAAGCGCTCTGCTCAAGACGGCGCCCTCATTGGACCGCTTTCTGTTTCCGGCAACGCCATCGTGAATGCGCTCAACGACGCCATTCCGGACACCGGCTCGGGGACGGTGGATATTCCGATTGAATTGACCTCCGAATCAGCAGGAAAACTGTCCATCACCTCGTTTGAAATCACCTACATTATGCAGACGGTCAACCTCGATTTGAACATCCCAGAGGACGAAATTCTTCACGAGCGCATCACGCCTTACGAAATCGTATCTCGCCACGTCATCGGCGAATCAGCTAACTCGATGGTCAGCGCAGACCTCACGCTCATGACGGCGGGAAGTGCGGCCAACTGGCCCGTCATTACGTGGCAGTACGGCGACGTCTTCCCCGACCCGAACGATCCCGCACAATACATTGAGGTCGACCCCTCTTCCTACTCGGTGGAGAGCAACGGCATACTCGAGATTCATTGGAAGTTCTTTGTCACCAGCGAGATGCCCGACCAAGACAACGTCCGCTTCCGCGTCGGCTGTCTGGACGACAGCGGCACGGCCGGTTTCGCACCAGAGCCACTCGTCTCCGAAGACGGGCTCCGAGTGAACCGCTCCTTTGGCCTTGGATGGTTGAACGTCCGAGACAACGATGGTGAGTTGACCTCCATGGACGTTGAAGACGGCTCGTGGGTCGCTGCGGGTGAACAACTTCACTTCGTGGGCGCCATGTGGTTCCAGGACACCGACGATGCTCCCAAAGACAGCGCCTTTGACGTTCGTATTTCCCGAAACGGCTACGTTGAATCCTCGGCAAGGGACACGACCAACAACAACGGCTCGTTCTTTGTCTCCATCGACCTGCCCAACATCGACGTGCCCGACGGTTTGACCTACGAGGTACAGACCTACAACGAGCGCAACCCCGACCACGTTCAGCAACCCAACACCGAATGGCGCCGCACCTACCTCGTGGATGCTACGCATCCTGAACGACTCCAAGTCGCACCGGTCGAAGACGCCTATGAGGCAGCGACCAACGAGCAAATGGTTCAGGTGCTCGTCGAAGATAAGGTCGGCCATCCCATGGAGTTGGAACTCAACTACTGGGTGGAGGCTGACCACGACGCCAACCGCAACGGTGAGGCCGACCCCGAGGAATACGTGAGCAAGGTTGTCACCAACACCACGGAGGCCCGCGCGAAGTGGTTCATCACGACCATCGACACCTCTCGAAACCCCAACATGGGTCGTGTTTCGTACTTCTGGGACGGAGGTGACCAAGCAGGAAATCCGCTTCACTTCAAGGTCATGAACGACGATGATGAATTCATCTCCTTTGAATCCGCAGAAGGCTTCCTGTATGACGACGCCACCTTCCGAACTCGCAAGGACTCCTCCGCCATCTTCACCGGCCTCGAATGGTTTGGCCACGAGGACAACGAAGCGGTCTACGCCGGCATGGAACAGACGATTTCCTTGGGCTTCATTGACGCCAACACGGCTATTGACTTCGAGTTCATTTCGCTGGTGTTTGACTTTGAAGGACCCAACCCTGCGCGAGACGCTCAAGCCATCTCCTATTCGGGGACCAACAACACCTTCTGGTCGGACTCCCCTTACATCCACCTCTTGCCAACCAGCAAGATGACACAAACCACCAACGAATCGGGTCTACCGTGGATCATGCTTGATTTCCACTTCAAGTTCAGTTGGGATTGGCCCGACGAAGAGATGGGTGATGTTGCCTTGCTCTACAAGGAGTTGGGCAGTTCAGACCCTTCGCGCATCCTCTTGCTCGAACACACCTTCCGCGTTGAGAACGACCTCATGCTCTCCCCGACGGACTTCAAGGTGGAGGACATCAGTGAACCCAGAACCGGTCCAGTCGCTGACGGCAGCCGTGTGCGCAAGGACGACCGCTTGGCCTTCACGGGTCGTGTGGTCTACGAAGGAAGCCAGGTGCCAGCACCCCGAGACGTCGGTATTCTCGTGGAGGTCTTCGACGGTGAGAAATTGTGGTCCGACGGGTCGCTGACTTCTGAAGGCGATTACGCCGTTGAAGTACCGCTGTCCTCGGCCCTAACGCTGCAGTCTTCGCCATCTCGTACCTGCTTGATTTCCATCACGAACATTCCCGGACGAGGGGAAGACATGACGGGCACCTTGGTCTCGACCACGCTCCAAGTCGTTGTTGACGACGCAGCACCACGTGTCACTCGCCGTATCGCTCCGCTCAACGTCATCGATATTTCCGCCAACAACGATTTGACCCAAATTGAAGTTGAATTCCAGGGCACCGAAGACGCCGACCTGACCGGCTCAAAGCAAATCGTCCACTGGGTGATGCGCGACGCTACCCGAACCATGACCATCGGTGCAGGCTCAACCCTGCTTGGCATGCAGCAAGACGGACAGAACGTGATGTGGACGGGTGTTGTTGACATCACGGCTGGCGGAACGGTGATTCCCAAGGCCGGCGACTTCGTTGGTTTCTACGTGACCGGCTATGACGCCGCAGGCAACCAGTTCCCTGTGGTCTCAAACTCCGAAGCCAGTCCAATTCCCGAGCTCGCCTCGGATGACACGGACTTTGAACGCCAATGGGTCCGCCTGGGCGCTGTTGGTCCCGAGTTGCGCGTCAAGAACATCGTGATGAGCGACGACCACATTGCGCCCGGTGCCAAAATCGACATCACGGCGACGATTTACAATGCGGGAGGCAACACCACTTCGCAGTTCAAGGTCGCGTTCTACGCTGGTTCAAGCGATGAGCCCTTTGATGTGGTTCGTGTGAACGGCATTGACGCTGGCGAACTTTACCCCGTGAGCATCGTTTGGGAATCCGAAGACGTCGACCGTATCCGTGTCGTGGTCGATGCCGAAAACGAGGTGCCTGAAGCCAACGATGACGACAACTCGGCTGAACACGCCGTGACCATTGCGTACGGGCAATACCTCGGTTGGTTTGACTCGGTTCGCGAACAGCCACTGGCGTGGATGTTTGCCATCCTCAGCATCTTGACCTTGGCGATCGTCTTCACCGTCGCTACCAAGACCTCCATTGACTATGGCGAGGGTGCCTTTGACGAAGACGAGGCCGATTGGGAAGATGAGGACGAGGACGAAGACGATGAGTTTGACGAAGGGGACGATTGACCCCTGTTAACAGCGTCATGATTCCAGCCAAATCCTCAAATGCAGTGGGTTGAGCCATTCTCCACGAGGGTGGGGAGAGTATGTCACGCGTTTTCTCCCGACTTCACCCATCGCTGTCCAAAGCGCTTGATGAAAAAGGCTGGAACGCCACGCCCGTGCAAGAGCGCGTCATCCCCGATATCATGGAAGGCAAGGACCGATTGGTCATCGCTCCCACCGGTTCAGGCAAGACCATGGCGGGGATCCTTCCGCTGTTTCACCGATGCCTTTCAGAAGAGTGGCCGTCCCTCTCGATGGTGTACATCACGCCCTTACGAGCCCTCAACAGGGACGTTGACCGAAGGCTGAGGGAATTGGCTGCTGCTGTGGGCTTGCGGGTCGATGTCCGCCACGGCGACACCAGTCAGGCCCAACGAGCGAAGCAAACGCGAAACCCGCCCAACCTTCTCGTGACCACACCCGAAACCTTCCAACTCATGTTCAGCGGCAAGAACCTCAGGGCCATGCTCAGCACGGTGCAAGCGGTGGTCGTTGACGAGGTTCACGACCTCGCCGCTTCCGAACGCGGCTGGCAACTCGGGGTCGGACTGACCCGTCTTGAAGCGTGGACCGGCCATGCTGTTCAGCGCCTCGGTCTTTCAGCGACCGTTGGCAACCCCGAGGCCGTCGCCCATTGGCTTTCACCCGGCAAGGCTCAACCGCTCATCACCACGGGCCATCGCGCCACCGAATTGACGGTGGAATCGCCCTACCCGACCCCCGAAGACGAAATCAACAGCGTAGAAAGTGCGCTGAGCCCGAAGCAACACGCGTCCTATCGCCATCTTTGCGACATCCTGCGAACGCAAGCACCGTGTTTGGTGTTCGTCAACAGCCGAAGCGACGCGGAGACACTTTCCACTCGCCTGCAAAGCATGGCACCCGACCTCAAAATCGGTGTTCATCACGGTTCCCTCGCCGCTGAAACGCGCCAGCAGATGGAGGACGAACTGCGAGACGGGACCCTTGCAGGCTTGGTCTGCACGTCCAGTCTTGAACTCGGCATCGATGTCGGCAGTGTGCGGCGAATCGTACAGGTTCACTCGCCCAAATCGGTGGACCGCATGTTGCAGCGCGTGGGCCGAGCCGACCACCGCCTCGGTGGTGTTGGTCGTGGCCATGTCATCTCGTGGGATGTTGACCATTTGCTGGAATCAGCGGTGGTCGCCCAACGCGCCATGAACGGCGACATCGAGCCCGTGGTGTGGCGAAAGCGTCCGGGCGTCATCGCCGCCAATCAATTGGTGCTCATGGCCCATTGTTTCAAAGCGGTCAGTATCGATGAAGCGACCCGCCTCATCGCCGCAGCGCCGCAATTTGAGGGATGGGAACGGCCGGATACCGAGGCGCTCTTGCACGTTTTAGCCGAACGATGGGTGCTCCGTTTCACGCCAAAGCCCGCCGAGTTACCGTGGTACCGGTGGCCAAAAGCGATCTACGCCGAGGCTCGTGAGGCCGCAGCAGCGCGCGGAGAAAACCTGCCAGAGGACCTTCCGTTGTACTCCACGCCCGATGAAGAGCTTCCCCGCATCTACACTGAACGTACCGTTGACGTTCCCAAGCGGTTCGCCAAGGGCTGGTTTTCAACCGCTGGAAAAACGCGTGAGTGGGTCTCCAATCATCTGTCCATGATTCCCGACAAGAAGACGTATCGGGTTCGGGATGCAGTCACACGGCGAAGCCTCGGCAACGTGGATGAAGCCTTCGTTCTCAGCCTCAACGATGCTGGCGAGGACGACGACGGGACGCCTCGTCGTTTCGTTATCGCAGGTCGCACTTGGCTCATCGTCGACGCCGACCCTGAGCAGTCCGAACTGCTCGTCGCTCCGGTCAACGACCACGGGAAAGCACCGCAGTGGTTGGGTGAACTGCCTCCCGTCCCAGAATCGGTGGCCAGGGACGTCGGTTATCTTCGCCACCTCATCGCGCACGACTTGGGCTTGCTCGAAGCACCCGAACCACCTTCTTTGGACCCGCTCGCTCTCATTCCTTCCCGTACCACAACACTGGCTGATTACCCTCTGGACGATGAAGCCCGAAGCATGCTCGCTGAGACGGTTGCCGCCCACGTGGACGCGACCGGTACCTTGCCAACCGACCGTGTGATGACCCTTGAAGAGCGAGACGACGCCTTCGTGCTGAATTGCTGTCAGGGCTCCAAAATCAACGAAGCCCTCGGCAATTTTTTGCTCGCCATGGCCTCCACCAAATCAGGAAGTTGGGGGCGCCTCATCGTTGAACCGACCCGAATCGCTCTGCAGGTTGGCGGTGTTCGCCCCGAAGACATCGTCGGATGGCTCATGGAAACGCCACCCGACGCCATTGAGCAATTGTTGAGCATCACCGTTCCGAATTCCCGACAGGTTCGCTGGCGCTTTGCGCAGGTCGCGAAAATTTTCGGCATCTTACGCCACGGTGTTGACCCCCGGCGCATCAACCTCCAAGCCTTGCTTCGCAAGTACCGAGGGACCGTCGTGATGGAGGAAGTTCTCTCGAAATTATTCCACGAACGCATGGATGTTCAGGGGGCTGCTGATGTGTTGCGCGGTTTGCAATCCGGTGTCCTGTCGCTCTCCATCACCGCCCAAGGCCCGCTCGGTCTCTCCAACCGCACCCAAGACGACATGCTGCTGCCCAATTGGGACAACGCCGCCCTTCGGGAACGTCTGCGAGGCCGTTTGACCAATGAACGGGCCGTGCTTTGTTGTCTTCGGTGTAATGCTGTCCGCCGCTTCAGGGTCGCTCGCTTTGAGGCGATGGAGCGTCCGGGAACCTGTTTGAAGTGCGGTGGCAAACGGCTCGCTTGTGCCCGTGAGGGCCTTCAGGACATGCTCGAGGGCTGGGTGAAATCCGAGGACCAGAAGGACCAGGACCGGATGATGAAGAACGCGGATTTGGTCGCCAACCGTGGTCTTGAAGCCATCATGTGCTTGATGGGGCGAGGCATCGCTGAGGCCACTGCGAATCGGTTGCTGGTCAAAGTTTCACCCGGTGACACCGACGGTCTGCTCCAAGCCATTCACCGGGCCGAAGTCGAGTACGCTCGTACCCGTCGCTTCTGGGGATGATGACCCCATAGAAGGTGGTCAACCAAGGCGGTTGAAACTGCCATCGGGCATCATCTGCCAGCGAACACCGTCGGTTTGGACATAAATCGTCTGGCCCGTTGAGGTGTCGTATTGGCCGCCCGGTGGGAGCCCGGTGTAATCAGCGACCGTGGTCGGCTGAGCGGGGGGCGGTGGAGCCGTAGCTGCTTGGGGAGGAGCGGGAGCGGTCATGACCGGTTGGACGGGTTGTTGTGCCACGGGTTGTTGTGCCACAGGTTGCTGCATCATTGGCTGCGTTGCTTGCATGCCCATGCCGGGTTGGGCCATGGGTTGTGCGGCTCCTTCGGTCCACATTTGTTGACTGAAATCCTTGTTTTCGCCACCGCCTCGTCCTCGAAGCACGACCACACCAACACCGATGGCTACACCCAACACGCCGATGGCCGAGCCTGCGATGAGCATGGTGTTGGAGGATTGGGAATCGCTTTCTTCGTCGTCGTTGGTTTCGCCACCCTCGTTGTTTCCACCGTTGCTGTCGTCGTTGGTTTCGCCACCCACGTCCTCAACGGCCGTGTCTTTACCGTCGTGCTGCGAGGTGTCGCCAGAAACAACCACGTCACCTTCTGCTGCCACAGCGGTTCCATCGAGCGTGGACGATTCGGTAACAAAGGCCACCGAGGCCGAATGGGCAATGCCACCGTCCAACGACACCACGTTGAGTTGAATGGTGTATTCGTGAAGCGGAATGTCTTCATCGATGTCAAAGGTCACCGAAAAGGTCAGGTCGCCGTTGGCGTCAATATCGCCCCAGGTGATGACGGCGCTATCGATGAGCGCTTGGTTGTAAGGCTCAACGATGATGTCGAGCATGCCACCCATGCTCAAATCCAATCCGTTGTGGGCATCAATCGCCCCCGAAATGGCCATCTCGCCTTCCTCTATGAGTTGTTCACGGTTGTCGATGTCGAGCGAGAACTCGGGAAGCGATGTGATACTGAAGGTGATTTCGTCGGAACGAATCGTCTCTCCAGCGGTGCCGGAAATAACCACGGTGTAATCGCCTTCGGTCAGGTTGTCGGCAAGGGTCAAGGTCAGGACGGCCATGAACGGGGCTTTGCCTTGACCGAAGTCGAGTTCAGCCGTCACGCCGTCCGGTACCACAACCGACAGGCTGACATCGGCTCCAAAGCCGTTCACGGGTTCAATGAAGATGGGTGTTGGAACGACCCAAGGAACGCCGCCTGGAAGGACGATCCACGGGTCCATCGTTTGGATCTCAAAGTCGGGCGTGTTATCCACCGTGAACGGGACGGTGACCGAGCGGTCTCGTCCGTCGTGCGTGCCGGTGATGGTCAATTCGTATTCACCACTTGTGAGGTTCGTCGTGTCCACGACCACCGCACCGAGGTCGTCGATGGTCAACTGCTGGTTATCGTACGTCAACGGGGCGTTCTGCGCGTTCACCGTGGCGCTGATGTCCACGGTGCTGTTGAATTCGTTGAAACCGACCACGTTTACCCACGCAGCAAACGGCAGTCCGTACTTGGCCACGTTATCGGGCACGCTGGGCAAGATGGTGAAGTCGGGCGTGGCCCAATCGTTGTTGCCTTCTCGTCCTGCAAAGGATTGAATGCCGTTGGCGGTCACTTGGTTGCCGTTTACGTCAAAGGATTGCGTGCCAAGGTGTCGGTAGTTGAGAGGAAGCGCTCCCGAGTCGGTGAAGGTGATGTCGAGCATGGTGCAACCGCCCATCACGACCTGCATGGACAATGTACCGCTGCCTTCAGCGGCTTCACTCCAAACTTTGCCTTCGGTCAAGGGGAAGTTGAGTTCGTTCATGCCGGTGGCGTAGGTCAAATCCATCTTCATGGTCGTCGACTGGTCAGCACCCATCGGAATACAGCCATCCGCAATGGTGCCGCCATTACCGGAGCCGCCACCGCCCATGCCACCGTCGCCGCCGCCACCAGAGCCGCCGCCACCAGAGCCGCCGCCATTACCGCCACCGCCGTTCTGACTGTCGCTGCAACCAAAGAAGTCAACGGATTCACCGGCAGGCGTGTTTGGACAGTTGTCCTCATCGTCGTTCACGCCGTCGCTGTCGGCGTCAGCCGTTCCGCTACCGCCGCCATTACCGCCACCGCCATTGTCGTCGGGGCAACCGTCGCCGTCAGCGTCGTTTTCTGAGGTGGATGCCTCGTTGGGGCACGCATCGTTTGAATCGGGAATGCCGTCGCCATCGGCATCATCGCTCCCGCCGCCGCCGGAGCCGCCGCCGCTGTTCTGTTCATCTGAACAACCCCAAGCGTCCACTTCTGCTCCTGGTGCAGTGTTTGGACAATCATCAAAGAAATCATCAACGCCATCGCAGTCTTGGTCCTCAGCACATTCTCGGCCCGAGGTGTCACTGTTGGCGCCAAAGCCGCTCATTTCCATCGAGCTGGTGTGGGTGAGGTTCTCGTGAACAAGGGACAGGGTATCCTTGGCGAAGCACGCCTCCCCCGTCTCCTCGTCGACGGTCTTCGTCGTCATGCCCATCAGGCTCATTTCGAGCGTAGCCTTTCCTGCAATGTCAACACGGTAGCACTCTTTTCCTGAAACCGTATCCACGCCGGTGACGGTCATTTGGTGGTACTCGTCGTAGGTTACGCCCATCATGGAGGGCATGGAGATGGAGAAGTTCCAGTAGTCGCCGTTGGTCCACACCGGTGCGCTCTGTGTGTCCGTGGAAGCGGCGTTTGCGAATTGGAAGGAAGAAAGCGTGGAGGTGTACATGATGTTGCCTTTGGCGTCGTAGGTGTCGGCAGCGACGTACCAGCCGGCGGTAGGTGCGTACCACTGGACCTCGTACCCAGCATCGATCTCAAGGACATAGGCGCCACCACCGGCTTCGGTCATGGTGGCGTTCACGGCCACGCTGTAGACGCCGCCGACTTCGGTTTTCTCTTCATCGAGGAAGATGGTGTCCCGTGTCTTTCCTGGGTTGGAGGTGGCGTGATGGGTGTTTTCTTCGTCCCATACGGCCATGGACACGCCATCACCGGAAGCGTGAGAGAGCGTGAGCAAGAGGGTTTGACCAGGCTCAAGCCAGACCGAATACCAGTCGTGCTTGTCGTCCCACATGTCAACGGCGCCTCGCACCACATCGCCGGGGTAAACCTCCTGTCCAGAGGTGTTTGCGTTGTTCGGCTCAACCTCGTTGATGACTTCGACGCCCGCTGCTCCGGTAAACCACGTTGTTGAATCTTCATCCAGAGCGTGGGGGGTGAGCATGGGGTTCATGGCGGCGAACACGAGCAGGGCAACGATAGCAAAGCGCATAAAAACCCTAACAATTTGATGCATATCAACAAACCGTCACAATGCTGTTACTTGACGCCATGATGCGAATTCAGAACGCTGACCTAGCGCTCGCCGTTGAAGGCAGGGGCGTATTTCTTGAGAAAGGCCATGACCTCAGCCGGGAAATTATCAGAGACGCGGACCACATCATTGGGGTCGTAGGACCAGACGATTTCCATGTCGTCCTTGTGGAGTCTCCACTCGGTTCGTTGGGCGTCAAGCGCTGTTTCTTCGTCTTCTTCGGACGGGGCTTCAGCACCCGGCTCGTCGGTCAAGTAGGCGAGGTAGGCGTCGATGAGAGATTGGACGTCTGGGTCCTCAGAATCCCATTGGGGAAGCGCCTCAAAATTCCAATCCTGTTCATCCACAAGTCGTTCAATGGCTTCGCCAAAAAAATAGTGGTAATCGTCTGCATGTGCTTCGTTGATGTCGATGAATCCGGCCATACCTTCAACGGTTCTCGACTCTATTTGAGGATGAGCGGTTCCTCGGGGCGAACAGAGCGAATATTAGCCGATAAATTTATATATGTGCACTATTATTAAGTAATTGTGATTTTCAAAAGAAAAACAAAACCCTGGCCAAAGATGGACAGTTGCGGTGATGTTCAGAACTTCATCGATACGATGTGCGATGCCTATGGCGTCCCACCCATCAAGGTCATCGTGAAATCATCGTCGTGGGTGCAATGGTTTGCAGGAGACGGCGTCTCAGCCTGCGCTTTTTGGCCCAACGAGGGCGAAGAGGACGCCGGCTTTGGCAGGTACATTGTCTTCGACGGTCAAACGTGCAGAATTTCAGGGAAGGAAAGGTCCGTTCCCATCAAAGTGGATTCCGTCAAAGCGGTCGTTGAGAGGTTCCATACCGTCATTCACGAATTCATTCACCATTTCTTCCATCACCATTTCGGCATCAACACCGACGACCACGGCGCGTTGTTTAGGGCGATGGAGAAGAGCATCAACGCTCAGTACGGCATTTACTACATCTACGCCACGAACAGATACGCCACCATGTTCCATACCTTTTGGGGCAGGCCTTTCGGAAAGAGAAGGCCAACGCCTGAAGAAAGGGGGTGGAAAGAAAGGTGAACACATGAAGAATAACGAGAACGAAGAAGAATGGATTGAGATAACGGTGGAGTGCCCTGACTGCACCAGAGGAAGGGTGGCCCACTGGAAAAAAAGCAGAGAAGGCAAGCATCCTTGGAGGTACCACCTCCCCTGCGAGACGTGCAAAGGAAACTATGCGACCACGAGATGGCAGCCAAAATTCTGTCAAATCGAGGGGTGCGAAGAGCCGGCCAGCCACAAGTGCTCTGGCGTTTTCTGCACGGCCAACGGTTGGGTGTGCAAAGAGCACTGGAAAGAGGAGAACATCGGCTATTCCGATGGGGGTTTTGTCTGCATCAACTGTTGGCATGAAGTCGGTTCGGGCGGTCATTGACCGCTACGTTCCTGGTGATTGAGGCCTGAGTGCATCAACAATCGCTATGTACGGTTGGATTCTAGCAGGCGTATGATAGAACTCGATGTGATTTCATTTTCTTTGATTTTGATCATCATTGTGGGTTTGTTTTACCTGATGCTGAGGAAAATCATCGCCTTGCATCGAGAAGTTTCGAACCTGAACATCGAGATATCGGACCATGAGCGGCAGCTGGTTGAAGCAGCAAAAAAGGCGAGGGATGATTCAAAGAAACGCCAGCGAGCCATTCTCAAGGGAGATATTTCCGAGATCATTGCGCCGTGGGCGCTTGAAGGTGTGAACAGCGTGAAGGAACTACGATTCCTGGGCAGCCCCATCGATTTCATCGGCTTCAATGGTTTGGACGTTGAGGGCGAAATCAACATCAAGTTCATCGAGATAAAAACGGGCAAATCCCGATTGACGAAGGACGAGAAGCGAATCAAAGAAGCGGTGGAAGCGAAACGAGTTGAGTGGCAAACCATCGAAATCAAGTCCCTTCCTGAAGCCGTTGTCAAGTGAGTCGTACACGTGGGGTTCCCTCGTGCATGCGGGCAAACACGACGCTACCCTTGTGAAGGACGTTGTGTACAAGGGAGACGGTTGTGTACAAATGGTGAAATTACGATTCTGCATTTCCTATTGAACATGCTTCGGCTTCTTCGTCATAGTCAAAAACCACCATAAACGGTTCAACAGTCATATCTCCGTCGTCATCAACCGCGATAATTGAAAGCCATTGATGACAGTACTCAACATCTCCAGTCCCCCAAGAATCGTATTCAATCGGATTTCTCCAACTGGCGTTCTCAGAGTTTGCGACCATCACAAGTTCAGGCCCTTGCTCGACCCAGTTTTGTACGGGCAAATCGATTACTCCGTCTTGATCAACATCAATTCCGAAATCGGTAATGTTTCCATCGAAGTCTATCGCATACAATGTACGGCCGAACAAAACATCAGTGGAGGTGGAACTTGTAGATGCATGGTAATAATCACCAAAGTCAGCACTTCCAAAAACTACTGGATGGTGATTATTCGAAGTTTGAGATGCAGTCCTTTCTTCTTGAGCATCAGCGTTATCGGAAACGTCAATGCATCCAGTTAAAGGCAGTAAAATCACAAGCAACAATACAAAAATTTGGTCGTTTCGCATAATTGCGCCTTGAAACTTGTACAATTAAATTATTCTTCAACATAATCGAATTTGAATAATTTCAGAGGGTTTATGCAAATACCCATGAGTTTGGAATTGTTGTTTAAATGGGTTTTGCGTGGGTCATATTGAACGCTAGCGTTGTATATGGCCCATAGAAAGCCAATTTACTCACCAAAACTGAGCACATGGGGTCTATATGCTACCCATTGAATTGACCAGTTTCAATTAAATC
>MDTD01124085.1_pt1 | contig 12779 bp, 11 predicted proteins | sample 811221 | NCBI WGS metagenome assembly MDTD01 (sample SAMN05326646, study PRJNA326480) | marine metagenome | isolation source: seawater | place: Pacific Ocean: South West | collected 2011 | reverse complement strand
TCTGCAGACCCTTATCGGGAAGTTTGATGAGGCCTGGGGGGATCGGGTCAGTCGGACCCGCGAGGTGATCGCAGTGGCCGGTTGACGAGCCCCGTCTCGAGACCAGACCCGTTTGCTAGGAATACGACGGACCTGATGTATGGCGATTGGTTACCTGGGAGAGCTGATGGATTGTGTCCATTTTCAGCGGCCTGGCGAATACGAATTCTAAGGACGTATCCGCGATCAATTAAGAAAGCGTCATGTTTTCATATTCGCGCTTGGTCTGTGACTTGATACGGCGTTCAAGGGGTTGTTCTGTACTCTCAAGGTTAGAGCCTTTGCCCATTAGCTCCCAAGCCCCGTTATGGGCGGCTGGATCGACGGACTGAATCGTTTCACTTGAAAGCTATTTTCAACGCGTTGACAGTGTCGGACAATTGGACGCTCTTGTAAGGCAAGATCGGACCCTCACCCCATACGGGTCCAGGCCAGGCTGCGTCAGTAGCGAACCTAGCAATCACATGCACGTGCAATTGCGGCACCATATTGCCAAGGGCTGCGACATTGATTTTGTCTGGGTCGTGCAGACACTGTAGAGCATTTGAGGCGCGGTCGATTTCTTCTATGAGAGTTGCTTTATCTGTGAGCGCGACGTCGTGAAAGTCCCGAAGACCCTTACGCATGGGGACGAGAATCAACCAAGGGTAACTCGCATTATTCGACAACAGCACGCGACAAAGTTTCCAGTCAATCACGTGAACCGTATCAGCGTGTAATCTTTCGTGTAGAACGAATATGACGGTCTCCTGTATGGTTCGAAAAGGAAACCCTTTCACAAGGCTAAACGGGGTGCAAGGCAATGGCGGAGCCGCGTGTGCGGACCGAGTTCTGGGTGAAGGCGCAGTTGCGTCTATGTGATCAGGCTATGCTGCCGGCTTTCGTCCGTCGACGTGGCGACTCTGATGCCGGGGTCGTGATCGTTAAGTTGGATCGAATGAATGGGACGTCTGAAGTATTTGTTCAGGCCCGCGCTGGTGATGGATCACGAGGCTGGGTCCGAGGCTCTGGAGAGGGCCCCGTGTTGGATGCAGAGGCAGAGTCCTACATCCGACGTCAGTTGTCGTTTGATCCTGATATTTGGGTTCTTGAGCTTGAAGACCCAGGGGAGCTCTACGTACTTGACGGGCCGTTGATTACCTAGAGACCATCGGTCGCTCTGGATAATACCCGCGTTGCGGACCTATTGGGCACTGAGTTTCCGGTGGCATTTTGACGATTCTTATATCAGGAAAACTTTTTTGTTGCTTCCGTAAAGGGGTTTAATCACCACTTCGGGCACTTGTTTAGCATTGGCGCTTCCGCCCAAGTCGGAAGATAGAATCTCCCCATCGTGTGTTACTTGCTCCATGGAATTCATTAGTAACGTAGCGGCAGCGCCTAAGTTCAAATGGTCCTGTGTTGTAGCCATGGTGTATTATCAACTGATGGGGTTTGCGATGCCTTGACCAATAATATCGAAGGTCGATCCTTGGACTGGTTCGAACAAAGATACGGTGTCCTTCTCAGGGTAGAGATTGGTTATCGGCGCAATTTCCAAGGAACCGATCAACGCCGCCGCTATATCGATTGGCAGGGGAGGATCCAAACTAATAAGTTTAATGGTCAAGATAAATGAGGAAGGTTTTTTATGAGGGACAAACGCGAACCGTTTGAGCTAAGCGCAACGGAAGCATTGCACAGCATTGCTACTGATGAATTGACGTCAGTGGCCTGGATTGAGTCCTGCCGGGAACGTATCGATGCCCGCGAGCCGGACATCCAGGCGTGGTCATACCTAAATCCTGACGCCGTTGCGCAGGCCACGACCCGTGTTGATCAGGGACATGGCCCTTCCATTCCAGTGGGTGTGAAAGATATTATTGATGTTTATGGCATGCCAACCATGATGGGCACGGATTTTCACGATGACACTCCAGTCAGCCGTGAGGGTGGGTCGGTAGCGATTATGCGCGCGGCCGGCTGCCTTTTTATGGGCAAGACCGTGACCACGGAGCTTGGACATCGCCATCCAGGTCCCACGCGCAATCCGCATAACCTGGCGCATACACCGGGTGGGTCGTCTTCCGGCTCCGCCGCCGCCGTTGCTGACTTTATGGTGCCGCTATGTCTTGGGACGCAGACCACGGCGTCGGTCATTCGCCCGGCAGCATTCTGCGGTATCGTCGGCTACAAACCGACTTACGGCGATTTTGATAAGTCTGGCATCCTTGCCAACGCGCCTACTATGGATACGCTTGGGATCATGGCGCGAAGCATTGACGACCTAGGTTTATTGCGCTCAATTTTGCTTGAGGAGGCGCGTCGGGAAGTCACCGACGTATCCCTTTCGGACATCAATTTCGCATTGCTAGATGTGCATCCGTGGAATACCGCCGAGGCTGAAACCCGACGCGTCATTGAGGCCCTCGCCGATGATATGGTTCGTGCTGGGGCGCGACCGGTCGATTTAACCATAGGCGACCAAGTTAAGCGGTTGATAGAATTGCACCGGCTGATCAGTGGTTACGAGTTCGGCCGATCTATTGCGTACGAGCGCACACGGCATCTAAATCAGTTGAGCACAGTGTTGCGTGAGGGACGTTTAGCCGACGGGCGCGAAGTGGACAGTCGGCGATATCCGGACCTAATCCGAGAGGTGGCAGCTCTGCGAGCAACTTTGGCGGAAGCATTAAAAGTTGTAGACATCATTATATCGCCTAGTGCTGCGGGGCCGGCACCAGCAAGCCTGGAATCGACTGGTGACGCAGCGTTCAGCGCTGCTTGGTCGCTTGCTGGAAATCCAGTGATTACCTTACCGCTATTTAAGGCGGCAGACACCGCGATGCCGATTGGGTGTCAACTGATTGCCGGATTTGGGGAAGACGAGAGATTGCTGAATGTTTCCCAAGCTATTATGGCTCGCTTTCAGTAATGATAGGCAATATGTCGTGCAGAGCGACGGGAGAAGAAATTTTCCGCGTAACGCCGTTTTCTGTTCCTAACAGCAAACCCAAGAAATCATTTCAATTAACCCGTATACCGTCATGCTGTTCTGCTGTCTCAACGAGACCCTGACAGATAGCGTAGCCCGCCACTTAATCGCGTTGACGGAAGCCGGCCATCCGGATGGTGCCCACCTGTCATGTTCCCTACTAAAAACTTCTCGAGGGTTGTGGGTCCAACACCTCTAAGATTGATCCGTCAGGATCATATCTGAGGCCTTCTCTGCAATCATGATGGTTGGCGCATTAGTGTTGCCTGACGTGATGGTCGGCATTATTGAGGCATCGACGACCCTTAGTCCGCTGATCCCAGACACCCGAAGTTGGTCGTCCACCACAGCCATGGGATCCGACCCCATCTTGCAGGTACCGACCGGATGAAAAATTGTGGTGGCGATATTTCCTGCTTCGCGGGCTAGATCGGCGTCATCCGAATACTCTGGGCCCGGGAGGAACTCCTCCGGCTCAAAGCGTTTCATGGCATCTGCGGATACGATGCGCCGAGTCAAACGAAGTGCATCGACGGCGACCCGACGATCGATGGGTGCGGACAGGTAGTTTGGACAGATTGCCGGTTGTTGGAGGGGGTCGGCTGATTTTATCCTAACGTGCCCCCTACTTTCCGGCCGCAAATTGCATACCGACGCGGTGAAGGCGGGGAAGGGATGCAACGGCTCACCGAACTTCGGCAAGGACAGGGGTTGCACATGATATTCGAGGTTTGGCGTCTCCTTATTTATATCGCTCTTGGCGAAGCCGCCCAACTGGCTAGGTGCCATGGTCATGGGGCCGCGTTTGAAAAGAAAGTACTCCAACCCGATCCCCATCTTGCCAATCAATGAGTTGGCACGCTCATTTAAGGTTTCGGTGTTCTTGACCTTATAGACTGCACGTATCTGCAAATGATCCTGGAGGTTCTCGCCGACACCTGGGAGATCGTGGTTGATCGGAATCCCGAGGTCTTTCAAGTGATCCGCTGGGCCTATCCCTGATAGCTGGAGCAATTGTGGTGACCCGATCGAACCACCAGAGAGGATCGTCTCGCGGCCGGCTTTGACGCGCGCCAGCCGACCGTTGTGAACAATCGTAAGGCCTGTGCAGCGTTTGCCGTCCAATGTGACACCGGTCGCCTGAGCCTCGGTCAGCACGGTGAGATTCGGCCGATTCATCACGGGTTTAAGAAAACCCTTGGCGGTGGTCCATCGTACCCCCTTATTTTGGTTCACCTGGAAATAGCCGCAGCCTTCATTGTTCCCTTGGTTAAAATCATTGGACTTTGGGATTCCGATTTCCGCAGCAGCGTCCTGAAAGGCATCGAGAATTTCCCAATTGAGCCGCATGTCCTCAACTCGGAACTCACCACCCGTTGCGTGCATCGCGCTCTCGCCTCTGCCTTGGTCTTGCGACTTCAGAAAATAAGGCAGGACATCCTCCCAGCCCCAGCTCGCGTTGCCCTTCTGGCGCCATTGATCATAGTCATTGGCTTGGCCGCGGATATATATCATGCCGTTGATAGCGGAACATCCACCCAGCACCTTACCGCGAGGATAATCGAGCACGCGGTCATTCAAGCCAGGTTGTTTTTCTGTTTTGAAGCACCAGTCTGTGCGCGGATTATTCATGGTGAAGAGATAACCGACGGGAATGTGAATCCAGAAATAGGTGTCATCTTTACCCGCTTCCAATAGGAGGACGCGATTTTTCTGATCCGCCGAAAGTCGGTTTGCTAGCACGCAGCCGGCCGATCCGGCACCGGCGATCACATAATCATAGGTGCCAAGATCCTGGATATTGGGTTCGTTCATGAGTGATGCCTCCAAAAGCAATCATAGTCCGGTCCATGGGTTGAATGAAATGATGTCGTCTTGTCGGTTTGCCAGGCCCTCGGATACTGACCGGTGCTGGGTCCGAAGGAGAGGTCGAGTTGGTATGAGCGAAAAGGGCGCTAGGGAATTGCGTAGGGTCGGGTTTGGCTTCACGTGGGAAGATTACACGGTTGGCGACCGTTTAAAAACGTTGGGGCGCACCGTAACAGAAACGGACATCGTAAACTTTGTTGGTGTCACGGGCATGAACGAGGTTCTATTTACGGACCATACCTTTACTGTTGGCGTGGCGGCGGCAGGGCGCGCAGCGCCAGCAGTCCTAACTTATGCGCTTATTGAGGGGATTATCTGCCAGTACCTGATTCAAGGCACCGGACTCGCCATGCTGGAATTGGAGAAAAAAATTCTGGCGCCGGTTCTTGTTGGAGATACGGTGCACGCGGAGATCGAGGTTCTGAGCGTGCGCAAGACCTCCAAGGGGAACAGGGGCATCGTCAAGACGCGTAACAATATCGTAAACCAGCGCGGAGAAACGGTGGTCATCTATGAGGCTACCCGCATGGTTGCGGGTAAGGATTGATCGTGTCGACTGAAGACTCCGATAGCATCCATTTTTTGGATGTATTGAAAAATAGTGGTGAGCTGTGAGGCGATATGAGCACGAGTTGAAGTCTTTTTAGACTCTATCATTTGTCTTGGTTCGAGCTCACGACGATTTAATAGAGCTTTTCTGCGACAGGATTTCCTATATCAGGCTCTACGGCGCTAATTTTCCGGGATTTCTAGTTACGACAAGTTGGGGCAATATCTTTTCAAGGTGGGCAACAGAAAATGGTCCAAGCCGTCCCGGAGATACAGGGTTAGATTATAAAGCCGCGCAAACGGATGACGCTGAAGGTGCTGGCTCGCCCACTCTTGACGGATAATGGTGAGGTTGTCATCCATGATTAACGATTCTTATAACTCGCAGGCACGGCAATGGTCGCTGACCATATCGGGGAAATATTTGCCGATGGTAACCCAGTTTTATGCGCCGCCGGAGTGTACGGATGATTATGCCGTGCGCAAAATCAAATGGTAGCCAAAATCGGTTTCCACGGGGCCCGACACTTCGTCGACGTCAAGGTCAAAGGCGGCTTCCTCGAAAGGGGCGACCATCATGCCGCGACCAAAATCACCCAGATCACCGCCGGAGCGGCTAGAGGGGCACTCGGAATGTTCGCGCGCCTGCTCGGCGAAATCGGCGCCGTCTTCGATGGCAGCTTTAATGTCCTCGACTTCCCGTAGCGCGTCCTCTTTTGAACGGCCGTCGACATTACGAAGGATGTGGGAAGCACGAATGTTATCGGGCATTGAATACTCCTGTCTCTGTACGGGCTTTACGGACCCAAAAATATTTGGCGGGTTAGAGCATGCTGCGTCGCAACGCGCAAGACCGAGCTAAATCGCCGGACAGGCTCAGTCCGGTGGTATCATCTAAGAATGACTGGTGTAAGGACATGAAAAATATCGAGTTAGACCAAGACCATTTCCGGCGGATCCTCCGTCCGTCAATGGCCGCAAAATTACGGTAAAGCCTTTGGTTAAAGCCGGTGCCACCGCTTGCCACATGACGTGGGTATTCGGGTTATCATGAATTATAGAACAGGATAGCCACCACCACCCTGTCGAAGTCGAATTTTTCTGTCCTCGACTGTAAATTTCCCCAGGGTGAAGCCTCAAAATAAAACACGGGTGGCGTTCCCTAATTTGTGATCTGGGCGCCTTCGAAAACAATGTTTTTGGGCGTCTTGCCGAGGAGGGGGCGGTTGATGTTGGTGGCAACGAATTGCCAGCGTCGGGCTACTTGCTCTGGAGCGGCGGCGCTTTCGTGCGGGCTCAGGATTACGTTGTCTAATTTGTGAAACGGTAGGTTTGATGGCCAGACGTCGGGCGTTTCGGGTGAAATGTGATTGTACCAGACATCGATGATGGCGCCACCGATGGATTTTGTGTTCAACGCCGCATACAGGGCATCTTCTTGAACCACCACACCGCGGGCGACGTTAATGAGAACGCTGTTCGGTTTCATGGCGTCCAGCTCGGTCTTGCCGATTAAGCCACGAGTCTCGTCATTTAGGTCGCAGGCTACAACGACAAAGTCACTCTCGGCTAGGAGTTTAGGCAGGCAATCCGCTGTTCCCAGCCAGTCGAGTGGCGCAGGGGTCTGCTGCATGGTGCGGCGGGTGCCGATAATCCGCATTCCGAAAGCTTTGGCGCGACTGGCAATTTCTATGCCGATATGGCCGTAACCGATAATGCCGACCGTGCGCCCTCGAACCTCGCCGTGGAAAACCGCCTCACCAGGAGCGCGGCCGGCCCAACCCTCAGCTCGGAAACGTCGGTCCATATCGCGTAATCCGATAGTCCACTCGAGTATGGCCGCCATAACGTATTCGGCCATGGTGCTTTCATGTTCAAAACAGTTACAGACCGGGATCCCCGCTGGCATGGTGGCCGGCGAGCAAAAGTCGTGTCCGGTCCAGGGAATTTGGAACATCTTTAATTTTGGTGTCTCGGGCCAACGTTTCAGCGGGATGCCGCCGCCGATGATCGCATCCGCCTCGTGAGCAAGAGTTGCGAATTCATCGGGGGTATTTGTCGCTGGGTTCCAAACAAGAATGGACCAATCGTCTTCCAGGTTTTGGCGGAGTAAGTCGGTGTATTGTGCGGCGATACGGCCTTGGACAAGGGCGGTGGGCATGGTGGAAACTCACGATTAGATCAAAGCCTTTAAGGAGAGCTCGTACTGTGACGTCGGTCGGGAGGCGGTGCAAGTCCGGATAAGCCGTCTATACAGTACTTTATAGACAAACCCGCAATTATCTGACCTTACGGAGCCGTGATCTTCTCGGCATCTTTAGACCGATGGCTTTTCGCCGCTCCGAGACCATGCTACGAGACAAGAGTTCTGACCATCAGTCCGGAGGCTACCATGACCAATCGAATTTTCCTTGAGATTACCGAACGCGTCCCCTTCGCTGATGGATACGAGTTCGAGGGCGCAGGTGCCTACGAAAGGCTGGCGGGTCGCGCGCATTTTGCCGTTAATCCGAAAGTGCCTGCCAATGCTGGTGTTTGTGACATAGATAAAGCGCCGGTCAACGATGACGGCTTAGTGGAATTTGCCTCCGATATCTTTATATACCGCCCGGTGGATCCGACTAAGGCAAACAAACGCATCTTTTATGATTATGGCAATCGAGGAAATCAGCGAGCTATTCAGTTCTTCAATGATGCGCCTCCGTCAAACGCTCCGCTCAGCCTTGCTGAGGCTGGTAACGGGTATCTTTTTCGCCGCGGCTATACATTCGTGTGCTGCGCGTGGCAGGCGGATCTGCTGCCCGGAGATGGACGCATGCTCATGGATGTGCCCGTGGCTACGGACGGTAATAAGCCGCTTACCGGATTAGTGCGTACAGAGTTTATTCCTGAGAGTGACGGTCTGGTAACCTTCCCACTGTCCGGATGGATTAACACGCGAAGCCATCCGGCCGTTTCTTTAGACACAACTAAAGCAACCCTGACGAAGCGCCGCTATGCCACCTCCAAACGTCAGGTTATCCCCTCCGATCAATGGCAGTTCGCTCGTGATGCCGGTGGTGTCGGCCTGGATGGTGTTGCACGCCAATCCGCCATTGTGCCATCGCACACGGACATTTACATGGGGGGTGAATTCAAGACGGGGTGGATTTATGAACTGGTCTACATCGGGCAGGACCCGCTGATACTCGGCCTTGGCCACGTGGCTGTCCGAGATTTCATCAGTTTTCTCAAGTATGGCGACTTGGACGCGGCTGGCAGCGTCAACCCTCTTGCTGACATAGGAATTGAAAAGGCATATGGCTGGGGTCGGTCTCAAACGGGTCGGCTCATTCGCGATTTTCTCTACCTCGGTTACAATGCTGACGCAAACGGCCGACAGGTTTTTGATGGCGTATTGCCGCATGTATCTGGCGGCGGTCTTATGTGGATGAACCAAAGGTTTGCCAATGCGGTTAGCCCGGCAGGCCAGGAATATGAGGACCACTACAACTGTGCCGACCGTTTCCCGTTCTCTTATGCGGAGAGCACGGATCATTTGACTGGTAAGACGGATGCCATTCTGAAACGACCTGATACCGATCCATTGGTGATCCACTCACAAACCGCGACGGAGTATTGGCAGCGTCGTGGCTCACTAGTTCACACGGATACGCAAGGTAACGACCTGGAACAGCCCGAAAATGTGCGGGTTTTTATGTGGGGTAGCTCGGAACACTTTGCGGATCCGAACCTCAAGCGACCATCAAAAGGTGTTTGTCAGAACTGGAGCAACGTTGTTCGAACCTCCATGCTGTTTCGGGCGCTACTGGATGCTCTAGATGCCTGGGCGACGGATGGAACGGTTCCGCCTGCAAGCCAAATACCCCGACGTAGTAATGGAACCTTAGTAGATATCGATACCTGGCATGCTGGTTTTCCAGTCATTCCCGGCCTTGCCCTGCCTAACGGTCCAGCGGGACTGCCGCTCCTGAATTTTGGGCCGGAATTCGACAACGGCATTTTGTCTAACGAGCCTCCAGACGTGGTCGACGCAGCTGGGTATTTAACCTTGGTTCCAGCCACCGACACCGACGGGAATGACCTTGGCGGGGTTAGGGCGCCTATGGTCACCGCGCCGTTAGCGACCTATACAGGATGGAACCTTAGGGCTCGAGGTCAGGGGGAGGGCGCCAAGTACAAGTTTTCGGGTTCCACTATTCCCTTCCCAGAGACCGTCGATGAACGGATGACTACTGGGGACCCACGTTTGGCCATTGCCGAACGATACGTTGACCTCGACGCCTACAGGGCAGCGATTCGTGCCGCTGCCGAGGCTTTGGTGGCTGACGGGTTGATGTTGGCGGAGGACGTAAGTCGTTGCGTTGCATGGGCTGAGGACTGGGACCGAGAGCGCCATGACTTGAGAACATTATAGAATGGGGCGCGGCCGTTGATATGACTTTGACAGGTGCAGTGGCATCGGAGGAGGAACTGCGCCGGCGTATCGAGAAGGATCCTGACGACGCGACGGCATTGGATGCTTTAGGATTACTTCTTCGTAACGCCGGCGAAGTGAACGCTGCTCTCGATTGTTTTAAGAAGGCGGTCATGGCAGAGCCAGATCACATCGAGGCACAGCTCCATATGGCTGAGACTTTGCTGGACCTTGATCAGTTCACCGCCGCGGTTACGGCTTATCGCCGCTTGACGACATTGATACCTGAATTCGCGCCAATCTACACGGCACTGGGCGTTGCCTTGAAACGAAGCGGCGACGTTGCAGCTGCTATGAATTGTTATGAACAAGCGATGGCTTTGGATCCTCAAGATCCGGAACCTGTGTTCAATTTGGCTTTGGTTTTTGAGGAGGCTTCAGAGAGCGAGGCAGCCCTTGCGGCATATGAGACCTTAACATCTATTGCACCTGAGATGCTCGAGGCCTGGGTCAACCTGGGGAATTTGCATCATCGAGAAAAGCGTTTCACCGCTGCTGCTGTGGCCTATCAACGGGTGTTGGACGTGAACCCTGAAGATGCCTCCACGTGGAGCCGTCTTGGTGTTATTGCTGACGCCATGGGTGCGCGGGATGAAGCTCGTGCGCACTATCGCATGGCCTTGGAACTAGACCCCGAGTGCGTTGAGGCCCACTTTAACATGGGCATTTCTCTTCGTGAGCAAGGGGACCTAACGGGGGCTATTGGTAGTTACCGCCGGGCATTGGAGGTAAATCCAACGCATGCGGATGTGCTCTTCAATTTAGGTCGCGCCCAGCAGGCGGACGGCGACGTGGCGGCCGCAGAGGTCAGTTACCGGGCTTCAATCTCCGTCGATCCCAATAAGGTGGCGGCCCAGAATAATTTGGGTACAGTGCTATTGGATCAGGGACAACTGAGTGACGCCGTGGATGTATATCGTCAAGCGGCTGGCGAAGACTCGGCGGGCTCTGTGCATGCAAATTCAGCATGGAACCTGTCCTTGGCCCTATTATTGTCTGGTAATTACGAAGAGGGATGGCGCTGGTATGAATGGCGCTTCTACAAAGGTGGCGCGACGCCTCCAACCTTTGATAAGCCACGATGGCATTTGGATGCGCCGGCAGATGCCCGGGTTCTTGTTTGGGCTGAACAGGGTTACGGCGATGCCATGCAGTTCGTGCGTTACGTGCCCATGGTCAAGGCGCGTGCGGCGACGGTGATATTGAACATTCACCCGAACCTGCGACGCCTTCTTGATGGCTTTGGCGGCGCCGTCACGGTCGCCCCTGGCGAAGATATGCCGGAGTATGATTTTCATATTGCTATGCTCAGCCTTCCTGGTCTGTTTGGGACCACCGTAGACTCTGTTCCGGCTAATACTCCCTATTTTTCGGTTGACTCAGAATGTGTAGCCTATTGGCGCGAGCGGCTGGCCGGTGATGGCCTAGCCATCGGCTTATCATGGCGCGGCAATCCTGAGAACCAGAACGACCGCTACCGCTCGGTTGACCCAACGCTCTTAGGCCCACTGCTGCATGTGCCTGGATGCCGCTTTTTCAGCCTGCAGAAGGCTCCGGCGGTTGGGGATTGGGATATCTTGGCCGATGTGGGACCAATTACCGACTTAGGTCCGGAGCTTGGGGACTTCTTTGAAACGGCGGCTGTCATTGAAGCATTGGATTTGGTGATTACCGTTGACACAGCGACAGCCCATCTGGCCGGAGGGTTGGGTAAGCGAAGCTGGCTCATGCTACCCTTTATTCCTGATTGGAGATGGATGTTGGATGCCGAGGAAAGCCCCTGGTACCCGAGCCTCCGGCTGTTCCGCCAGAAGGAGTTAGACTCGTGGCCGGAGGTTATTGAGCGCATGACGGTAGAATTACGTCAGGGGACTTAGCCTAGAGCATACCGGTTTATATTGTTGTTGACGGCGTGCATGACACGAGACACATCATTCAGGATAGATGTAGAGAAACACCAACCAGAAGGACCTCTCCTTAAGATTTTTTGCTTTTTGAAGGGTGCTCATATAACCGGCTGGGCAGGCTGCCTGGCTCATCATGTTTCGGAGCTTAACCGTGCCTTAATGGTCGCGTTGTAAAATATCCTCACCTTTCGAAAGTTAAATCCGGGGTACATCGGAGGAAAGGTTGGAGTAGGCTCAATTCTTAATAGTAAAGGCTTTTTACGAAATCGAATGGTGTCGGCAAGGATGCACGACAAATGAGAAGCGCCGTCAAAATTTCTGTAGCACTGATCTTTTTAATGATGGTTAGCGTTGTGGTTTCCCTATTTGTTGTGCCAGACGCAACATTGCGCACATTGTCGGGCGGACAGGGTGAATTGTTGGTGAGCGTCAAGCGCGATGTCCGTGAGGACGCTGCTAACTTGTTAGACGATGCTTACTCTGCAGCTAAATCTGTAATAGAGAGGCTGAGTAGAGGGGATATTTTTGATACGTTAGCCGCGGTAGAGATTGAGATACCGCCCGATGTCCTTGGACAATTGCGTAAGGACATTAGGCCGCCAAGCGCGCAATCACCTAGCAGACCGGAGCCGACGCCAGCGAGTCCATCGCAACCCCAAACCGAAAATGTATCCGCGCAGGAAAAAACTGCTGCGCCGCCAAATCCAGCAACTCTCGCCAACACAACATCAAAGCAAGCGATAGAGCTAAAATCCATGCTGGCGCCGACCGCCACCGAAAAGGCTGATCCATTGAGCACGGGTGTTTTGGACGAAAAAGCCGACCATATGTCGCCGAGTTCAGTCATGACCAAGAAGATTTCGTCGCCGCCCCTTGCGACGCCGTCGCCTCGGGCCACGACGTCAGGCTCGCAAAAAGTGGAGATGTCAAAGAATATAGCTGCGCCGGTAAGGGCGGAAACGCC
>MDTD01083556.1_pt1 | contig 12779 bp, 9 predicted proteins | sample 811221 | NCBI WGS metagenome assembly MDTD01 (sample SAMN05326646, study PRJNA326480) | marine metagenome | isolation source: seawater | place: Pacific Ocean: South West | collected 2011 | reverse complement strand
TTCAAAATCAAGGCACAAATAATCCAAATTATCTCCTGATGAGTTTGATGGATTCAAATATTTTATCTAATTCTTTTTTTGATTTTGTTGCGCAAGCTTTTGCAATTAATTCTGTTTTTAAGTGCGGAGCAAACATCTGAATAAATTCGTATAGATGACTTCTAAGATAAGTCCCCCTTCTGAAACCGATATATGTAGTCCCTGAATCAAAAAGGTGATTAGCATTTACAGCAACAAGGTCTTTGTCCTCGTTTTCATTAAAAGCCATAGAAGCAATGATTCCAACTCCAATTCCTTGTTTGACGTAAGTTTTAATTACATCTGCATCGGTTGCAGTAAAAACCACGTTTGCTTTCAAACCTCTTTCAAAAAAGGCTCTATCTAAGTCATTACTTCCAGTAAATCCGAAAACATATGTGACTATTGGAAATTCGGCTAGATGCTTAAGTTTTGGTTTGGTTACATCTGCAAGAGGATGACCTTTAGGAACTATTAAACTTCGTGACCATTTGTAGGCAGGGAGTTTAATTAATGTTTCACCTTTTTCAGATGTTTCTGTCCAAATCGCTAAATCTACTTCGCCTTTGGCCGCCATCTCTACCGATTCATCTGGAGTACACTGATTCATTTGAAATGAAACATTAGGATATTTCTTTACAAATTTATCCACTACGCTAGGTAGAGTAAATTTAGCTTGAGTATGCGTTGTTGCAATAGCCAATGAACCATAATCTTCATTAGAAAATTCTGTAGCAGCATGTTTGATACCATCAACTAGCGCAAGTATCTCCTCGATTTGTTCAAGAATTCTTTTGCCGATTGGAGTTATAGCAACGAGATGCTTTCCAGATCTCTCGAACAACTCGATTCCTAATTCTTCCTCCAGCAATTTTATTTGCTTGCTTATACCAGGTTGAGATGTGTAAAGATTCTTTGAAGCCTGAGAAACATTTAAATTACTTCTGGCTACTTCACGGACATATAGCAATTGTTGAAATTTCATACATTTATTATATAACCTAAAATTATAAAAAAAAGTGAATTTTGTTAAAAAATTATATATGGTTTTTGATTTTTCCAGTTTATACTGTATAAATAAACAGTATGAAAAACCTAACGCCAAGACAATCAGAAATTTTAACCTTTATCTCGCAGGTAATTTCTAGTGAAGGTATGCCTCCAACAAGAAAGGAAATTGCTTTAAAATTTGGCTTTAAATCAGCTAATTCTGCAGAAGAGCATCTTAAAGCTCTTGATAAAAAGGGATATATTGATCTTCATGGTGGTACTTCCCGCGGGATTTCTATAAATAAATCTTTTCTAGGAATTCCCATAGTTGGTTCTGTTGCGGCAGGTTCTCCATTGTTGGCAGTTGAAAACGTTGAGGAAAGAATTGAATTCAAAGGTAATATCTTTTCTGATTCTGTTGACTATTTCTTGAGAGTTAAGGGCGATAGCATGCATGACGTAGGCATTGTTGAGGGCGATCTCATTGCAATAAATAAGAGGAAAAATGTTAAACCTGGCGATATCGTCGTCGCTAGGATAAATGATGATGTAACAGTTAAGACTCTCTTTCACTTAGATAAAAGAAAAGTTATTTTGAGGCCTGAAAACAAAAACTATAAGGATATTGAAATAAATCCCTCAATTGAAAGCTTTGACATTGAAGGAAAATGTCTTGGGGTTTTAAGAAATTATAATTAGTTTTAATCTAGAAAAAATATTTTCTTTGGCTTAATAGCTTCTATTACCAATTCTCTTTGTTCTTCATCTTCAAGCTTATAAAAATTATCTGGACATTCAAATTCTTCTTCTCCAAATTTAAAGACTTTCTTAAATTTAAATGCTTTTCCCAATTTTTTAATTTTTATTCCTATAGGTGTCTTAGATTCCTCTTCAAAACCTATAATTCTCAGAGATTTCAAAACCTTAATTTGATCACCTTCATCCTGATAATTGAAAGCATCAGGGTCGTAAGTTACCCTTCCCTTGAGTTTTGTAGCCTTATTAAATCCATTAAATTCAGTGTACTCTCCAAATCTTCCATTTTTCAAAGTCACTGGAATACCACTATTTGATTCAATAAATAAAATATTTTCTTTATTTGATCTATCAATCAACTCCAGTGCTCTGTTAAGTCCGATATCCAGAATATCTTCATCTTCATCAGGAGTGCCAAAAATCTTTTTATCCTCTTTTAATGTCCAAATGCAAGGTCCATTTATGCTTATATCTGCATAAACAGTATCACCTGTGTCGGGATGAGCACCTAGATCTTTTGGAAGCTGTGCATACGTCTCGTATTTGATTGATTTCTCAAAAACTGGCTTTGTCCATTGACATTCTCCACATCCAACAAAAAAACCCCATCTGCCATGTTTTATACTTATTTCATTAGTACATTTGGGACAATTATCTTTAACCTCACCTTTAACATTTTTTGGAAAAGCTCTATGCCCAATTTGCTCATTGAGCATATCTAAAACTTCTCTAGTCCTAAATTCTTCAATTCTAGAAATGTGCTCCAATAGTTTTGCAAAAAAATCATCTAAGACATCCGTCCATAGCATTGAACCTGAGGATACCTGGTCCAAGCTTTTTTCCAATTCTGCTGTAAAATCTATCTCTATAAAAAATGATTCATATGCTTTTGACAGATAAGAGACCAAAATCCTGCCTAAATCAGAGGGATTAATGCTTTTTGCTCCAAATGTATATTTTCTGTCTCTAAGATTTTTTACAGTATTTGCATAAGTCGAAGGTCTTCCAATACCCTCATCTTCCATATTCTTAATTAAAGATGCTTCTGAAAATCTTCTTGGAGGAGAAGTAAATTTTTGCTCAGTTATAACATCAGAAATATCTAGTGATGATTCATCATAGATTCCTTTTAATTTTTGAGATTCTTCAGAATCCGTATCATCTTTCAGAACCCTTTCGAAACCATCAAAAATGAGTTCTCTTCCGCTTGTTCTGAGAAGAAACTTCTCATCACTATCTGCAATTAAGATTGTTTTTCTTAAGTATCTTGAGTTTTGTAACTGGCTTGCGACTGTTCTCTGCCAAATCAAGGAATAAAGATTCATTTGATCTTGATTCAATCCTTTGGTATTTTCTGGCTTAGATCCTATATCAGTCGGTCTTATTGGTTCGTGAGCTTCTTGAGCATTCGCAGCTTTCGATTTATAAATTTTTGGGCTATCTGGGAGATAATCTTCTCCAAAATCAGAAGAAATTAAGGTTCTTATCTCATTTATAATTTCAGCACTAATGCCTATCCCATCAGTTCTCATGTATGTGATCAAGCCAGACTCGTATAAGGATTGGGCTACTTGCATTGTTCTCTCTGGATTAAAAAATAATTTACTAGAAGCTGCTTGTTGGAGCGTAGAAGTTCTGAATGGAGCTTTTGGGGAATAAGAAACTTCTTTTTCTTTTATTTCTGTTATTGAAAAATCTAAATTCTCAATATCATTTTTGATTTTTTTTGCTTCATCCTCGGTGCCGATAGGTACTTTTTTTAAATCCTCTCCATTTTTCTTTATTAAGTCAGAGCTAAAAGTACAATCTTTGGTATTAAAATTAACCTTTATAGGCCAAAACTCTTCAGGGCAAAAAGCATCAATTTCATCTTCTCGAGAACAAATCATCCTCAAAGTTGGGGATTGAACTCGGCCTGCTGATTTTGCTCTAGGCACATGCCTCCATAGAAGAGGACTGACTTTAAATCCAATTAAATGATCTAAGACCCTTCTGGCCAAATACGCTTCCACTAGAAATTGATCGATATCTCTTGGATTCTCGATAGCATTTTTTATAGCAGATGGAGTTATTTCATTGAACGAAATTCTATTAATCTGCCTTCCTTCAGCCAATTTTTTATCTTGCAAGTGATCAAGAATATGCCATGCAATGGCTTCTCCTTCTCTATCTGGATCAGAGGCAAGATATATTGCAGAAGAATCTTTTGTAAACTCTCTAATTTCTTTTAGAGTTTTTTTTCCTTTTGAGGTTGATTCCCATTTAAGATTATTCCAATCATCTGGATCAACGGCAGATTCATCATCCTTAAGATCTCTTACATGGCCCAAACAAGCATGAACTACCCAGGAATCAGAGGGAAAGGCTGTCTCCAAAAAACCTTGAATTTTTTTTGCTTTTGCTTGAGATTCGACTATTACTAATTTCTTCATCCTTTTCTAGTATTGTTTAAAAAAGAATTTTTTGTCAATCTAAATTAATAATTCTTCTAGGATAGATGGTCCTTTATAAATAAAACTTGTATACACCTGAATAAGATCAGCACCATTTTTCAGCCTTTCCTCAACATCTCCTTTTGTTGAAATGCCTCCTGAAGCAATCAAAGTAGCCTCATTTCCCGCAAAGGAATTGACCTTTTTTAACATTTCATTAGATTTTGCCTTTAATAGCTCACCACTTATGCCTCCAGAGATTCCTCCAAATTCACCCAAGGTTGTATTAGAAACAATATATCCATCGAAACCATTTGTTAATGTTAAAGAAACCAATTTTTGAATATTTTCATCTTTTTCATCTGGAGATAATTTTAAAAAAATTGGGACTCGTTTATTTTTTTTGTTTTCTAATTCTGTTTTAGTAGAGGAAATTTCTTTAGAAAGATCTCTTATGTAATCTGGAGATGTTAGTTTTCTCAAATCTTTTGTATTAGGAGAAGAAATATTAATAGCAATGTAATCAGCATGATGAAAGCATTTATCAATACAAAAGTTGTAATCTGTGAATGCGTTTTCTAGAGAGGTGCCTTTGTTTTTTCCTATGCTGATTCCAAGAATTCCTGAGAATTTCTTTTTATTGGTTTCTATGTTTTCAATAGCAGCTTCGATGCCAGGATTATTAAAACCTAATCTGTTTATTAAAGAATAATCTTTATGAATTCTTTTAATTCTGGGAAAGTCATTACCTGTTTGAGCTTTTGGAGTGAATGTTCCTATCTCTATAAAGCTAAATCCTATGGAGCTGAGAGAATGAAAATAGTCTCCGCTTTTATCAATTCCAGCTGAAAGACCTATTAAATGCTCAAACTCTAAGTTAGAAACTTTAATTTTCTCAAACCGTTTTTTAGGTCTCGCATTTAATAAATTTCTGTTGAGATTGGCTATCAATTTGATTGATTTCAAACTCAAAAAGCTTGATATTTCAGGAGGGAATACTCTTAAAATTATTAAAAATGTTTTGAAAATATTCTTTCTCAAAAAATTCATTGAATTGTTATTAAATTAATTTTCATAAAAATTTTTTATTAAATTATCACAAAAAGAAAAAAAAAGGCTTTGCATATAGTCAAATAGATATATATTATTAGCTCATAAAGTCCATCAACGGACTCTGACAGAGGTTATTATGAGAACATTAAAAGTCTTAATTCTGAGTTTGGCTCTAGCTTTAACTCCACTTTCTTTTGCTCAAAGTGCTGGGGGTTCTAGTGCAGCAGGTTCTGCAGGCTCTCTATCTAGTGGCGTAATTGCAGCAATTGCAGCTGCTGTTTTAGCTGTTGCAGCGATTGTTGACGCACAAGATGGAGAAAAAGTTACTCTTCCTGAACCACTTGCACCAGCTACTGATGATTCTGCTACTGATGATTCTGCTACTGATGATAGTACTGATGATGCTACTGATGACACAAGCACTTCAACAAGTACAACAACAAGTACAAGTACAAGTACAAGCACAAGCACAAGTACTAACACAGCTACAAGCACAAGTACTGCTACTGCAACTTCTTAATTCTTTAAATTTTTGAAAAGCCTGTTTATTCAGGCTTTTCGTACATTTTAGTATAGAGGATTGTTATTTTTGGATTTCTAGGGGTAAAAGTTTGTTCAGATTTAACTAGAGTTCCGTCAGAATTTACCCAGTAAAGATTTTTAAAATTCCATGATATTAAATTGTTGAGAGACTCTTCTTCGTAAATTTTTGTTTCGTAAAGGTTGTCTAGTATTTTTAATTTTTCCTTCCTAATAAAGCGTATTTTTGTTTTAACTGGAAGCCTATAAAGCTTAGGATTATTAAAAGTGTAAAACGATGTGAATGTTTCTTGTTGCAATTCAAAATTCCCAACCTCAATTGGATGAAATTTATCTAACTCAATATTATCAAGTTCATTTTCTAAACCTTTAAATTTTTTTATAAAACCATTTTTAGTATACATTTTGATAAGATTCGATGAGGTCCATTTCAGGACTCCTTGGTTTTCCTCTTCAAGAACCATCAATGTATTTTGTCCATTGCCTAACCTAACTTGAACTGAAGCGTAAGGTATTGAATTAATTTTATCTGCAGAGATATCTTTTGGACCTGAAATGACTGTATTAATAGTGGTGAAAAGCTCACTATAAATATCTCCACCGGCGCATGAAGAAAGTATAATAAAATAAAGAATTATTAAATTCTTAAAATTATTCATAAAATCCATCTTTTAAATAATTTAAAAAATATGATGAGGAATTTTCTACGTATCCATTTAAATCAAGCCCACCAGACAAAATCGCTCCCCCGTCTCTAGTTAGATTTTTCCAGACAAATCTCGCATTATTCTTTCTATATTTGCTTGAAACTACATCTAGAGGAATTGAAAAATAAATACCTTTATCAAAAGATCCTTCTCCAAATTCAAATGCTGAAATATCTGTTTTTGTTGCATAAAAACCAAGTGTGAAACCTGTTTTGAATGATTTAGAAAGATTCAAAGTTACTCCGGAATCTTTCGCTAAATACCTTCCACCAGAGAGAATCACTTTTACTCCATCAAAAGGAGTTTCCCAGATAAAATTTAGATGCCCTGTGAAAGTTTCATAATTTCTAAAGCTAAGTCTTTGATTAAATTCTCTTTGTTTAACCCAATAATAATTAGCGGTAAAGTACCAAGGTTTATTAATATCTCTTAATAAAATTTCTCCTCCTATACCGCCATACATCTCCTCAAATAGACCTATTTTTAATCCTCCGAAGAAAAGATAATCTTTTGAATAAGTAGGATCAAACATATGAGTATATGTGAGTTGCTTAAGAATATATTTTTCTTTTAGATACTCTCTAATGTCAGACCTGACTTTTGGCAATCTAGAAAAAGCCCTTAATCTTAATTGATCAAGATTTTGGAAAATACCAAGTCCAATAGAAGAGTCAAAATAAGAATTTTTATTCAAACTTACTCCTCCAGAAACTAGCAGTCCTATTTGACCAGAATAAAATGCTTCAGGAGCTCCTACGTGATTCTTTAAATCAGGTTTTATCCCCCAAGTGTACAAAGGAAAATTAATTTTCCCTTCAAAAATTTTTGCCTCTTCATCATACTGATAAAAGTTTTCGTAAGAAATATATTTTCTTAACTCTACGAAAGAAATTGAATTATCTAAGAATTGTTTGAATTTATTTAAAGGGAATTTTATTGAGCCAGTCTTAACGTTTCCCACCTGAAAAATAATCGATACATTATTTATTTTTCTTGTAGAGAGAACTTCGTCCGTTATTTGGATAACTCTTTTAGCAGCTAAGTTAAGGTTTCTGTACCTCGACTGATCAATCAAGATAAATAAATTCTCATCTTTAAAATAAATTTCTTGAGTATATATTCTGTATCTTGATAAAAGCAGGTTAATTGTTCCTGAGAAAACCTCATCATTTGAAGACAAAAGATCAGTATCTTTTTTAGAAAAATTAATTGGATTTATAACTTCGTTTTTTTGAATTATTTGTTTGGAATAATTTGCTTTATATGAAAATCCAAAACCTAGATCAACTCCACGATGCTTGAACAAATTGATATCGAAGTATTTTGATGCAGGTATTGACAAACCAAAGCTATAGTCTGATTCTTTTTTTAGATTAAATGGATTTGACTTGTCATAATCCATTTTAAACCTTAATCCTGAATATTTATTTAAATAAGAAAATCCGTAAAATGCAGAAACTTTTGGACCTTTAAACCATCTATTGAACTCAATATTTCCACCTAGTCCAAAATCCTCTGATCTAGAGGAGAAAGCATCATCGATATTAATGAAAGGATTTTTTATACCTGTACTTTCTGACAGAGCCCCCCATCCCAATCCAGCTGTAATATCAAAATCGCCAAATTTTTTTGAGCTCACAATATATTCTCCGGAAAACTTACCCGTTCCAATGAAATCTCTAAATCCAATACTTAACTCTGGGTATCTTTCGGTTTCTTCAATCAACTTAATTTTTAAATTAAAACTTTTATCTTTATAAGTTTGATCTCCGGAAAATGATTTAAATGCGCTATATTTTCGTGTATTTATATCAGCATACCTCAAAGAAACCTCCATCCAGTTAAAGGGATTAGCAGAAATAAATAGAGAGTTAATTGGATCTGAATTCACAATATGGAGTTTTAAATTTCCTTCTTTCAATATTCTCGATGAAGGAATATTTACTAGACCAATTTCTCCATTTAAGTTGGAAGTCAAGCCAACATCTGAATAAATATAATCTTCTATAGAGCTATATGAGTATAGAGAAAAAACTAAAAAAAAAAGTAAGCTATTTTTAATTGTTATTTCCTAAAGCTGCAATAGCTGCTGCGCTAGTTGCAAAATTTGAAATTATTGGAAAGAGAACTTGTGAAAATACTAACCAATCAAATGGATTAGGATCTCTGGGAACAATTAAAGAGGTGCCCGGAGCTAAGTCTGGCGAGTTAGGCCAGTTTCTCACCCTTGAGGCCATCCCGTTAGGATAAATAACCAATATTCTATTTTTATCTGCTTCTTCGGAGTAACCCCCTGCTTGATTTATGTAATCTCTTACATTGTAAGCAGGATTAAAAGTGAAGCTGGTAGGAGACAAAACTTGACCGGAAACAGTCACAGTCGATGGTCGATCAGGTATGAAGATTCTATCTCCTGATTCAAGAAGAATATCTCTTTCTGGAAACTTTTCTAAAGTATCAAGGTCTAATTCAGTTACGACTCTACCGATGGGATCAATATTTTCTAAATCAGTTATTAACCTTGAAATAGATGTCAATGCTAAGGTAGGGTCACCTCCCACAGAAGAAATTCTTCCACTTGAGATGGCAGTTGCAATCGACTGCTCCAATTGATCAGCAGACTTGATAAATGCAATTTTTTCCTTTTCTGCAACTGATTTTCTGGCCAGAATACCTCCATAAGGAAAAGCATTTAATTTATATCCGCCTGCTCTTTTGATCACTTCTGACAGTCTATCGCCTTGTTTTACTCCATAAACTCCCGGATTTTTAAATGCTCCTTCGAGTGAAACTGAAAATATCTCATTTTTGACCTTTGATGCCAAATTAGCATAAAAGCTAGAACTTGCTCCTAATTCATTCAAATTTTCATTTGAGTTAGTATCTAATTTCAAAGAGATTCCTTCATCAGTATAAAGATCGATATATCCTGAAAATTTATCTGATGATCCTCCAGCGTAGGAAAGTAAATCTTTGATGGAAGGGATATTATATGAAGGATAGATTCCTGGATTTCTTATCTCTCCTGAGAGAACCGAAGAGTTCTCTAAAGCAAAGATTATTAAGTAAGGCTTTGCTTCAAAAATTATAGGGCATTCTTCAATGAATTCGAGTTGATCTATGGGTTTTATAGCAGGATTTGGAAGGTATTTAGATTTAACAAATTTAATGGAAGATGATAAAGATTGTTTAGCTAGCATTTGAAGAGATTTACATTGAAATCTATCTAAATTCCTTAGCTTAAAATATTGAGAAAGTTCTTCTGACTCCTTCTGTTTTAAAATGCTTAAAGCATCCGCAACTAAAATGGAGTTTAAGAAGCTTACATCTTTTTTGGATAATACATAAATAATGTCATTTGGTTGAAGTTTGGTGTTGCTACCATCATTGTCGTACAAGTTCGTCCTTATTAAGCGCTTTGAACCATAGTTATTTTCTCTCTCGATTATTGCAAATGGAGCATAAGTAGATTCATAAAAGTCTTCTGGTTTGATTAAATCTTCAAGGGTTATATTCTGTTCATATGCAACAGAGCCTTGAGAAGATATTTCACCAATAATCTTTATAATATTCCTTGGACTGCTGGGAAGACTATGAACGAATATCTCATCTCCATCCTTGAGTGAAATATTTAAGATTTCAGTAAGAGAAAAATTTTCATACAATCTTTCACCATTTTCAGCATAAGAGCTTAAAGTTATCTTATTTTTATCAGCTTTATTTGTAAAACCAGACGAAAAAAATAATAAATCAGAAAAGTTTTCATTATTAATTAATTCATACTGGGCGGGATTTTTAATTTGCCCAGATATAGAAATGGTTTTTCCAGTGGGGTTGATAACTATGGCATCATTTGATTGAAGTTTAATATCATTCTTTATATTCCCTTTTATTAAAAATTCATAAAAATCTAAAACTGCAATTTCCTTTCCACCTCTCTTTACAGATATATTTCTCAGAGAACCATTTTGTGAAGGCCCCCCAGAAAAAAACAGAACATTTGATATGTTAGATAAAGAGCTAACTGTATACGCGCCCGGACTGAAAGCATTTCCCAAAACAAAAATTTGAATTGACCGGATTTTTGCCAAAGAAATTTCAGAAGTCACCCCAATCAAAGATGCATTAATAGTTGAAGTAATTTTTCTTTTAGCTTCCTGAAAATTAAGGCCAGAAATCTCTAATGAACCTAATTCAGGTATTGAGATATTTCCTTCTCTGTTCACTGGCACAATCCTATTAACAGTAATAGAACCAAAAAGTTGTATTTTTAATTCATCTCCTGGGCCAATGATGTAGTCTAAAGGAGCTGGTGCCAAATCAATTGGTGCGAAAGTTGATGGAGACTCTTTGAATAAATCTAAACCAAATATTTTGTCAAAATTTAAAGAATTAAAGTTTATTTCGTTGTCTAGATTATTGTTGAGATTTTTTGGTTTTGAACTTTCAAAAGAAGGATCATCAAAGTCATCCATTCTAATTTCATCACTTATGGGTTTACCTGTTTGAATTCCAAGTTTGCTAGAGATACTTTCGATTTGAGAGTCCGGCAGCATATTTAGAAATGCCAAATCTTCTTGAGACTGAGCAAGTACAAAATTAGACAGAAAAAATATAGATAGAACTATAGACTTAGAAACAAATGACATTTTAAATTTTTTTGAGGTTTTCAATGGATACGGCCCAACCAAGCTTTGTTCTGCAAGCTTCGAAATAATTATAATCTTTTGGATGATAAAGTTTAAAAGTTTTTTTTGTATTAAGCACTTTTAGACCATTTTTTTTGTATTTTAAATTTTTCTTGCCATCAACAAAAACTTGAATACTTCTTAGATCTTTATTTTTTATCTTAATTTTTATCTCTTCTTTGCCAGATAAAAGCAAACTATGGGATGAAGAGCTATGAGAAAACATAGGTAATAAAGAGAGTGCATCAAGCTTAGGAGAAATTATCGGACCTCCACCAGAGTAAGAATATGCAGTGGAACCAGTACTAGATGAAACAATCAATCCATCAGCACGTAAATTGTAAATAACTTGATTTTGAATGCTCAATTCTAGTTCCAACATCTTAGTTACAGAACCTGAATGTATTACAACTTCGTTAAGAAAAATTTCTTTGCCATTTTCTGAGATGGTTTCATAAATTGGACGCTTTTCCTGCAAATATTTGCCCCCGATAATTTCCGTAAGATTAGAAATCTTATCTACAGGTAAATCTGTTAAAAAACCAACATTGCCAAGATTAATACCTAAAAATGGTATGTTTAGGTCATGAAGATTTCTAATTGAAGCTATCATTGTTCCATCTCCGCCTAGAACTAAAATCAGATCAGATTTTGAAATAAGTTTTTTCTTTAAAACATTTATTGAATTGATATTTATTGTTGAAACAATGGATGATCCAGAATTTTTTATTATTTTTTCTGCTGAAGAAAGAATGCTGTCAGTTTTTCTTGAGCCAGAGTAAATGACTGAAATCTTGTTAATTTTTTTCATAATAAGGCGCCCAATTTCTTACAAAATATATAAAAAAAGTATCTATTATCGCAATTATGACTTTAAAAATATATTTAGTTAATGCTATGGATAGTGCAACTATAAATGTCAGCTCCCCAGCGATAACCCAAACAAAAGTATAAATAAAAGTATCCAATGCTTGGGAGGAAAGTGTTGATAAATTATTCCTTAACCATAAGTATTTACCTTTGGTAATGTCTTTAATTTTATTGAATAGCCAAACATCGAAAGTTTGACTTATTAAATATGCACTAATTGATCCAATCACAAATATGGGTGAATAAAACGCAAGGGTTTCTATTGCTGAATGAACTGATTGAGAAGATGATGCAATCTCAGATGGTAGATAGAAAGTGCTTAAAACTAAAGTAAACATAATCACAATATTTGATATTGCTCCCAGGATAACTGCTAAATTTGCCTCTCTTCTACCATATTTTTCACTGATCAAGTCAGTAGCAAAATATATTCCAGAATACATTATGGCTCCCATGCTAACTGTAAAGGTTTGTCCAAAAAGATTGAGGTCGCTTACTTTGCCTCCCTGAAGATTTGCAAGCATTATTCCCAATGTAACGGCAATGTATAATCCCCTTAAGCCAAACAATTTGAATAAAATAACGGTGATAATTAAGTCATAAAAAACTGTAAAAACCCATAATAATTCTGGGTTTTCTGATAGAAATGAAAAAAAATTCATAAACTTATTATTGTTAGCTTGCGTAGCATAGATTATTCTTAGTGTTTGTACATAAAAAAAGAG
>MDTD01122486.1_pt1 | contig 12780 bp, 10 predicted proteins | sample 811221 | NCBI WGS metagenome assembly MDTD01 (sample SAMN05326646, study PRJNA326480) | marine metagenome | isolation source: seawater | place: Pacific Ocean: South West | collected 2011 | reverse complement strand
TTTGCCGTTTTATCAAAAAGTATTCTTTTCGCTATGAAGAATTCGAGTTTCAAAGGATATTCAATAAATTAGAACAACTAAAATAATACTTTATGCTCATAGGCAATCAAAATACATGTCTGCTTTTTTTGTTAATTCTTATGGTAGTTTCCTGCTCATCAGAAATAGAAGAGAAAGTTCCCGATGAATTTGATGTGAAGGATTCGATAGGTGTTGTGAAATCTCAGTTAAAACCAGCTGAATTAAAAACTATTGTTGGAGCTGAGTCAATTTCTGAATATTTGCCTTTATTGGAAAATAAGAGGGCTGCAGTTGTAGGAAATCAAACCTCAATAGTCGGTTCTTCATTTTTGGTTGACACATTGATTTCTCTTGGAGTAAATCTCACTTTGTTGTTTTCTCCAGAACACGGTGTCAGGGGGAATTATGATGCTGGTGAAAAAGTAAAACACACTCAAGATTCAGTTACGGGACTTCAAATATTTTCATTGCACGGTAAAACCCACAAGCCTACAGCTAAAAGTCTGGAAAATGTTGATGTTATATTATTCGATATTCAAGATGTAGGTGTTCGATTCTATACCTATATTTCAACTTTACACTACGTTATGGAGGCTGCCGCTGAAAATAATAAGCAGGTAATTGTATTGGACCGTCCCAATCCAAATGCTCACTACATTGATGGTCCAATATTAAAAAAAGAGTTTAAAAGTTTTGTGGGAATGCATCCAGTTCCAGTGGTATACGGAATGACCATTGGAGAATATGCTAATATGATTAATGGTGAGTTTTGGCTAAAAGACTCCCTGCAAGTCGATTTAAAAGTTATTAAATTGAAAAATTGGACACACGATAAAGAGTACATATTACCTATACCTCCCAGTCCCAATTTGCCCAACCAACTTTCCATCTATTTGTATCCCAGTTTATGTTTTTTTGAAGGAACAGAAGTAAGTATTGGTCGCGGAACGGAATATCCATTTCAGGTTTGGGGTCATCCTAATACAACCTGTAAGGAGCAAAGTAATTTTACCTTTACTCCTATGAGTATACCCGGGAAAAGTAAAAAACCCAAACACCAAAATAAAATTTGCAAAGGAATTGATTACAGAGGTTTCGAACGGGATTCCATTCGTAAAAATTGGAAATTAGAAATTGGTCCGATACAGCAGGCTAAAAGTTGTGTTCAACCTCGGAAAACGTTTTTCGTTCGAACTCGTTTTTTTAATCTTTTGGCAGGAAACGATGAGTTCATAAAGCAACTCGAAGAAAAACAAAACGAAGCAGATATTCGTAAATCCTGGGAATCTGATTTGGAAAAATTCAAATTGATAAGATCAAGCTATTTACTTTATAAATAATAAACAATGGGAGATCACTTAAATAAAATCGACTTCATAATAAAAAAGGGAATTGATTTGGTGTTTCAGCATGGACCTCGCTTGTTGGGAGCTTTTATCGTGTTATTGGTAGGACTTTATTTTGCCAAATTACTGGAAAAGCTCTCGGGTAAAATGATGCGTAAAAGTAAGGTGGAGGACTCACTTTTACATTTTGTAAAAGGACTCATAGGAGCACTTTTAAAAACACTCGTAATCATAACTTTTTTGGGTATGGTTGGAGTCGAGGTTACTTCTTTTGTAGCTATATTAGGGGCAGTTGGACTTGCTGTTGGCATGGCCCTTTCGGGGACCCTTCAAAATTTTGCTGGAGGTGTAATTATATTGCTCTTTAAGCCCTTTAAAGTTGGGGATTTAATTGAAGGACATGGTCATTTAGGAAGAGTCAAAGAAATACGGATTTTTGTAACAGTATTATTAACTCCTGAAAACAAAACAATTATAGTTCCCAATGGTCCTTTATCCAATAATGACATTGTAAATTATAATACAGAGGGAAAAATACGGATAGATTTAATTATGGGTATAAGTTACAATGCAAGCATTAAAAAAGCCAAAGAAGTTTTACTGGATGTAATGAATAACCATCCTAAAGTACTTCAGGATCCAAAACCCTTTGTTGGTGTTTATGAATTGGGCGATAATTCCGTTAACCTAGCAGTTCGTCCTTATAGTTTGCCCAAAGACTATTGGGAAGTGTATTTTGCTATTAACGAAGCAGGAAAGGAAGCTCTAGACGAGGCAAATATTGAAATACCATTCCCTCAAATGGATTTGCACGTTAAGGAAATGCCGAAAAATTAATTATTTAATTGTTCTTCCCGGATAAACTTTAAGTGCTTCGGCTAAACACTTCATGGCCCTTCTTAATTTTTCTTGTTTCACTACATAAGCGATACGAATTTCTTTTTTCCCAGCACCGGGAGTAACATAAAACCCAGAACCAGGAGCAAACATAACCGTTTCGCCTTTATAATCAAATTCAGATAAAATCCAACTGCAGAATTTTTCATCGTCATCGATGGGTAATTCAACAACAGTATAAAATGCACCATAGGGATGAGAATACTTTATATCGGGAATTTTTGATAATTCTTCGATAAGCACATCCTTTCGATTTTTGTATTCTTGTTTTACCTCTTCATAATAGGAATCAGGAGCTTTTAAAGCTGCCTCAACAGCAACCTGCCCAAATAAAGGAGGGCTTAAACGCGCTTGTCCAAACTTTAATGCAGTTTGAATTACATCTTTGTTTTTAGAAATAATAGCCCCAACTCTAACTCCACACATTGAATACCTTTTTGATGCTGAGTCCAGCATAATCGCTTTGTCTTCAATACCTTTTAATTCCATGACAGAAGGTGCAAAATCACCACTGTAGAAAAATTCACGGTACACTTCATCGGATATCAAAAACAAATCATATTTGATACAAATTTTTCTCAGTTTTTCCAGTTCGTCCTTGGAATAGGTATATCCCGTTGGATTATTGGGCGAACAGATAAGTATAGCTTTCGTTCGAGGACCAATAAGTTTTTCAAATTCATCAATTGAAGGTAGCGCAAAGTTCTCTTCGATGGATGATGAAATTGGTTTAACTGTTATGTCGGCAGCCCCGGCAAAGCTGGAGTAGTTCGCATAAAATGGTTCGGGAACAATTACTTCATCCCAGGGATTCAAGCAGCTTAAAAGAGCAATCATTAATGCCTCTGAAGCCCCATAAGTGATTATAATCTCCTCACTTGAAACATCAATATCGTACTTTTTGTAATAATCTACAAAAGACTCTCTTAAAGCCAGGGTACCCTCGCTATCGCTGTATTCAACCACTTCAAAGTTTGCGGATTTCAATTCATCGATGGCCCATTTTGGAGTAGGGATATCGGGTTGACCAATATTTAGCTGATGGACATACTTACCTTCCTTTTTAGCTTTAGCTGCAAGGGGAGAGAGCTTTCTGATGGGAGAAAGCGGCATTCGTAAACCTCTGTCTGAAATCTTAGCCATATTCACGAAATTACTAATAATTGACGAACTATCTTAGCGGCATCGCTCAAAGTTCACAGTAGTGAAATCACATTAAAGCTTCAACTGAGGTTGATCAGAATTCTTTAATACGGTTTAATGACTTCACCTTCACCGTTGCTGAGCATATGTTCAGGAATGTTTTCTTGAACACATTTTGCCAATGCATCAATAATGGATATTTTCAAATGAGTTCTGTGGTGAATGATGCTTATTTCTCGCATTGGTTGAGGTCTTGAAAACGGCTTAACTGTTCCTTCTGGTTCAATTGTTTTTAAGTCAATTGCTTTTAAATAGGGAACCAAAGTCATTCCAAAACCTTGTTTACTCAATTTAACGAGAGTCTCAAAACTACCACTCTCAAGAGTCACATTATCCTCTTTTTTCTTTTCAAACAAAGATCCGTATAAATTAATGACACTGTCTCTGAAGCAATGGCCTTGATGAAGTAACAATATGTCATCCGGTTCCAAATCAGAATTGTCCAGGAATTTCTCTTTAAACAATCTATGCCCCATTGGAGTAAATCCCATAAAAGGTTCGTAGTAAAGAGGCTTTTCCATAATTCCGTCGTTGTTTAGAGGAGTGGCAAGAATGGCAGCGTCCAATAAACCGTTTTTTAACCGTTCCAGGATGGTCTTCGTTTGAAGTTCTTCAATTTGCAGATTTACTTTAGGATATTGGGAAACAAAACATTTTAAAAATCTCGGAAGCAATGAGGATGCAACAGTTGGAATTACAGCGAGTTTAAATTCGCCCGCGATTTCTCCTTTGTGTTGTTGAATGATTTCCTCAATTCGTTTTTCTTCGATAATTACGGTTCTTGCTTGTTCTAAAATTTGCATTCCGATGTCCGTTGGCTGTAAAGGCTTTCTACTTCTATCGAAAATTGTAATTCCAAGTTCTTCCTCAAGTTTGTGTATTTGCATACTTAGGGTTGGTTGCGTAACGTAGCAACTTTCAGCAGCTCTGGCAAAATGTCTATGCGTATCTACTGCTATGATGTATCGGAGTTGTGTGATGGTCATAATCCGCAGCTTTTATAATTATACCTTATAAAGATATAAAAATAATCAAACAAAATTATAATTTGTAGCAACAAATTTTATTATATTTGTTATAACAAACAAGTTTTAGACGTTCTTTTAATCCTCAACATGATTTTGTTAGACAAATGCAAGATTCGATTTTCATTTCTAAGTATTAGCGGTAATTCTTAAGAATCTTGCCAAAGGCTTTTGGGTTTGCCTTTTGTCGTTGCTCTTATCTGAAAAGAGCTTGAGGAGTTATCAAAGTGAAGACGAATTGTTGATATACTGTTTAGTTAATCATCATTAGTTTCCCAAGGGTTTGAGCTCCCTTGAAATCAATTTCGTTTAGGGTTGACTGAAATTAATTAAAGGTTATATCATTTTGGTTTAGTATTGTGGACAGATATCAATGATTAGTCTAAATTTGGCCTGAGACAAATTTGTCTCAGGCCTTTTTTTTGAAACATATGCAAAAAGCAAAATTAATAGAAGGTAAAATAGGAATGAGCCTACTTAAAATGAGTATTCCAATGTTTTTTGGAATGATTGGTTTTGCTTTGTTTAATTTTTTCGATACGAAATTTGTAGGTGAGTTGGGTGTGGAACCACTTGCTGCCATTTCCTACACAGTAATTACTGTTCTGATTATGTTTGCGATTGCATTTGGATTAGGTACAGGTGTAACCGCAACCGTTGGAAAAGCCATTGGTGAGAACAACGAAAATAAAGTTAAAAATTTGACCACCTACGGGCTTGTCTTATCATTAGTATTAGGCGTCATAATTACTTTAGTGGGCTTTCCTACAATCGAACCTTTATTCATACTTTTTGGAGCAAGCAGTGATTTAATGCCTTACATCAAAGATTATATGGAATTGTGGTATATAGGTGTTCCTTTAATTATAGTTCCGATCATCGGTAATAGTGCCATTCGTGCACAAGGAAACACATTAATTCCAGCCTTGATAATGGGGGTTTGTGTTGTATTTAATATTTTTTTGGACTATGGTTTGATTTTAGGGAATTGGGGAATGCCCAGGTGGGAAGTTTTTGGCGCTTCTTTAGCAACATTTATAAGTCGATTTATGACTCTAATTGCCAGTATATTCTTTTTACATTACAAATTCAATATGATTTCAATGAAGCATTTCTCATTTCGAGAGATGTTTGTCAGTTGGTACGAAATACTCAAAATAGGTGTTCCATCCATACTTACTCAACTGGTTATTCCTATATCGATTGGGTTAATTACTCGACTTGCCAGCACTTTGGAAAATAAAGATCAACTGGTTTCAACATTACAAGTAGGTTCCCGTATTGATTTTTTTGCGATAGCTGTTGTAGTATCTCTGGGAACAGTTCTGGTTCCTTTTATTGCTCAAAATTATGGTGCTAAAAACTTCAACCGTATTAGGCACTCTTTAAAAATAAGTCGAGTTTTCACAATTTTATGGGGTTTATTTGCAACTGTCCTTTTTATAGTTTTAAGAGATAAAATTGGTCCTGTTTTTTTGAGTGAAAAACCTGATTATATTTTCTTTCAGTATATGAGTGACTTTTATTTAATTATTCCTTTTACTTTCATTTTCAGAATGTTGTTTGCAGTGGAAACAAGTTCTTTAAATGCACTTCAAAAACCTATAATAACAGGAGTCTTAACTTTTATAGAGTTAATAATATTGTATTATCCGATAGCCATACTACTCAGTCAAGATTATGGATATAAGGGGATATATTATGCTTTTGTGATTGCGACTGTTGTTTGCGGAACGGCGGCAATATTTATAAACCAATTCGTTTTGCAACGAATCTGGAAAAAATCTTTATCGTGAAACCGCAACGAGAAAGGACTGCTTTTTAATTTTTTCGTTTTTAAGCAATCGGATAAGCTCTTTAGATTTTGTCCGTTTAACAGCTACATATGCGCAATAATCCAAAACTTCAACCTTACCCAATTCATCCTTTACCAAGCCACCCTTTTTATAAAATAAGCCAACAATATCGACTTTATTGATTTTATTTTTTTTACCAAGATTAATATACATAGTAACATAATCAGTAGTTAAATCAACATCCGATAGCGTATCCAGTGGGAATTCTTCAATTTCAGTAGGAGCAAAATCCGGCAATTTTTCATCTGCCTTTAAAACAATAAAGGAATTCCCATTAGCTTCCATTCTAGCTGTTCGTCCATTACGGTGAATGAAGGCGTCTTCTTTTAAAGGTATTTGATAATGAATTACATTTTTTATTGACGGAATATCAATTCCTCTGGAAGCTAAATCTGTGGCCAATAAAATATTGGAACTTTGATTTCTCAGTTTAATCAACTCTCTTTCACGATGTTCTTGTTTTAAAGCTCCATGAAATATTCCTGTGGGAATTCCATGTTCAAACAGTAAATCATTTATCCGCTCTACAGCCTCTCGATGATTACAGAAAATAATTGTGGGTTCATTGCCAATTTTATAAATTAAACTTTTCAAGAGATTAAGTTTATCATCTGTATTGGTTTTAACAAAAAAAGACTTCAAATCGCCTTGGTAATTTCGGTCTCCTACAAACTCCAAAGTTTTCGGATTAGGCATATTACAATATTCTGGTAGGCAATCTTTGTTGGTTGCCGATACAAGAATCCTCTTTTCAACACCCTCTAATTGATCGATTAAATATTTAATATCTTTTTCAAATCCAAGTTCTAAAGCTTTATCAAACTCATCAAGAACAAGCGTCTTGATTGCTCTCGGATGAATCGAATTTCTTCGCAAATGATCCGCTATTCTTCCCGGTGTTCCTACAATAACCTGGGGCGTATCGATAAGATTATTAAGTTCAATTTTCACCTGGTGTCCACCGTAACAGCAACTGATTTTAAAATTGGTTCTCAGAGATTTGAAAACCTGTTCAATTTGAAGCGCCAATTCTCTTGCAGGAGCAACAATAAGAGCCTGTGTAATTGGTTCGTTTTCCAACGATTCCAATATTGGCAGTAAAAATGCTAAAGTCTTTCCCGATCCTGTTGGAGCAATCAAAACCAGTTCATTTTCCTTTTTAAATTCCTCAAGTGTCGCTTTCTGAATCTCTTTCAGCGAGTTAAATCCTAATTCTTTAAGAGCACGAGAAGTTCTTTCAATAGTGAAATTCATACTGCAAAGGTAAGTTTAATCTTTCTAGGAGTTATATATTTGTTACATGCTAACAAATAATGATATTCTTAAAAAATTACGCGTTGCCCATAAATTGAGAGACGAAGACATTATTAAAATATGTGAACTCGTAGATTTTAAAATTTCAAAAAGTGCTCTCAACGACTTCTTCAGGAAAGAATCACATCCAAAATATGTTCCCGCAGGCGACCAGATCTTACGTAATTTTTTAAACGGATTAATCATACACCTTCGAGGTCCTATGCCCGAAAAAAAGGGAGATACAAAACCAAAAAATTCTTCATCCAAAAGATATCCTGGCAAACAATAATGATGCTTTTGTTAGAGTGATTTTTAAATAAAGTATTGATTTTCAGTTTTTTATTTGTGTCAATGCACCGCATTCAATATTTAACGATATTTAATTAAGAGTATGCGGATTATGGAAGATGAAAAGCTATATCATTTTGATTTGGAATTTGATGAAAACGTAGTTGACTTTTCAAAAAACCTAATCACGCTCGTTTTGGATAATCTCGAAAGTAAAATAAGATTTGTAGAGTTTTACAATTCATTAAACACAATAGAGGATTTAGAAGAATTGGGAGTTGCCGAAAATTATTTGGGCAATCCTTTGGGTTCCTATTTGGAGTTTGTTTCCAACGAAAATTTAGTCGCTGATCCCGTAATAAATAAATATGGAATTCCTTTAGAATTAGGTTTTACATATCTTTTTGAGGGAATTACGTGGTTAACACCTACTATTGTATATAAATACGAATACAATAAGGTAAAAGAAAAGGTGAAAATCGGCGATTTGTTTTATCTGGAAACCCCTGAACATCCTCATTTAAACCCATATTCACCACGTTTTTTTTGTAAATCTCAACTTCGATATCCAAAAATTTGGATTGAACACGAAACACTTTTGATGTATTTAACCATAAATGAAAAACTGGAAATTGAATTGAATGCTAACATTCAACTCAATGAAGTACAAGAATCCAACTATTTTTACGCACCTCCAGAGACTAAAATTTTTCCCATTGAACTTGGTGTAAACAATTGAAAAACCAATAAGGAGTTCATTCACTACAATATTTATTATAAAATTCTGTTACTTTTTAAGGAGAAGCAGTTATGAGGGTAGGTACAATGGTTATGAGTGCAGTTAATACCCAATTAATTGTGGGTGTGTAAGAATATCGGAGGGAGCCCTCCCTCCGATATTTATTTCAAGTCCGAAAACTTCCCATTCAAATAATTCAAATCATTATTTATGATGTCGAACAAATTCAAAATTTTAATAGTGATTCTGTTTACAAGTTTTGGTGGATTTTCTGTAAATCATCTCAACAAAGTTGAGACTTTGTTCAAGGCTGGAAAATATAAACAGGCATATAAAAAAGCGTATAAATTAAAAGGAGAACCGGCATACTATAAAAAGCCAAAAACCTATTTTTATCTGGGTTTTTCCATGCTTAATTTATCAAAAGAAGCCACTAATAAACTTGGAGTATATAACCGCGAAAAAACTATTGTTTCCTATGTTTTAAAAGGGATAAAATATCAAAAGTCAGAGAAGGATCTTCAGCGTTTTGAGCTTTTTTTTACGCCATTTATAAATGCTGCTAAAAATAGGGTAGGAATAGCCAAAAAAGCAAGAAAAGAAAAAGAGTGGAAAAACATTACCAACATTCTTGCTGATCATTTTTCCGATACCCTTTCAGAATATTGGGAAATACACCCAAAAAAAGAATCAAATGGAAAAGAAAATTTTACTTCAGTTTCATGGATTAAAAATTCATCAATACCCTCTCGTTCGGATAGCATTATAAAATGGGCAAAAACATATATAGGAACTCCTTACAAGTATGGAGGTGAATCTCGAAAAGGAATCGATTGTTCTGGATTTACGTTAACCATACTTAACCAATTTGGGGCTCAATTGCCTCATTCTTCGAAATTACAGGCCCAAAGAGGTGAAAAAGTAAAAAGGTATAAAGTAGGAGATTTAGCCTTTTTCGGACACAAAAAGGGCAACATAAACCATGTTGCCATAATAATTTCGAATTACCCAGCACCCCTAAAAGTAATCCACGCAACAAGCTCAAAAGGAGTAATGGAAGATGATGTTGAAAAATCAAGTTATTGGAAGCCTAGGTACCTATATGCTGTAAGAGTACTTAACTAAGGGGGGGGCTTTAAACTCCATCGGTATTTAGTATAGATGCCAGCTGAGAGGCCGATTCAATCTTATCCAAAACCTTCAATTTAAATGTATATTTCTTATCCTTTTTAAGCTTTTCAATATCAATATTGTTAAAATCTTCCTGACTAAAAACAGCTATTTTTTCATCAGGTAAAATCACCAACAATTGATTGGGGAAATCCTTAACAATTGAGAATTTATCGAAGCTATTTTCGTTGTGTCTAATAACCGCCCTATTATTGAGTCCAGTGATTTGAAAAACCTCAGTTTCTCGAACATCAAACCACGTTCCTGGAATTTCAAAATCAGCAGTAAAAATAACTGCATCTGGATTTTTGTAAAAACGATCGTAATTGTATAATCCAAAACGATTTATTTTTAGTTCTCGTGCGAATTCATTAGATGTTTTTCTATTCTTCCGAATTTTATTAAGAGCTTTTTGATATTTTTCAATCAAGGATTTATTTTCATCATCTACAGCAACATATGTTATGAAGAATTTATCCTTGTTAGATAATTGAACTTCGTATATGTTTTTGGCAATATTTTGATTTTCGATTCTTACAGGAGATGCAGAAGAGGAATTAAATTCTTTATAGGGCAAAATATATGCATTTTCAAAATTGTTTTTTACCGGAAGAATAAAGTAATTTTTTGAATGTATGGATAGGTTCCCCTTTTGATCAAACATGGTTATTTTAGACTTTTTTCTACAAAAAAGGTAGTCTTTATTAATTACCTTAATTCTTCTGTCATCATTGAGCCGGTTATCCATCGACCATAATAATGTTCCAACACTATCCCAACAATAAATTCTTCCTTGTTTTGTTGATGTGTAAATTTGATTATTTAGAACTTGTGCACTCTTGGTATCTTCATCATGGGCTTTAAAATCTTTAACTATCTTGTTTCTTGAATTCACGAGAGACAATTTTCGTAAATAATTATCACCAATTTTTGAAAGACCATAAAATGAATTTTCAATTGATATCTCCTTTCCTTTAAAATCAAACCTCTTTGTTAAATTATTTATACCGTATTTATGACAGATAATTTCTTTTTCACCGATGAAACAATCATCGAATTCACCTAAGTAAGCAGTTTTTTCACTTGTTTCTAAATTCCATAAAGAAACAGGGGATATTCTGTAAATAGATTCTGGGTTGGATTGTAATCTTGGATGAAACACAAGCTCATCATCATCAATAAATCGAATAAAAACAGTTATTTTTTCATTATCATTAATTTTTTTCGAAAATGATTCAAAATCAAAATTATGTTGGTAAACTCTATCTTTCTTTTTATCAGCAATAAAAAAATCAAAATTATCATTCACCATTATAACAAACCTTTGTTTTGGTGAAACACCTATTACCTTCCCTTTAGATAATTTTTCATCACTAAAAATGATATCTCCGCTACCTGAATAAATAGTTTGGGATCCCTCTTTGTTCGTTATTAAGAAAGAGTCAAAATTCGTTGGATAATATCTATCTAATCCATAATATCTTGAATGATTCAAAGGAATTAATTTTTCATAATGAATACTTTTTAGTGAATCTCCCTTTAAAACGATGGAACCATCTTTTTTAAGAAGATAAAAATTCTTTTTGTACAAATGATGTAATAGGATGGTTGAATACTTTTCATTAATTGACGGGATAAAACTACCTTCCAACTGTTTGATGAGTTTCCCCTTCAAACTAAAAATTAACGTTTCTTTACCCGTGCTAACAATAATATTGTCTTTAAAGTCATATATACTTAAATTGAAAATATTCAGATTGGTGGAAGAAATATCCAGGATTAATCCGGATTCAATAAAATTGATTTCTTTTTTGTCATAAACACATAATTGATTTTTTACAATTGTGATACCAATGTTTTTTTCTTTCTCAAAATTCAATTCAGTAAATTCAATAACTCTTTCAGGCTCATTAAAATTTACATCTCTCCATTTTTCATTTTTAAGAGAGTCAATTTTTGCTGGATTAGCAAATTTATGGTTGTAAGCGGTTTGCCATTTAACATCACTGAGCATTGATAAAATACCGTTTTTGGCCGTATCTAAATTGAGCACGAAAGAATCAATACCAACAGCAAAATTTTTATTTTCTTTTTCACCTCCCAACTTTTTCCAACGTCCAGCTTTTTTATTTTGATTGGAGCTTGATGGAAGAATGCTCATTTTTTGAGAAGAAATGTCTGTTTCCTCAAAATAATAAGCATCATAATCATTTCCGGAAATACTAGATTTTGTTATGATATTCAATGTTTTACCATCCGCAACAAAAACATCCTTTCCATTTGATTTTCCTCTTATATCGAACATACCAGCCGATTCCATTTGTTGCTCTTCACCATTTTCATCGGTAACTTTCATTGGTATTCCGCTTGCAATAATTGAAGCTGAATTATTAAATTTCTTAACCGATAATTCAACAGGTTCAGTAATCAAATTTCCATCAGCATCTTGAAAAGCATTTTGTGGTACTTCAACGGAAAACTCTTTGTCAAATTTCACAATTTGTGCCTCTGCAGGGTTAATCATTTTGGTAGTTGAGTTTAAAACTATATTCTTAAACGGAGCCTTTACCTCATATGTTTTTACAGGTTTTTTACATGCACATAGTACAAGTGTAATTAAAGCGAAAGAAAGAGTTTTATTGATCATTTTAAAAAAGTTAAATGCATGTTAAAATTACTTTTTTAAATCTAAAACAATCTGTTAAATCGGTTTAATTTTTCAATTTCAACAGGTCCTGAAATTTCAGGAGTTAATTACTAAGAGATCATATTCATTTTTTAGCAAACCATCTAAATTGACGATATGTTCGGGAAACAATTAATAAGTCGTAATTTTGCCCCTGATGAATCTTAAAAACCTGAGTAAAAACGATACCATTATCGCTCCGGCATCAGCCCCGGGAATGGGAGCTATTGCCGTAATCCGAATCAGTGGGCCA
>MDTD01202606.1_pt1 | contig 12782 bp, 10 predicted proteins | sample 811221 | NCBI WGS metagenome assembly MDTD01 (sample SAMN05326646, study PRJNA326480) | marine metagenome | isolation source: seawater | place: Pacific Ocean: South West | collected 2011 | reverse complement strand
GAAATACCTGCATTTTTAAGAAGACAAAAAAATTAATGGTCTTCAAAAAAATAAATGGAAGCCACCATGGTATCGGATACTATAAAACATTATCCGGTTTTGCTAAATGAAATTGTTAGCATCATAACCCCTCAACATGGTGGCACATTTATTGATTGTACTTTTGGTCAAGGGGGATACACACAAAAAATTTTAGGTTTTGAAAATACAAAAGTAATTGCTCTAGATAGAGATCTGGAAACAAAAAAAAAGGCAGATATAATTCTTAAAAAATTTCAAAATAGATTTATATTTAAAAACAAAAAATTTAGTCAAATAAGTGATTTAAAGATTAAAAATGAATATATAAGAGGTATTATTTTTGATTTAGGATATTCATATAATCAAATTAAAGATCCAAGAAAAGGTTTATCATTTGAATCAACTGGAGATTTAAATATGAGGATGGGCATAAATACTTTTTCTGCAAAAGATGTAATTAATAAACTAGATGCAATCGAGTTGGAAAAGATATTTAAATTTTTTGGAGAAGAAAAAGAAGCAAAAAAAATTGCTAAAAGGATAACCTTAGAGAGAAAAAATCAAATAATTGATACTCCAAGACTGGTAAATCTAATAAAAGAGATTAAAAAAAAAAATTTTTCAAAAGTACACAGAGCCACAAAAGTTTTTCAAGCTCTAAGGATTTTTGTTAATAAAGAAATAAGTGAATTAATAAATGGCCTTATTTCAGCTACAAAAGTTTTAAAAAAAGATGGTATTTTATTAGTTGTCACCTTTAACTCATTAGAAGATAAAATCGTTAAATATTTTTTTAAAAGTTTATCAGAAAAGAAAAGTATATCTAGATATGTTCCAAAATTAGATCAACCAAAAATATTATTTAATTTGAAAAATAAAAAACCAATTAAGCCAACTTTAAAAGAAATAGAGGAGAATCTACCCTCGCGATCTGCAAAACTTAGATATGTAATTAAAAAAAGAGATTTTTTTAACTTTGAAACAGATATTTTAAAAAAATTTGAGTATTTAATAAATATTGAAAATTTTGGTGATAAGTTATGAAAAAATTTTCAATTATTTTTTTAATTTTTTCATTAATCTTGTTCACTGCATTAATAAAAAATTCAACCAAAAGAATTGAAGATGAAATCTTTTTTACTGAGGAGACTATTAGAACTTTAAAAAAAGACTTTGAAAATATTAAGTTAGAGTATGATTATTTAAGTTCAGCTGAAAAACTTTTAAGTTTTCAAAACTTATATTTTGATAAGGATTTGGAAAAAAAAGATGTTAATGAAATAAATATAATAAAAAAGAAACAAGGCAAATTAGTTGTGGAAAAACTTGAATTTATAAAAAGAAATGAAAAATAAAGGTTCCCGAATATTTATCGAAGATACTCACAACTATTTTTTGTTTAAAAACAAAAAATCAAATTTAGACATAAAGTTTAATAGAGTAGCTTTCATTTTCTTTTTCTTTTCCATAGTATTTTTAATTTATTCTATACATTTAATTCATCTGGGATCTAGAAAAACAAAGATTGAGCTATCTAATCAAAAAAAATTGTTTCCAAATAAACTTTATAGGGCTGACATAGTTGATAGAAATGAAAATTATATTGGTAAAACGATAGACTCAATTGATATAGGTATAAGTCCATCTAAAATTATTGATGAAAATAGATTATTACTTAATTTAAAATATATCTTTCCTAGTAAAAATTTTAGTGAAGTAAAAAAAAGGATTGAAAAAGGTAAATTTTTTTATTTCAAAAAAAGAATATCACAGGAAAATTATGAAAAATTAATGCAGCTTGGTGATAAGTCAATTGAACCTAGGGATAATTTAATCAGGGTTTATCCACAAAAAAACTTATTCAGCCACATAATTGGGCAAATAGATAATCGAAATAATGGAATATCTGGTTTAGAAAAAACATTAGACGAAAATCTTAAATTAAATCTTCAGCCAATTAAATTAACTGTGGACAAAGATATCCAATTCTTAATTAGAGATGAATTAATTAAATTTAATAAGATTTTTAGAACTAAAGGTAGCGCTGCAATTTTAATGAATGTTAATGATGGAGAAATCTTATCTTTAGTTTCTTTGCCTGACTTTGATCCTAATCAAAGAAAGAAAATCTCGAATGTCAATTTTATCAATAGAGCAACGAAAGGTATTTATGAGTTTGGATCTGTTTTTAAAACTTTTACATTGGCTGCAGCATTTGATGAAGAGATTATGGAACCAAATACTGAATTTACTAATTTACCAAAATTTCTTACCTGCGCTGGTTTTCCCATAAGAGAGTACGATAATCAAATACCATCAAATTTGACTGCAGAACAAATTTTAATTCGATCAGGGAATATTGGGTCAGTAAGAATAGGACAAAAAATAGGTGAAAAAAAATTTAAATCTTTTTTAAATAAGCTGGGTATTCTAGAAAAAATTGAATTTGATATTGAAGAAGTTGGAAAACCAATAAAATTTAATTGGGGAAAATGTCCCTTGGCAACAGCATCTTTTGGCCATGGTATTACAACAACCTTATTGCAAATTGTAAAAGGTTACTCAATAATAGTAAATGGGGGTTACGATATTCATCCAATTTTAATAAAAAGTAATAATAAAATAAAAAAAAAGAAAATATTAAACGATGAGGTCTCAAAAAAGATTATTCCTATTTTAAGAAAAATTGTGTCTAACAAAGATGGTACAGCTAATTTAGCTGATGTTAAAGGTTATGAGGTTGGTGGGAAAACAGGAACAGCCAATAAATCTTATGATGGGATTTACTCAAAACAAAAAGTAAATACTTTTGTATCAATCTTTCCTACAACCAAACCTAAATACATTTTGGCTGTTATGTTAGATGAGCCACAAATTAATAAGGATTATATTTATGAATATAGAGATGGATCAAATTTCAAACTCAAAGGAAGCCCTAGAAATACTGCTGGATGGAATACAGTAGAGGTTACAGGACAAATTCTAGAAAAAATTGGGCCTATTTTAGCCACAAAATATTTAGAGGTTAATTAATGCTTCTTGGAAACTATTTTCATAACATAAAGAAAGATTATAAAAATTTTTCTTTTTCAGGTATTTCATTTGATACAAACAATATAAAAAGAAATTATATTTATTTTGCTATTAAAGGCAATATTGTTGATGGCAATAAATATATTCCGATTGCAATTAAAAAAGGATCTAAAATTATTGTAACTGAAAATAAAGTTAATTCTTTTCAGGAAGGAATTTTATATATTCACACAAAAAATATTAGAAAGTTATTAGCTGAAATCGCTCATAAGATCTATTATAAAAAACCCAAAAATTTAGTTGCGGTTACCGGAACAAATGGAAAATCATCAGTTGCAGATTTTTACTATCAAATATTGACCTTAAATAATAAGAATGTTGCTTCGGTAGGCACATTGGGAGTTAAATCAAAAAGTATTAACTTAGATCTAGCAAATACTACAATAGACCCGATTAAATTAGGGCAAATATTGACTAGGTTAAAAAGTCAAAAAATAGAAAATGTAATTATGGAAGCATCTAGCCATGGTTTAAAGCAAAATAGATTAGATGGTTTAAATTTTAATATTGGAGTATTTACAAATTTATCTCAGGATCATCTTGATTATCATAAAAATTTAAAAGATTATTTAAAAGCAAAGCTATCTTTGTTTGAAAATCTTGTTAAAAAAAAAGGAAATGTAATTACAGATCAATTAATTCCACAATTTAAAAAAATAAAAAAAATTACAATTAACAAGAAATTAAAATTACATACTTTAAATTATAAGCAAAGTAATTTTGAGGTAATTTCACATAGGTTTAAAAATGAGTCTCAAGTACTTGAAATAAGATCAGGTAAATTAATATGGAAAATAAATTTTAATTTAATTGGAAAAATACAATTAAAAAATGTTTTTATGGCGATGATTGCAGCAAATAATAGCAATATCGGTTTAGATAAAATTTTAAATACAGTTTCAAAATTAAAGACTGTCGAAGGTAGGTTTGAAAAAATTGGTAATATTAAGAATCAATCTAAAGTAATTCTTGATTACGCTCACACCCCTGATGCTCTAAAAACCTGTCTTTTAAATCTAAGAGAACAATTTTCTAATAAAAAAATTACAGTGCTATTTGGTTGTGGAGGGAATAGAGATCAGAATAAAAGACCTAAAATGGGTAAAATAGCTAATAATTACTCAGATAGTATTATTCTTACTGATGATAACCCTAGATTTGAAAATCCTAAAAAAATAAGAAGAGAAATCAAAAAAGGAATCAAAAAAAATATAGTCACAGAGATATCAAATAGAAGAATAGCGATTTCAAAAGCTATTAAGAATTTGAGAACTGGTGAGATTTTATTGGTTGCAGGAAAGGGTCATGAAAAAACTCAAGATGTTGGAAATAATAAAATTTTTTTTTCAGATAGAGAGGTAATTTTGAGAGCAATTAAAAATAAGAATATCAATCTATCAAATAATCTAAAAATTAATATTATCAAGGAAGTTGCTCAAATAAAAAAATTATCTCCTACCATATCTTTAAAAAAAGCAAGAATAAATTCTCAGGAAGTCTGTAAAAATGATATTTTTTTTGCTTTGAAAGGAAAAAAAAAGGATGGAAATAGTTACGTTGCTCAGTCATTCAAAAGAAAAGCATCTTTAGTTGTTGTAAATAAAATTCAAAATAAATTTAATATTAAACGTCAAATTAAAGTAAAAAACTCTTTAATGTTTTTAACAAATGTTTCGAAAATTTATAGAAGAAGTATTGATACAAATATTATAGCGATCACAGGTAGTTGTGGTAAAACTACACTAAAAGAATTGTTGGGTAACATATTGAGTAAAATTTCAAAAGTAAGTATTTCTCCTAAATCATATAACAATAAATTTGGCGTTCCTTTAAGTCTTTTTAACATAAAACCAAACGATGAATATGGAATTTTAGAAGTTGGAATGGATAAAAAAGGTGAAATAGATTATTTATCCAAAATCATAGAACCAGATGTTGGCGTAATAACAAATATAAATTATGCTCATGCAAAAAATTTTAAAGATCTAAAACAAATTGCCTTAGCCAAATCTGAAATTATTAATAACATAAAAACCAAAGGTTTTGTTGTATTAAATGCAGATGATAGTTTTTTTGAATTACACAAAAAAATTGCCAGAGACAACAATCTTAGAATAATTTCTTTTGGTATAAAAAACAAAAAAGCGACAATTAAATTGATTAATATAAAACCTTTAGGAAATAAGTTCAGAATAAATATTGATTTAAATAGAAAAAATAAATTTTTTGTGTTAAATAACGACTTCCAAAATAATATATATAACACTCTTTCTGCATTAGCAATTATTAGTATTTATAAAGATATATTCAAATTGAATGAAAATATTTTTCTTGATTTTAAAATTCCTTCAGGAAGAGGAGATCATTCAATAATAAAAATAGATAAGAAAAAAGTGAATTTAATTGATCAGAGTTATAATTCAAATCCTCTATCACTAAAATCAGCAATAAAAAATTATGATAAAATTGATACAAAAAAATCAAAAAAATATCTTTTAATTGGTGACATGTTGGAGCTAGGCAGTCATTCAAAAAAACTTCACCAATCTATATCTCCTGTGATAAATCAAACCAAAATAGATAAGGTATTTGCCAAAGGAAAAATGGCTTCTTTAATATTCAAGAATATTTCGAAATCAAAAAAAGGAAGAATTTTATTTAATAATTCGCAAATTATTGAATTTATAAGAAAAGATCTAAATAATAATGATTATCTAATGATCAAGGCTTCGCTTGCTACTGGTTTTAACAGCATTGTTAAAGATTTGAAAGGATTGCATTAAGTGTTATATCAATTTTTACTAAATTTTGTTGACTCTTTTAGTTTTTTAAATGTCTTTAAATATCTGACTTTTAGAACAGGTTTATCTTTTTTTACTTCGTTAGTCATTGTTTTGTTTATTGGAAATCCTTTTATTAAATTTTTTTCTAATCAAAAAATTTTAAATCCAATTCGTAATGATGGCCCAGAGGAACATATAGTAAAAAAAATCGGCACTCCTACAATGGGTGGAGTAATAATTTTATTTGGTTTATTAGTGTCAGTTATATTATGGGCAGATTTATCTAATATTAATATTTTATTTTGTATATATATCGCAATTTCTTTTGGTTTGTTAGGAGCATATGACGATTTTAAAAAAATCAAATACAGGAACTCATCCGGAATTTCATCAAAATTTAAAATAACTTCTCAAATTATATTTTCAATTATCGGTGTAAGTTTATTTGTTTATTTTAATGATTATCAAAATTTAAATAATTTATATTTTCCATTTTTCAAAAATTTAATTGTAAATCTTGGATGGTTTTTTATACCATTTGCAATATTTGTAATTATAGGTTCATCTAATGCTGTTAATCTCACAGACGGATTGGATGGTTTAGCTACAGTGCCAGTAATATTGGTTGCAGCATGTTTCGCTTTTATAAGTTATGTAACTGGAAACATTGTATTTTCAAATTACCTGCAAATTCCTTACATCCAGGGATCAGGTGAAATATCAATTTTTTGTGGAGCTATCATAGGATCTTGTTTAGGTTTTCTGTGGTTTAATGCACCACCTGCTAAAATTTTTATGGGTGATACGGGTTCATTGTCTTTAGGAGGTTCTTTAGGAGCAGTAGGAATAATAACTAAGCATGAGATAGTTTTAGCCATCACAGGAGGATTGTTTGTTTTAGAGGCAGTCTCTGTAATGGTCCAGGTGATTTCGTATAAACTTACAGGAAAAAGAATTTTTAAGATGGCACCAATACACCATCATTTTGAAAAGAAAGGCTGGCCAGAATCTACAGTGGTTATAAGGTTTTGGATAATTTCTATTATTTTAGCAATGATTGGATTAGCCACACTTAAATTAAGGTAATGAAAAATATTTCAAATATTTTTTTAGATAAGAAAATATTAATTTATGGTTTGGGAAAAAGTGGTATCTCAACTTCTAAATTTTTATTAAATAAGAGTAATATTTTTTTATATGATGATCTTCATTTAAAAATTAAAAATTCTAAATTAAACAGATACATAGTCAACCTAAAGAAAGTAAAAAAAATAAAATTTGATGCAATAATTTTGAGTCCTGGTATTGATATTAATAACTGTAGATTATCCAAGTTTTTAAAAAAAAATCATTTTAAAATTTTTTCTGATCTAGATGTTTTTTATGAATTTTATAAAAATGATTGTATTACTATCACTGGCACAAATGGAAAATCTACAACATGTAAATTATTATATGAAGTTTTACACAAAAAAAAATTGGATGTTAGATTAGTAGGAAATATTGGAAATCCTATTTTATCAGTTAAAAATGTGAAAAAAAAAACTGTTTTTGTTATTGAAGCTTCCTCATATCAATTAGAATATAGTAAATTATTTAAATCTAAATTTTCTGCAATTTTAAATATATCGCCAGATCACATTGAAAGACATAAGAGTTTAAATAAATATGTAAAAGCAAAATTTAAATTAATTAATAATCAGACTAAAAACGATTACTCCTTTTTAAAAAGAAATGATAATTTAATATCGAAAGAGCTTAAGTTAAACAAACTTGAAAGTAAAATAATTAAAGTAGATCAAAAAAAAATCGAAAATTATTTAAAAAATATTGGAAATAACTATTTTTTAAGTAAAACAAATAAAGAAAATTTATCTTTCGTTTTAGCAATATCAAGAATATTTAAAATTAAAGATAAGTTATTAAAAAAAACAATACAAAACTTTAAGGGACTTAGATATCGTCAACAAATCATTTTAAAAAGAAAAAATTTAACTGTAATCAATGACTCAAAATCAACAAGCTTTTCTTCGACTATTGATCTATTAAGTAATAACAAAAATATATATTGGATTTTAGGAGGCATTCATAAACAAGGAGATAAATTTCAACTATCCAAAAAATACTTTAAAAATACCAAAGCTTTCATTTACGGGAAGAACAAAAAGTTTTTTATTAAATCTCTCAAAAATAAAATTGAATACCAACTATTCTATGATCTTAAAGGTGCTCTTAAAAAAGTTATACATGTAATAAAAAAAAATAAGATAAAAAATCAAACTATATTATTTAGCCCTTGTGCAGCTTCTTTTGATAGTTTTAAAAATTTTGAAGATAGGGGACTATTTTTTAACAAATTATTAAAGAAATATTTAAATGGAATTTAAGAAAACTATTTTTAGTTTATATTACGAATGGTGGAAAAATCTAGATAAGTTCATTTTTTCTTTAATAATTTTACTATTTGTAATCGGACTATTTTTTTCCTTAGTATCCACGTCTTTAATAGCTTCAGATAAATTAAATACAAACGATTATTCTTTTTTTTTTAAACATTTGGTGTTTATTTTTTTGGGTACAATGGTTATCTTTGCTATTTCATCTATTAATCAAGATAAACTTTTTAAAATTTCATTATATATCTTTTTATTATCTATCCTATTTCTATTTCTTGTTCCTTTTATTGGTATAGAAGTCAAAGGATCTAAAAGATGGATCGATCTATATTTTTTACCAAGGTTTCAACCAATAGAGTTAGTAAAGCCTTTTTTAATTATTTTTTTAAGCTCTGTTTTAAGTAGTCAAAGATTTGGCAACCTTTCTTTAAAGTATTTATTTTCTTTTTTGATTACACTTATGATTGGTTTATTATTAGTAATTCAACCTGATTTAGGGCAAACAATTTTAGTCTTTTTTAGTTGGTCAATATTAATTTTCATTTCAGGAGTAAATATTATCTTTTTATCTATATTGTTTTTATTTTTAATTATATTTTTTTTATATCTGATCTTTTTTGTTTCAAAATTTGAATACATTAAAAATAGACTAGTTTCTTTTTTTGATATTGATACCGGCACACATAATTTTCAATCTGACAAAGCTTTAGAGTCTATAACGAGTGGAGGTTTTTTCGGTAAGGGAATTGGAGAAGGTACTTTAAAAAATAGAGTACCAGAGGCACACACAGATTATATTATTTCTGTTATTTCTGAGGAGTTTGGTATTATTGCTATAATTTTAATTTTATTATTATTTTTGATATTTATTTACTCAGTATTTAAAAAAGTTTACTTCGAAAATGAGGAAAAAATAAAACTGGTTTTAGTTGGGTGTGTGAGTCTTATATTAATGCAAACAATAATACACATTGGAGTAAATATTAGGTTGCTACCAACAACAGGTATAACATTGCCTTTTATAAGTTATGGAGGCTCATCAATCATAAGTATTTCTATACTTTCAGGTATCATATTGAATTTAACAAAAAGGAAGATTTAATAAAATGAAAAAAAATTTTTTAATTTCAACTGGGGGATCAGGTGGTCATGTAATTCCTGCAAAAATTCTTTGTGAGCATTTGGCACATCAAGCAAATTTGATTATATCAACTGATAAGAGGGGTTTAAAATATATTGATGAAAAAAAATATTCAGTAGAAGTCGTGGATACCCCAAGGATTAGAAATTTTCTTTTTTCACCGTTTATTTTTTTAAAGATATTATCATTAACTTTAAAATCTATTTATTTTATTAGAAAGAGGAAAATAGAAAAAGTTTTTTGTACTGGTGGATATATGTCAATCCCTATTATATTTGCAGCTAAAATACTTAACTTAGAAATCTATCTTATTGAACCAAATCAAGTGTTAGGTAGAGCAAATAAATTTTTTTTAAAAATGTGTAAAAAAATTTTTTGCTATTTTAAAAGAATAAAAAATTTTCCAGAAAACTCTCAAAGTAAGATTATCAATATTTTCCCATTGGTAGAAAAAAATATTTATAATCCAATTTTTCCTCTAAAACATAATAAAAAATTTTCTATCTTGATTGTAGGGGGGAGTCAGGGAGCAAAAATTTTTGATAATGACTTAAAAAATGTAATGGTGAATATCTCTAAAAAGTTTCCTATCAGAATATTTCAACAAACAAATGAAAATAATATTTTAAATCTAAAAAATTTTTACAACGAAAATGATCTTGAAAATAAAATTTTTAATTTTGATAAAAACTTTATTGAAATAATAAGACAAACTGATCTTTGTATTACCAGAGCAGGCGCATCAACTTTAGCTGAACTGTCCATTTCAAATATTCCTTTTATAGCGATTCCATTGCCAACAGCTAAAGATAATCATCAATTTGAAAATGCAAAATTTTATAAAGAAGAAGATTGCTGCTGGTTACTAGAACAAAGTTTGATTGGAAACATTGAGGAATATTTAATGAAAATTTTAACTGATAAAAGTGATTATTTTAAAAAAAGAGAAAATCTTAAAAAATTAAATTACCAAAATACCTGGATAAATGTTAATCAAAAAATATTAAATAGTATTAATGAAAATTAAATTAGCAAAAACTGAAATTATTCACTTTGTTGGTATTGGTGGAATTGGTATGAGCGGTCTTTCTTTGATAATGAAAGGTAAGGGTTTCAAAGTTCAGGGCAGTGATTTATCATTAAATAAAAATATAGATAGACTCAAAAAAGAAAAAATTAAAATTTTTATTGGACAAAAAAAACAAAATCTTAAAAACGCAACTATTGTTGTTGTTTCATCAGCAATAAAGAAAAATAACCTAGAAATGATTGAGGCAAAAAGAAAAAATTTGCCAATAATCTCCAGAGGTAAAATGTTAGCACATATGGTTTCTTTAATGAAAAATATTGTTGTTGTAGGTTCTCATGGCAAAACAACTACAACCTCTTTAGTTGCATCAATTTTCCAGCACACAAAATTAGACCCTACAATTATTAACGGAGGCGTAATAAATTCAATTAAGAACACAGCAAGGTTGGGAAAAAGTGATTGGTCAATTTTAGAGGCAGACGAGTCTGATGGAAGTTTTATTCATATACCACCAACTTATTCAATCATTACAAATATTGATAGAGAACATATGGATTTTTACAAATCTATGAAAGATTTAAAAGATTATTTTGAGAAGTTTATTGAAAAAGTTCCATCCTTTGGAAAATCATTTATTTGTATTGATGATAAAATTAATAATGAATTAATTAAAAAATTAAAAAATAGAAACTTTTATACCTATGGAATAAAAGCTAATTCAAATTTTTTAATAAAAAATATAGATCAAGGCAGAAAAATTACCAAATTTGATTTATCAGTTAATCTTCCCAATAAAAAAAAACAATTCATTAAAAAAATTAAGATTCCTTTAATTGGAATTCATAATGTTAGAAACTCGGTTGCAGCCGCAGCTGTTGCTTTGACCGTTGGTATCTCAATCTCGAAAATTAAAAAAGGTTTATTTAATTTTAAAGGAGTTCAAAGAAGGTTTAACAAGATATTTACTTTCAAAAATATAGATTTTTATGATGATTATGCTCATCATCCTACAGAGATTAGGGAGGTTTTAGATGGTGTGAATAAAGTTTATAAAGGATATGAAAAAGTTTGTATTTTTCAACCTCACAGAATTTCAAGGTTAAAAGATCTTCGAAAAGAATTTTCATATTCTTTTGAAAATGCTAATACAGTAATTTTATGCCCATTATTTACGGCTGGAGAAAAAATTAAATTAGGTTTCAATTATGTTAATTTTGCTAGGGAAATTATAAGAAATTCTAAAGTAAAATTATTTTTAATCACTGACAAATTTGAATTAGCAAAATTTATTAAAAAAAATATGTTTGGAAAAAAAATTGTTATTGGTATGGGGGCAGGATCAATTTCAAACTGGATGAGAGAATTACCAAAGCTGATGTTATGAATGTTAAAGAATTGAAAGATTTACTAAAAGGATTTGACAAAAGTGTTAAATTTGAAGAAGATTTAAAAAAAAAAAATTGGTTTAATATTGGTGGAAAGTCTAAAGTTTACTATAAAGCTCAAAATTTAAAAGAATTAATAAATTTTCTAAAAAGATTAAATAATCAAGAAAGAATATTTGTTCTGGGTGCTGGCTCAAATACATTATTTTCAGATAACATATTTGATGGAGTAGTAATTAAATTAAGCAAGAATTTTAACAACATTTCTTTATTAAATGAGGATATTATCATTGCTGGAGGTGCAGTGTTGGACAGAACTTTATCAGAATTTGCATTAAAAAATGATTTAAGTGGATTTGAATATTTATCATGTATACCTGGCACGGTTGGTGGAGGAATAAAAATGAATGCTGGATGCTTTGGAAATGAGTTTAAAGATAAATTGTTATCGATACAAGCAATCGATAAGTCTGGTAATTTGATTACAGTACCATCTGAAGAAATCAATTTTGATTATAGAAAAAATAATTTACCTGAAGAACTCATTTTTTTGAGCGCTTCATTTAAGGGTATTAAAAGCAATTTCTCTAAAATAAAAAAGGAGATGGATATGTTAAAAATTAAAAAAGAAAAAAATCAACCTACGAGAATAAAAACAAGTGGTAGTACCTTTAAAAATCCAATTTATCAAACAAAAAAAAAGGTTTGGGAATTAATAGAAGAGTCGGTTCCACTTAATCAAACTTTTGGCGATGCATGTATATCGGAGAAACACTATAATTTTTTTGTTAATAAAGGAAATGCAACGTTCAATGACATGAAAAATCTTATTGATTATGTAGCAAAAAAAGTTTTGGAAAAAACTGGAGTTTGTTTAGAAAAAGAAATTAAAATTTTAGAATAATTTGAAAAAAAAAATATTAATAATTTCTG
>MDTD01168711.1_pt1 | contig 12782 bp, 13 predicted proteins | sample 811221 | NCBI WGS metagenome assembly MDTD01 (sample SAMN05326646, study PRJNA326480) | marine metagenome | isolation source: seawater | place: Pacific Ocean: South West | collected 2011 | reverse complement strand
CAAGAATAGCTAATCTTAAATATATGGATAGAAATGAACGGCTAGGCCGATCAATCCATGCAAGACAAAGAAGGGCTCGTTTGAAGAAAACGCTCTCGCAAAGAAGCGAAAATTTATATGCCCATCTTGTTAGGTTGAGACATAAAAAAAGAAAATTTCACAATAAGCATCCTATTACTTACTGAAAAGTAACAGTGAATATGCTTATTAAGCGTAATAATTTTTAATCATTTTGGTAAGAGGTTCTAAATGCATTGAAACATTTGATCCAAATAACTCCTCAATATCTGCTTTTTCCTTTTCTCCGTAGAAATCTAGAATTCCCTCTTTGTAGCTTTCTCTTTTTTTTAGTAACTTCCAATATTTATTTAAATTTGGTAATTCATCGATTTCTAGAATTTTTTCTAGTCTTACATCTGAGAGTCTATGAAAGCAACACATCAAGTTTATGTCTATATGAGTAAATTTTCCTAGGAAATAAGGACCAGAAGTTTGAAGATGTTTTTCAATATTCATTAAACTCTCCACTAGTATTCTGTAACAACTGGAGGCTACTGGTTTTTGAATGTTGAAAAACTTCATGATAAGGAAAAACCGCCCTCTTTCTTTTAAGGGATGTTTCCAAAAAACTTTCATAGCCTGAAATACAGATAAATATTTCTTAATCATAAAATTTATGAGGATTAATGAAAAAGGCGGTATCGCTGTTCCTAAAGTTTTTCCTAATGGCACTCCATCGGTCAAAGTAGAATCATTAACCCAAGAATTTAACTTTTCTTGATCAACGTCTTGAGGCCACAAATCAATATCATTTCCTCCAGAGAGGATGTTAATTTTTTTTATGATTGTGGTACTTTCAGTAACTATTTCGTTATTTATTTTTAATGACGGAACAATCCCTTTTGGGTTTATTTGTAGGTATTCAGGAGAAAGGTTCTCTCCCTCTGAATACTGATCACATAGTTTAATCAGCTGGCTTTCGTATGTAATTCTTTTTTCTATTAGGGCGACTCGGACCATTTGGCTGCATAAAGACCATCTTGCATGATAGAGCTTAAGCTTCATTGGAAATCTTCTGGAAAATAGTTTTTTAGATTTTCTCTCACCAATTTAGTCCAAATTTCATAACCATTTTCATTCATATGGAGCGTGTCATCTGTATAAAGATCAAGCCTTGGTTTGTTATCGGGAGTTAACATTGGCGAAGAGACATCGATGAAAACTAAATTAGGGTCTATCTTTGCTAGCTTACTTACCGCATTATTCCATTTTAATTGTCTTGGTCTTTGATCAAACCTGCTTGGGGAAGGTTGAATGCTCAAGACAAAAATCATGGTTTTTGGAAGTTTTTTTTTCACAGAATTATAAAAGGTTTCAAATTCGGCATAAACTTCCTCAGGAGAGTTCCAACCATTGATGTCGTTAGAGCCACAGAAAAATACTATAGCTTTAGGTTTATATGGAAAAACAATCTTATCTATGTGGCGATTTATATGCTTTGTATGCGCCCCTCCAAAACCTCTGTTAATAACTTGAAGAGGCTTCATATCCTCTTTCAAAGACTTCCAAAGTCTTATCGAAGAACTTCCTACAAATAAGAATTTATTTTTAGGGGGAAAATAAATCTTATCTTGAGCAAGAAATTCCTTTATATCTTCATCAAAACGGTTTGGTTTGTTGTAACTTCGAATTCTTTTAACCCAATATTCTAAATCTTCATCACTGAGTTCTTGGCCATATTCTTTAGCAGTTTCTATTAGCCTGTACTTCATATATTCTGAATGAACAAACCATCCCCCAAAAACAAGAAGTAATAGAATACCTGTTAAATAAAAAGCGCCTCTCTTAGTCATGATTCTATTTATATGATTTAATAATTACATATGCTATCAAAAAAATTAGTAAATCATGTTGGATAAAGTTTTCCTCTCCATATTTGGAATAGAGTGGCTTGGCTTTGGAGTTTTAGGACTTTTTTTTCCGGAGATTATTTCCGACATGATAGGTGTTTCTCAAACTTCTGATTTCTTCTTGAGCGAAACAAGAGCTTGGTATTCTTTCTTTACCATTCTAGGGTTGATGTCAATTATCAGTGTAAAAAGAATAAGACTCCAAAAAAAGGTTTACCTAACTTTTGTTATCCTGATGGGGAGTTTTTTAATTGGAAGGACATTAAGTTTTTTTCTGGATAATAGTTTTGGAACGGGTACGGCAATTGCCTATGCAAATGAGCTAATTGTTTTTCTTATTGCCTATTGGCGTTATACAAAAAGAGACTTTATATTTTAATGAAAGCGCTGATTTCCTTAGTATTGATGAGTTTCTTTTTGGGCTGCTCTTCTCCCACCGAACTTGTAAAAACTTCTGATGGTAATTTAGAAGGTTTTGAGCAAGAAGGTGTAAATTTCTTTCTGGGAATACCTTTTGCTGAAGCCCCAGTTGGGGACTTGAGATGGAAGGCTCCTAAGCCACCAAAAAAATGGGCGGGCGTTAGAGAAGCAATTGATTTTGCACCTGCATGTATGCAACCCACTGATATAGGGAATTCTCTATTCTTGGAGCTTATGCTAGATGGTTTCGGGTTAGCCTGGTATGAAAAATTGATTATCAACGCCTTCGCTTTTTTAGCCCCATCTAGAGATTACTCCGAAGACTGCTTGTTTCTAAATGTGGTTGCGCCTAAAGGGGCAAAAAATTTACCTGTAATGTTTTGGATTCATGGGGGAGCTAGCAGATATGGTTCAGGAGGTGAAAGTATTTACCTCTCCTCTAAATTTGCTGAAAAGGAAGTAATACTTGTTACAACTAACTACCGTTTAGGCTCATTGGGATGGTTTGCTCATCCTAAATTATCAGAAGAATCTGAAAATAATGTTTCGGGTAATTATGGATCTCTAGATATGATTGCCGCTTTGGAATGGGTGAAAAACAACATTGAGGCTTTTGGAGGAAACCCAAACAATGTAACTATCTTTGGTGAGTCAGCAGGTGGACAAGCGGTGGGCACTCTTCTTTCCTCGCCTTTTGCAAAGGGTTTATTTCATAAAGCCATATCTCAAAGTGGATCTGGAATTTACACTACAAGAAAGTTAAGAAATGAAGAATCTTCATTATCTGGAGAAGAAATCGGTTTAGCCTTAGCAGATTATTTTGGAATAGAAAATGATAAAAGTGCTTTAAAAAATTTAAGAGACATTCCAGCTGAAGAATTTGTTCAGCTTTCTGATTCAATTAAAGACCAAGAGCTTATTGGGAATATGGCACAGGTTTCCGATGGATATTATTTTCCTTACAGTTTTCACGAAGCTTATAGAAATGGAACTACGCATAATGTTCCTTACATCACAGGTTTTAATGCTAATGAGGGAACATCATTATTTCCTTTGATTTTTCCTGAGGAAATTTTCAATAAAACTATTTCTTCAGAAGACTGGCTTGACGATTTTTGGCAAAGTGTTTTTGTTGATGGGTCTTCATCAAGCGTACCTGAGGAATTAAGAGAATATGAAAAAACTCTTGGATTAGACCGCTACAATGCTGCAGCTCAAATTTGGGGGGATATTTATTTTGGAGGTCCTGCATACTTTGCTGCACAAAAAAGAAGTGAAGATGACTTGGAAACTTATTTATACTTTTTTTCTCGCTCTGTTCCTTCTGAAAAACAAACTCTAGACGCTACCCATGCTTTGGAGCTAGCATATTTATTCGGTAGCTTCTTCCCTTTTGTTGCTAAAGATTCTTGGGATGAAGAGCTTAGCGATATTATGGTTTCTGATTGGACAGACTTTGCAAAATATGGAAGGCCTAAAGTAAATTGGCCTAAATTTTCTAAATCAAAGCCAATTGCTAAGATATATGGTGATGAGGTTTACGAAAGTAGTTTAGATGCTAACGAAGTTTTTAAAGCTTTGGCAGAAAATATAGATCTTAATCTTTGATTAAAGATTTTGCTTAAAAAAGTTTAAGGCATCCTTTTGGGATTTGCGTCTAATCGACCAGTCACCTCCAGTACTTGCCCCAAAATGGATTTCTCCAGATTCAAAAATCTTTAATCTGTCTTCAGGTTGATTCATTCCTAATTTATCTCCAGAGTCGGTTTCATAGGTCATATTTCCGTCTTTTGCTACAGTACAAAATTTTTCCGAAACAGCTATGGCATCTGGCCAGTGTGTCACTGGATTGATGGAGTCAAAACTATGCTCTCCTCCTGGATAAGAAATCACCGAGCTATTACCTCCAGAAGCATTTACTATATCTGACATTTGATGCACTAAGGCTGCAGGCGTGTAATTATCACTTTCACCAACAAGGTTTAAGATTGGCCCGGTATTCCATCTATTTTCTTCAGGTTTGATGTAAGTCGCCGGATAAAAGGGAAGACAGCACTTAAATCGTTCTCCATTAGGAGCTAATTTTTCGGCTAAAGGTTCCCAAAATGAATAAAAGCTTACCGTACCACCTAGGCTCCAGCCGGTAATTCCAATTCTTGAAGAATCAATATCTGGGTGTCTGGATACAATTTTTAGAGCTTCGAAAGAATCTACCATCATCATGGCAGCTGTCACAGACATTTGGTCCTCTACGGTAGATGCAACACCTCTAGAATCAAAACTGTGAACCCTGAAAATTGCAAATCCAGCCTCCAAAAAATTTAATATATGTTCATGATGATGACCCGCCCAATTATCGCTGCCATGTACGCAAAATATTACAGGAAAAGGTCCCTTTCCTTTCTCAGGGAATATCAGCCAGCCCTGAGCATCAATTTCTGGAGCTTTATCTAACTCATTTAAAATATGATAAAACTCGAAAGGACTCGATGATTTATATTCTAGGTACCCTTGTTGACCGCTTTTATATTCTATAGTTTCATTCATTATAAAATAAGAACAATTCCCAACTCCCTTGAGAAGTATCTGGGAAGTTTGGCATAATAACCACCTTTTTGTATAAAAATTTAATCTGGAATCCATCTTGAACGCCAACTTACCTATTGACAACCTTATAAAGATTGCTGTCGATAACAAAGAAGGTGTTATCGCAAGTAATGGAGCTCTTGTGGTCACAACTGGAAAAAGGACCGGAAGAAGTCCTGCAGACAAGTTCATCGTAGATGATGCAATAACGCATGATGCAGTCAACTGGAATAAAGACAGTCAGCCAATAGAAGCTGAAAAATTTGCCTTTCTGTGGCAAGAATCCGAAGATTACATAAAAAATAAGAACATATTTACTGCCGATTTGCACGTCGGCGCAAGCGCGGAACACTACCAACCGGTTCATGTTGAAAATGAATTAGCTTGGCATAATGTTTTTTGTCAAAGCTTGTTCATAAAACCCGGTTCCTTCAATCCTGCCAATAAGAACATTTGGACTTTAAGATCTCTTCCAAACTTTGAATGCAGGCCTAATGAACATGGCACAAATTCTGATGGTGCCATTATGGTTAATTTCTCTGAAAAAAAAGTTCTGATTCTTGGAATTGCTTATGCAGGCGAAATGAAAAAATCAATGTTTGGCGTCATGAACTTTATCCTACCTGATGCGGACGTTTTGCCGATGCATTGTGCAGCCAATGCTGGAAAGGATGGTGATGTCTCACTTTTTTTTGGTTTGTCGGGAACTGGAAAAACTACACTCTCTGCTGATCCTGAAAGATGGCTCATCGGAGATGACGAACATGGATGGGGAAATGGAATTGTCTTTAATATTGAGGGCGGCTGTTATGCCAAGACTGTAGACTTATCTCAGAAAAATGAGCCTGTCATCTGGAACGCAATTAAGCATGGCTCTGTGGTAGAAAATGTAATATTTAATCCCTCAAATTTTGAAATTGATTATACTGATCAAACGCTTACCGAAAATACTCGTGCTGTGTATCCATTAAGTCATGTTGAACAGCACTTGGAAAAAAATTATGGTGGAGAGCCGCAAAACATAATATTCCTGACTTGCGATTTAACAGGAGTTATGCCGCCAGTTTCAATTTTATCTAAGGAAGCAGCAGCCTATCATTTTCTTAGTGGTTATACAGCCAAAGTAGGCTCGACAGAACTAGGTTCGTCATCTGAGATAGATTCTACCTTTTCAAACTGTTATGGGGCCCCATTCTTTCCTCGTCCTGCCAAAGTTTACGCAGAACTACTAATGAAAAGAATAGAAGAATTTGGTAGTAAAATTTACATTGTTAATTCTGGTTGGACAGGAGGTCCTTACGGAGTTGGTAATCGTTTCGACATCCCTGTAACTCGTGCTGTTATTAAAGCTATCCAAGATGGTTCGATTAATAAATCCGATACAGAAAGATTAGACATCATGAATGTTGACGTTCCAACTAAATTGAATGATGTTGCAACAAAACTATTAAATCCGTCTGAAACTTGGTCAAGCGAAAAAGATTATCAAGCTGCAGCCAAAGAATTGGCAGCTAAGTTTAAAGATAATATCGATAAATTTGATATCTCAGATGAAATAAGACAAGCTGGGCCAATCATTTAAACTGAATAAATCTTATGACAAGGTCTTTGGGAGAGGCCTTATCGCTTTTAGCTGATAAGGGTGAAATAAATATTGAAAACTCGATTTCTCGAGGAATAGAAAAGGAATCTCTCAGGGTATCTAGAGAAAACACTATTGCTAAGACTAATCATCCTAAATCTCTTGGGTCAGCGCTTACTAATAGGTACATTACAACGGATTTTTCAGAAGCATTACTAGAACTCATTACTCCTCCTCAGTCGTCAATAGAAGAAGTTCTTAAAAATTTAAGTGAAATTTGTAAATTTACTATCGAGGAGACACCTGAGATTATTTGGCCAAGTAGTATTCCTTGCAAGATAGATGACGAAGATTCTATTAGGCTTGCTGATTATGGCACTTCTAATTCGGGACTTCTTAAGACGCTATACAGGTCTGGTTTAAGTTACAGATACGGCTCTATGATGCAAACCGTTTCGGGTATTCACTACAATTTTTCCTTTAGTGATTCTTTCTTTGAAAGTCTAAGAGGCAAAGAAGAACTTCGAAATTTTAAAAATAAGTCTTACCTCAGTTTAATAAGAAATTTTAGACGAAATGCTTGGATGATTCTTTACTTATTTGGTTCAAGTCCTGTAGTGCCAAAAACTTTTATTACAAACAGAGAAAATTTTCTTCAAGAATTAAATAATGAAGATCTATTTTTAGAGCATGCAACTTGCCTGCGTATGAGTGAATTAGGATACATGTCTGAAGCTCAAGATAAACTTTATATTGCTTACAATGATATCGAGGAATATTTAAGAGATTTAAAGAATGCACTTACAAAAAACCATAAAAGATATGAAGAAGTTGGTCTCATCAAAAACGGTAAGAGAATTCAAATTAATACGTCAATAATTCAAATTGAAAATGAATATTATAGTTCCATTAGACCAAAAAGAGTTGCGCCACCTGGTAAAAGGCCTATTAATGTTTTGAGAGATCAAGGCGTCGATTATCTAGAAATAAGAGCATTGGACAATAATTCTTTTTTGCCTGCTGGTATTGACGAAGAAACAAGCTATTTTTTAGAAGCTTATTTGATAGGCTGTTTTTTCGATGAAGACAAAAAAGCTTCTCGATCTGAAATTAAAGAACTTTTACTTAATTGGGAAAACGTTGTTAAAAACGGAAGAAATCAAAATCTTAGATTAATTAAAAACAATGAAAAAATTAACGTCAAAGATTGTGGGATGAAAGTTATTGACCGCCTAAGATCTATTTTTGAGCTAATGCCCCAAGAAATGAATCTCTTTACCGAAAAAGTTTTTAGATCTTTAGACATACAAGAAAAAAAATTAAATGATCCGTCTCTAACGCCTTCTGGAAAAATAATTAGTGAGTTACGAAACAATAACAAGACCTGGCAAGAATTGAATTTAGAATTAGCTGAAAAACATTCAAAATCACTAAAAAAAATTAAAACTGATTTAAACTATCTCTCCGAAGAGGCAGAAAGTTCTCTGGAAAAATTCAAATCATTTGAAGAGCTTGAAGAAGAAGATTTTGACATTTATCTTGATAAATTCGTGAACGATATATAAGGTTTATTTTAATTAAAAATCAATCGGATAATTATTAGGAGAATTATGAAAGCATATGTTTGTAGAGAATTTGGCCCAGTAGAGTCACATAAAATTGAGGAGATAGAGGATCCTAGAGCTGAGCCAGGAATGGTTGTGATTGACGTCAAGGCTGCTGGAGTAAGTTTTCCTGATGTTTTAATTGTTCAAGGAAAATATCAGTTTCAACCACCCTTTCCCTTCTCTCCAGGCGGTGAAATTGCAGGAGTAATTTCTGAGGTAGGCGAAGGAGTTGCTGATTGGAAGGAGGGAGATCGAGTTATTGCAATGGTAGGTAATGGTGGAATAGCAGAAAAAACTTCTGCTTTTGCAGCAACTTTGATGCCTCTACCTGATTCAATGGATTTCAAAGACGGAGCAGCTTTCCCTCTAAATTACGGAACTACTTACTATGCTTTAAAACAAAGAGGAGAATTGAAGAAAGGTGAGACGCTTTTGGTAACCGGAGCGGGTGGTGGAGTTGGTACAACCGCCATAGAAATTGGGAAAGCGATGGGTGCAAGAGTTATTGCTGCTGCTAGCAACCAAGAGAAATTAGATATTGCTAAAAGATTGGGCGCTGATGAGTTGGTTAACTATGGCGACGGAGAGCTCAAGGAAAAAGTAAAAGAATTAACTGATGGCTTGGGAGCAGACGTTATCTATGACGCTGTCGGTGGTGATATCTTTTTGCAATGCATGAGGTGTGTAAATTGGAAAGGAAGAGTATTGGTTATTGGTTTCCCTGCAGGAATTCCTAAAGTTCCAACAAACTTGGCCCTTTTAAAGGGTTGCTCCATAGTCGGTGTTTTCTGGGGAAGCTTTACTGGCAGAGAGCCTGAGGAAAATGCTAAAAATTTCGAAGAATTGTTCGCGCTTCATAGTGAAGGAAAGCTTAAACCTGAAATTACCAAAAGCTATTCTCTGGATGAGGCTGTTGAAGCTATTAAATCTTTAGAAAACAGAACTGCAACTGGTAAAGTTGTAATCGAAATGTAAAAAAGAGGAGGTTGTACCTCCTCTTTTTTTTGTTCAGTTTTTTAGTCGGAAGCTTTAGGTCCCCAAATTGGCAATAAAATAATTGCCAGAACTGATAACCACCAAATTCCACCAATAACACCTGGCATTATGCTGAATTCTGGTAAGTCAGCTCCGTTAGAAGCAATAAAGCCCTCTGCTAAAGCAGATAATTCCCCGCCGCTTTCTTTAAGTTGTCCTAAAGAATATGCTGTGCTTTGAAATGCGTTGCTCATGAAGCCTCCCAAAACAAGGCCATTATAAACAACGCCTAAACCAAAAACCGTTCCAACTAATTTGAATACAATGTTCCCTCCGGTTTCATTTACAGATTTGGAAACTCTAAATGCAACCCATATTAGAAAAGCGTTTCCGGCTAAAAATATTGAAAGTCCTATCATATTGCTTGATAGAAGTTCCCAGATTTGTCTTTCTTCCATTTTCTCCTCCTTTAAAATTTAATGGAATGAAAAAAGGGAGGCTAAAGCCTCCCTTAATACTTTTTTATTCCTTAGGGCCTGGTGCCGTCCACATTCCGCCAATCAAAGCGATAAGAATTGCCGCAAAAAAGACAATTCCTAAAGGGTCAGACGGAATTAAAGATCCACTTGAGTAACCTGTGGCTCCCATGTTCTCAACAAACTGCTGCATACCTCCACTAAGTTCTTCGCTAGATTGAGACGCTGCATATGCCCAATTGTTAACAGCAGAAGATACGTTCCCGTAAGTATTTGCATTAAATGCGACTACGCAAATTGATATTACTGAATGCATAACTTTGCCAAAAGTATTTGCACCATAAAGATTTGCGTTAGTAACACCTCGGAACATCATCCATAGAAGAACAACATTTCCAATAAAAAATAATCCGTTCATTTGAATGATCGAAATATAAGTATCACTTATTTGTGCCATTTCCATATTTTTTTCTCCCAAAAAAAGTTAATAAGAATAATTCTCATTTAATATATCTTATTTTTTTATTTTTTTGTGAAAAAGAAGAAAACTTTTAGTTAAAAGCTACAATACTTTCAAGAACTTCTGCCATTTTTTCTGGAGTATGAGGGGACTTAAAAAACCCAAAGTAGTTACCATTTGGATCAATTACAGCAAGATTCATACTGTGATCCATATCATAATTAGAGTTGTCAGAGCCTACCACTGGAACAAACGGCAAAGTTAGATCAGTGGCCAGTTTGTAAATGGCCTCTATATCTCCGGTAATTCCAGTGAAAGAAGGGTTGAATGCTTCAGCATATTTTTTAATCTTTTCGGGAGTATCGCGAGCTGGGTCAACCGATATCATCCTAAAATTTAACTTTGAAGATATTTCTTCAGATAATTTTGAATTAGCCATAGCCATCTTCTTCATAGTCATTGGACACATATCTGGACAAGAAGCAAAACCAAGAAATAGTATGTCCCATGCCCCTTTGAGGTCACTATTTGAAAATTTATTATTCCCTTCGATAAGCTCAAAATTGTTTATTTGTCTCGTGCGAACGAGTTTGTAAAAGCCTATTTGTTTGTATTCAGCTGCAGTCAGTTCTTTGGGTGATACCGTCGTATACACAAAAAGTCCCGCAACCATAGAAACAAAAAGCAGGCATGATGCAACAGTTATTCTTATGGACTTGTTATTACTCATAATTGAATTGGAATCAATTTATCAAGGGCCATGCAAATAAACAATATTGTTAGAAAGACAATGGAATAAAGAAATAATGGTAGAGCTAGTTTGTTTTCCTTATCAAAAATTAAAGCGATTGAGAAGCCGATGAATAGAGCGTTTAAAATAACTGCGCTGAAAAAATAAAATCCGCCTAAATAGCCTGTGGCAAACGGAAATAGAGATGATACAGCTAGTAAAACAGAATAGAGAGCAATTTGGATTTTTGTGTACTCGGTGCCTTTAACAACAGGCATCATTGGAATTTTTGCTGCTACGTAATCTTCTTTCCTGTTTATTGATAAAGCCCAAAAATGAGGAGGTGTCCAAATAAAAATGATTAAGACCATCAACAAAGGTAGTGCATCTACAGAATTAGTAATAGCCGTCCAGCCAAGTAATGGCGGCATAGCTCCCGCAATACCTCCAATAACAATATTTTGAGTGCCAGCAAACTTAAGTATTTTGGTGTAAAGAAAAGAATAGAAAGCCCAAGTAAAGAGGGTTAATAACAGAGTTAATAAATTTATAAAGAACAACAAAATGAAGGCTCCAACAGTTAATAGAGCCGCAGCAAAAATCTTTGCGTTAGTTGGAGAAATTTCTCCTTTTACTATAGGTCTGTTTTTAGTTCTTGCCATCTTGCTGTCTACTTCGACATCAAGTATTTGATTAATCACAGCGCTTGATGAGGCTATCAAGCCTATACCCAGTAACCCAAATACTACTTTCATCAAATTTCCAGAAAATCCATCAGCTAAAAACATTGCTGTAGCTGAAGTAAGGACAAGTAAATAGATTATTGATGGTTTTGTAAGCTTTAGATATCCAGATAAAGGAAACCTTTGGGATTGAGTTATGACTTCAGTATTCACGGGACCTTAATCTAGCATAAGATAATCCTAACAATAGGAAAAGAGCACCAAGATTATGAGCTATTGCAACATAAAGTGGAAGTCTATAAATAATATTCGATATTCCTAATGCAAGTTGCAGAAAAAGCAAACTTCCTATAAGACCGGAAATAAAATAATTTTTTTCTTTTGCAAACAAGTAAGCTAAAAACAAAAAGTACAAAGTCACGATTAAAGCACCGAATCTATGAACAAGGTGAATAGCAACCCTTGATTGGTGATCTAGTTGACCGCCTAAATAGTCAGGCCCAATCCTTTGAGCAAAGTTTAAACCTTTCACATAATCTGCATCTGGAAGGATTTGCCCTTTGCACAACGGAAAATCAGAACAAGCTAAAGCAGCATAATTTGAACTAAGCCATACGCCCATAATAATTTGAGCAATCAGAATCGGAAAAGCAATATTAAGAACTCTTAGAGTATTTTTAGATACTGAAAAATAATTAATATTATCTAAGTTAATTTCTTTCAATTTCAGATAAGTCAGGAAAATTAAGGTTGTAGTAGCAAATCCCCCGAGGAGGTGAGCTGTTACAACCTGAGGCCAAAGTTTCAAGCTAACAGTAAAATAACCAAGCATTGACTGAAATAAAACCAAAGCAGTCATGGTAGCGGTGATTTTTACAATAAAGGAATTTCTTGGTTTAGAAAAAATTGCAAAAAGAAAAAGTCCAATAATGAGTAAGCCTAGTGACCCAGCAAAATATCTATGAACTACTTCTGGGATTGCTTTAGCTATTTCAAATTTTCTCTCAGGATAAAGCTCATTAGCCAGCGAAATTTCAGATTCTGACATTGGCCATATAGCAAAACCATAACAGCCAGGCCAATCTGGGCAGCCTAATCCTGCATCTACAAGCCTTGTCCAAGCCCCCAACCCCACAACAGTGAAAGCTAGAAATACTCCTAGCAAAGCAATAAGTTGAATCTTCTTTAAATTATCCAATTTTAGATGCCCTTAATAATTTTTTTATGTCGGATAAGATTTTTTTGGGATCAATATCTCCTTGATAGGACAAGATGATATTCCCAAGCGGATCTGCTAAGAGAAAACCTGGTTGAATGAAGGGGTTTATACCCGCCTCAGTCATTTTTTGTCTT
>MDTD01017759.1_pt1 | contig 12782 bp, 8 predicted proteins | sample 811221 | NCBI WGS metagenome assembly MDTD01 (sample SAMN05326646, study PRJNA326480) | marine metagenome | isolation source: seawater | place: Pacific Ocean: South West | collected 2011 | reverse complement strand
TCATGTCCAGTGGTGAGGCGCACTTTGGCAACCTTTCTGATCGCAGAATTGGGTTTCTTGGGGGTTCGAGTCGTTACCTGAACGCAAACTCCACGACGAAACGGACATGCCTTCAGGGCAGGTGACTTTGTCTTGGACTTTTGCAAACGACGTCCTTTTCGAACGAGTTGGTTGATAGTGGGCATAGAGTAGAAAAATGAGGTAAAGCGATCTTTTGTAACGTATTTTCAGTCATGCTCAAGCATATTTTTAAAGCAATTATGCGGTTAATGACTCCGTATTTCCGGTTCCCAGTGTGTCAATCTTAAGCTTACGCCATTTCGGTAATCCCGTTCCCGCGGGAATCAAGTGACCCATTATGACATTTTCCTTAAAACCTTTAAGTTCATCAACTTTTCCAAGTGTAGCGGCATTCGTGAGAACTCGAGTGGTTTCCTGAAAGGAAGCGGCGGAGATGAAACTGTCCGTTTCCAAGGAAGCTTTGGTAATTCCCAAAAGAATTGGCTCACCTTCCGCAGGTTTACCACCCTTTTCCGAAATCTCCTCATTCGAATCCATGAACGCAAATCGGTCCACTTGATCACCCCAGAAGAAATCCGTATCACCGGGATCGGTTATTCTCACCTTGAAAAGCATTCGGGAGATGATGACTTCCAAGTGTTTGTCATTGATCGTAACTCCCTGCAGTCGGTAGACTTTTTGAATCTCCTCAATCAGATATTCTTGCACTGCCGATGGTCCGAGAATCTCTAAAATTTCATGCGGATCTTTCGCTCCTTCTGTGATCAGTTGACCTTTTTGGGCAAAGTCGCCCGGTTGGACGAGGACATGTTTTCCATGTGGAATCAAGTGCTCTTCGACCTGTCCCGATTCCTCATTCGTAACGAGAAGTCGCTTCTTCGAACGAAGCGTACCGGCTTCAGAGACAATCCCGTCTATTTTTGCCATCTGCCCGACGTTGCCTTCCTTGGGTCGGCGAGCCTCAAAAAGCTCAGCTACTCTGGGTAGTCCACCGGTGATGTCCTGGGTCTTGGATGCCTGTCGAGGGGTTTTGGCAATAATCGAACCCGCGTCAATTCGAGTTCCCTCATCAACGGCAACCTGTGCCCCCGTAGGGACTGAGTAGGTCGCAAGAGGGTTGCCACTGCTATCCTGTACGATGATCTGTGGATTCAGATCCTCCTTGTGCTCGATCACGACCATGGAGCGTCCGCCGGAAGCGTCCCGTTCCACCTTCGTAGTGACCCCAGGAAGCATGTCGTCAAATGCAATCACACCCTTTTTCTCGGAAAGTATGGGGATATTGTAGGGATCCCATTGAGCCAACAAGGCCTCCTCTTCGACTTCCTCTTCGTCCTTGAAGTGCAAAAGGGCTCCTGCGGGGATTGGATAGTCATCCACGATCCTATCATCATTATCGAGAACTTGGATGGATCCCGTCTTGTTCAACGTCACTTGCTGTCCATTGGCTAAGGTTACCAAGCGCAATCCGACGAATTTTAATTTACCCGCTTTTCGGACGTTGATTACAGGATCCTCACGTCCGGCGCTTGCGATTCCACCGATGTGGAAAGTACGCATCGTCAATTGAGTACCAGGTTCTCCAATCGATTGGGCAGCGATGATTCCAACTGAAGAGCCCTGTTTGACCAATTTGTTGGTCGAGGGATCGATGCCGTATTCCAATGCCGTAAGCCCATTTTTGATACGACTCGAAAGAGGAGACATTACTCGGATTCTTGTAATACCCAAGGCATCGATTTGAGAGGCTATTTCTTCGGTTATGAGAGAACCCGAAGAAATTACCATTTCCGTTGGATTGGAAGGATCGTAGACATCATCAGTCGAGTATCTTCCAATGATTCTGTCCCTAAGAGGCACAACCTCATTGTCACCTTCCATAATCGCCTTCTTTACCACTCCGTCTCTCCTGCCGTCATCATCACAAACAATGATGCAATCCATGGCAACGTCGCAAAGCTTACGGGTCAGGTATCCAGCATCAGCGGTTTTTAATGCAGTGTCAGCCAAACCCTTTCGAGCGCCATGGGTGGACATGAAGTACTCCAGAACGGACAAGCCTTCACGAAAAGAAGCAAGAATAGGTTGTTCGATGATTTCACCGGATGGTTTTGCCATCAGACCTCGCATCCCACACAACTGTCTCACTTGCTGACGATTTCCACGCGCCCCCGAATCCATCATCAGGTAGACGGGATTTATCGTATCCTTACCTAGGTTGTCGTCCAAAGACTTAAACACTTCTTTGGCAATATCATCGGTTGCGGTTGTCCATACGTCGATGATCTTATTGTGCCTTTCGCCTCTTGTAATGATTCCCTTGCGAAACTGATCTTCGATCTTGTCTATTTCCTTACGGGCGACAGCTATTCTCTTCTTCTTCTCGGGCGGAATGATCATGTCAAAAATTCCAATGGAAATTCCAGCCTTCGTTGCCATATCAAAACCCATTTCCTTAAGCCTATCAAGCGCCTCGATCGTCTCATTCTTTCCTTGGGTTCTGAAGGTCGAGAGAATAAGATCGCCCAAATCGCCTTTCAAGGCAGGAGCATTAAAAAATCCCAGTTCTTCGGGCCAGATGGTATTAAAAAGAACCCGGCCGACCGTCGTTCGGAGGACGTTTCGCTTTGAAACTCCGAACTGGGTTTCCTTCCCATTGTCGGGATTCTTCAAATCGATCCAATCGTGAAGAGTGAGCACTTCTTCCTGCAATGCGCTCAGGGCTTCTTCCAAAGAGCCGATCAAAGGAAGTTTCTTATCGTCACTCGGAGCACCGCTCTTCGGTTCCATCGTAAGAAAATACGATCCTAAGACGATGTCTTGGGATGGTGTTAGAATTGGTTTTCCGCTAGAAGGCGAGAATATGTTGTGGGTGGCCATCATGAGAAGTTTGGCCTCCATGATAGCCTCAACCGAAAGAGGCACGTGAACCGCCATTTGGTCGCCATCAAAATCTGCATTGTAGGGTGTGCATACAAGCGGATGAACCCGAATCGCATTTCCTTCTATGAGCACAGGCTCAAAAGCTTGAATCGACAAACGGTGGAGAGTGGGTGCTCGGTTCAAAAGCACAGGATGACCTTTGGTCACTTCCTCGAGAATGTCCCATACTTCGGGAGAGCGACTTTCAATCATTTTTCGAGCCCCCCTCACCGTGTGAACGAAGCCCAATTCCTTAAGTCTACGAATGATGAAAGGTTCGAAAAGGATCAGTGCCATTTTCTTCGGTATTCCACACTGATGCAGTTTCAGTTCCGGACCGATTACGATGACCGAACGACCGGAATAATCCACCCGCTTGCCCAATAGGTTTTGCCTAAAGCGTCCTTGTTTACCCTTCAGCATGTCACTCAATGACTTAAGGGCGCGATTTCCGGACCCGGTAATCGCTCTTCCATGCCTGCCGTTGTCGAAAAGAGCGTCAACGGCCTCTTGAAGCATTCGTTTTTCATTGTGAATGATAACGTCAGGAGTCTTGAGTTGAAGCAGGTTCTTGAGTCGGTTATTGCGATTGATCACCCGCCTGTAAAGGTCGTTCAGATCGCTCGTTGCAAACCTGCCTCCTTCGAGAGGAACAAGTGGCCTCAAATCGGGTGGGATTACTGGGATAGAATCTAAAATCATCCATTCGGGAGAAGCCTCGGAATTAAGAAATCCCTGCGTAACCTTAAGTCTGCTTGCCAGTTTTTTCTTTATTTGCTTCGAGTTGGTTTCATGCATTTGGTCATACAATTCCTCCAGTTCGTCTTCCAGATTCAAACGACCTAAAACATCCCGAACAGCCTCCGCTCCCATTTTCGCTTCGAAGTCATCCCCAAACTCATCCTGTGCTTCCCTGTATTCCTTGTCGGACAGCAACTGCTTTTCTTCCAAAGGTGTGTTTCCAGGATCAGTTACCATATACTGCTCATAATAAAGCACTCTTTCCAAGCTCTTTGCAGTCATGTTTAGCAACAAACCCAAACGGCTAGGCATGCTTTTCAAAAACCAAATATGAGAAACGGGAACCGCAAGCTCAATGTGACCCATTCTATCCCTCCGCACTCGCGATACCGTCACTTCCACTCCACAGCGGTCGCAAACCACGCCTTTGTACTTAATGCGTTTGTACTTTCCGCATGCGCATTCGTAATCTCGGACAGGGCCAAAGATCTTCTGGCAGAATAAGCCGCCTGGCTCTGGTTTAAAAGTTCGGTAATTTATCGTTTCCGGATTCTTTACTTCACCTTTTGACCAAGAACGTATGACGTCCGGGGACGCTACGGTGATGGATACGTGATCCATGGGTCCGACTTCTACTCCTAATGCCTCATTGACTGCTTCAACGCTCATAATTTTCCTAATTTTTAATTTTTTGAGAGATTAGATGATGACCTTACAAGGCATCTTCACCGCGAACTCGAATGTCCAAACACAGGCTTTGCATTTCTTTCATCAATACATTGAAAGATTGGGGCGTTCCTGCTTGCAGGGAGTTGTCCCCCTTTACCAAAGATTCGTAAATTTTCGTTCTTCCCGAGACATCATCGGACTTTACGGTTAGGATTTCCTGCAAAGTGTAAGCCGCACCATACGCTTCCAGGGCCCAAACTTCCATTTCTCCAAAACGCTGCCCTCCGTATTGGGCCTTTCCACCAAGTGGTTGCTGAGTGATCAGGCTATATGGACCAACGGCTCGTGCGTGTATCTTGCTGGAAACCAAATGATTTAGTTTAAGCATATACATGTAGCCCACTACAATTCTTTGATAGAAGGGCTCTCCGGTACATCCGTCATACAGAACGGTTTTGCCAGTATCCGGAAGGTTTGCCTCCTTTAGGTATTCTTGAATGCGGGCTTCGGAGATGCCATCAAATATCGGAGTGGCGACCTTAAGCCCAAGCTTATTGCAAGCCCATCCAAGATGGGTTTCGAGTACCTGACCAACGTTCATTCGGCTGGGAACGCCAAGCGGGTTGAGGCATATTTCGATGGGGGTTCCATCCGGCAGGAAAGGCATATCCTCTTCAGCAACAATCTTCGCTACCACTCCCTTGTTGCCATGTCGTCCTGCCATCTTATCGCCCACACGCATTTTCTGTTTCTTGGCGACAAACACTCGAACGTTTTTGATTGCGCCCTGATCGATAGGATCACCTTGCTCGATTGCTTCTATCTTACGGTCTCTGTCGTCCTCCAAATCGTTGAATTTTGACTCATAGCTTTCAATGATTTCAAAAACCTTGATACGAACAGGAGAGGGGGGGATCTCAATGAATCGGTGAACGGACGCTAACCTTCTGAGTAAGGTTTTTGTTATTTTACGATTCGAAGGAATGATAATGTCTCCGGTTTCGGAGTTGGTTACGTTGAGCGGTATTTTTTCACCCAATAGAATGTTGGACAAGGATTCGGTCAGTTGTGCGCGCAAGTCTTCCGTCTGGGTCCTGAAATCTTCCTTGATTTGCTTCATTTGGCGCCGAAAATCGGACGGGGACAGTTTTTCCTGTTCGGCATCCGTTCGACTGGAAACCTTGATGTCCATTACTATTCCTTGCGTACCTGATGGCACCTTGAGCGAACTATCCTTAACGTCCGCGGCTTTCTCGCCAAATATTGCGCGCAAAAGCTTTTCTTCGGGAGCTAAATCCGTCTCGCTCTTTGGCGTAATTTTTCCGACAAGAATATCTCCGGGCTTAACTTCCGCACCAATGCGAACGACACCCAGATGGTCAAGGTTTCTTAGCGCTTCCTCCCCTGCATTCGGTATATCGCGTGTTATTTCCTCAGGTCCAAGTTTGGTGTCACGAGCAGTTACCTCAAATTCCTCAATGTGGATGGATGTGTAAACGTCATCCTTGATCATTTTCTCAGAGATCAGAATTGCGTCTTCGAAGTTATAACCCTTCCAGGGCATAAACGCCACGAGAATATTTCTTCCGAGAGCCAATTCGCCATCATCGGTGCAGGCACCATCCGCCAGTGGTTGACCGACCTTGACCTTATCTCCCTTTCGAACGATGGGTTTTTGATTGAAACAAGTACCTGCATTCGAACGAAGAAATTTTCTAAGTTCATAGCAGTAGATGCCGCGCTTATGATCACTGCGAGGTTCCTTTACGAAACGAGGGGGTAGCGTACCGTCATCGGAAACTACGATTCTCTTTCCGTCAGCAAGCGCAACGACTCCTTCGGAATCCGAAACAGTTACGGTTTTGGAGTCTTCGGCAACCTTCTTTTCTATGCCTGTTCCCACGAGAGGGGATTCCGCTTGCAACAAAGGAACCGCCTGCCTCTGCATATTCGCGCCCATGAGAGCCCGATTGGCATCATCATGTTCCAAAAAAGGAATCAAGCCTGCGGCCACCGAAACAACCTGTTTCGGAGATACGTCCATATATTCGACTTCCTTAGGATCATATTCACTTACTTGGTCACGGTAACGACAAGTGACTCTACCGTTTAGCTTCCCCGTTTTCTCGTCTATCTCGGAATTTGCCTGAGCAATGAGAAATCGCTCTTCTTCAAATGCGTTAAGATATTTTACGTTTTTGGGGTTTTTATCGACAATACCTTTTTCTACCGGATGGTATGGGGATTGAAGGAATCCAAACTCATCTATTTTGGCATAGGTCGATAGGGTATTTATGAGGCCGATATTCGGTCCCTCAGGCGTCTCGATCGGGCAAATTCTTCCGTAATGCGTAGGATGAACGTCGCGGACTTCAAAACCGGCTCTCTCCCGATTGAGACCTCCAGGGCCCAATGCGGAAAGCCGTCTCTTGTGAGTCATCTCAGCCAGTGGATTAATCTGGTCTTTGAATTGGCTAAGTTGACTTCGGGCAAAAAAGTCGCGTACCACCGTGGTAAGAGCTTTGGGGTTGATTAATTTGCCGGGGGTCAGAGATTCGACTCCCTGGTCGTAAAGCGTCATTCTTTCACGAACCACTCTCTCAGTACGAGAAAGACCGCTCCGACAAACGTTCGCCAACAACTCACCAACTGTCCTTACTCTACGGTTACCCAAATGGTCGATGTCATCGATTCCCATATCAAAAATCGAACCTGCATCTTCTCTCGCCTTTTCCTCATTACTCTTACCTCGTTTGAGGTCGGTCAATTTTCTCGTTGCCGCAACGAGGTCCTCAACCGTTGTTACCCTTATTTCGAGCGGAGTCTCCAGACCAAGCTTCAGATTAAGCATATGTCGACCAACTTTCGCCAAGTCATACCTTTTAGTATCTAAAAACAGCCTCTTAATTAATGCCTCCGCATTTGCTCTATCGGGTGGTTCGCCAGGACGGAGCTTTTTGTAAATTTCCTTGAGGGCCTCTTCCTTGTTTTTAGTGGTATCCTTTTTAAGACAACGAATGATGGCACCATCATCAACGGACGTGTCTATTGCCCTCAATTGGGTTTCGCCAGCCTTTTGAAAGGCTCGCAAATATGTCTTTGTCAAGGGCTCGAATGCCTTTGCAAGAACCGCTCCTTTCGTTCGATCAAACATAGGTTCAACCAAAACGTAGTTTGAAACGTTGTCTTTTTTGAGAAGATCTTCGATTTGCAAATTTTCAATATCGTAAAACAACTCAATGATTTTCTGATCCGAATCCTTGTCTTTGTCTGGATCCCAATCTAGAAGTGCCCTAAGGAAAGTGGTTATAAGAAATTTTCTACGGCGACGACGGCGGTCCAAGTAAACGAAAAGAAGATCATGCTGGTCAAATTGAGCTTCAATCCATGTGCCGCGATCCGGAATAATGCGAAAACCGTGAAGGGTCTTTCCACTGGTGTGCATCGATTCCTCGAAGCTAACGCCTGGCGAACGATGCAATTGGCTAACTACAACCCGTTCAGCTCCGTTAATGATAAACGAACCCCTTTCGGTAACGATTGGAAGTTCTCCCATAAAAATTTCTTCTTCGCTGTAGAATGGCTTGCTTTGTCCCTCCAACTCCAATCGCAATCTCAACTTAACTTGCAATGGCGCTGCATAGGTACAGTTCTGATCAATGCAATCCATCTCCGATAATTTAGATTCTCCGACGGAATAGCTTACATACTCCAACCGGGATTTTTCATCATAGCTGAGGATGGGAAAAACTTCACGGAAAACAGCCTCAAGACCAGCTTGTTTGCGATGTGTCGACGGTACGTCTCGCTGAAGAAAATCATGAAAGGAATCAACTTGATTCTGAATCAAATTTGGTGGGTCTATAACCTCCTTGAGCTTACCGAAGTTTTGTCTTTTGGTGGTTTCCATGATGGACTATGTGATTTGGATTATAAGTGGAACATAAACGGCTGAAGCCGCAGGTTGAAATTCAACCATACGGCTTCAGTAAAATTAGAGTTTGGAAAGAAAGAGCATTACTTAACTTCAGCCTTTGCACCTGCAGCTTCCAACTTCTTGGAAATTTCCGTCGCCTCATCCTTGGAGACGCCTTCCTTGACTGGTTTTGGAGCCCCCTCAACCAGTTCCTTGGCTTCCTTGAGGCCAAGACCCGTGATTCCTCGGACTTCCTTGATGACCGCAATTTTATTGCCACCGAATTCGGTGAGAATAACATCAAATTCGGTTTTTTCCTCTGTGGATCCTCCTTCGGCATCTCCTCCCCCAGCTGGGGCAGCGACAGCTACGGCAGCCGGTGCGGCTGCACTGACTCCCCACTTCTCTTCAAGTTCTTTTACGAGATCGGCAATCTCAATTACTGATTGGCCGCTAAGCCATTCTACGACTTGGTCTTTGGATATATCTGACATGTTATTTGTACCTCCTTGCCTGAATATGATTAGTACCTATTGGTGTTTAAGGGTCATCCCCTAATTTCTTCTAGGTTGGTGGTTATTGTTTGGTGATGATACGAGTATTAGGTAACTCGAATAAAATTAGTTTCAGTTTTTTTCGGACTTTGCCTTAAGGACGGTTACAAATCCTCGCGAGGGCGCACTCAGCAAAGTTACCAATTGAGTGGAGGGGGAACTGATTAGAGAAAGAAGTTGAGCTCTCAGGCTCTCTAGCCCCGGCAATTTGGCCAATTGCTTGACCTCGTTCGCACTCAGCACTCGATCCCCTAATGCACCCGCTTTTACGGTAACCTTATCGGTTTTCTTAAAGTAATTTCCCAATGCCTTGGCCACACCGGATGCATCATCACCACCAACCACAATAGCAGTATGACCACTTAGGTGATCGGATATTTCGGAGATATCCTTATCTTTTGTAGCGAGCTTTAATGAAGAATTCTTGACTACATGGAATTCTGCTCCTTTCTCGGCAAGACTTTTCCTAAGCTCAGTAGTTTCTTCAGCATTGATGCCTTGGTAATCAGTAACAAAAAAATAGTCGGATTTCGCCAAATGATTACTGGTCTCTTCGATTAAGTATGCTTTTTCGGGTCTCATGGTAGAGATTATTGGTATTGGGATGAATCAAGCCGAACACTAGGGCTCATCGTGCTGCTTATGTGCATGCTTTTGATAAACCTTCCTCTGTAACCTTCGGGTCTGGAGTTTGCAACGGCATCAAGGGCAGCTCGCGCGTTTTCCTCCAACTGTTCATTGGTAAACGATCTCTTTCCGATGACAACCGCCAAAGAACCTGTCTTGTCCATTTTAAATTCAACTCTTCCAGCCTTAACTTGATTGATCGCCTCCTCCAAATTATCGGTTACGGTACCGGATTTTGGTGTAGGCATTAATCCCCTTGGGCCAAGAACCCTGGCAATGCTTCGGACTTCCTTCATTGCACTTGTCGTAGAAAGGGCTACGTCAAATTCAAGCCAGCCATCTTTAATCTTGGAGATCAAATCCTCCAAGCCTGCGTAGTCAGCTCCCAATGATTTCGCATCCTCTACATTTTCTGTGAAAACGAGAACCTTGACTTCCTTCCCACTACCGTGAGGGAGGTTAACGGTTCCTCTCACTGCTTGTGAAGTTTGCTTGGGGTCTACTCCCAAAGAGAAGGAGACTTCAACGGTTTCGTCAAATTTTGCTTTATTGAACCCCGAAAGCGCACTGACGGCGGACCCCAATTCTTGGCCACTTTCGTTCAGTCCGTCGCCAAGGGAATTTTTATATCTTTTACTTCTTGCTATCATTGGAGGCTGTTTAAAGGTTAGTTTAGAACTTCGATGCCCATACTTCGAGCGGTCCCCTCAATTATTCTGCATGCCGCCTCTTCGCTTGATGCGTTAAGGTCGTTTTGCTTGGTTTTGACTATTTCAATAACCTGATCCCTAGTAACTGTTCCAACCTTATCACGATTGGGAACACCGGAACCCTTGGCAAGGCCAGCTGCTTTCTTAAGAAGAATGGACGCGGGCGGAGACTTGAGAATGAAACTGAAAGAACGGTCAGCGTAAACTGTGATTACCACCGGTAAAATCAAGCCTGACTGGTCCTTCGTTTTGGCATTAAACTCCTTACAAAATCCCATAATGTTAACGCCTTGGGCACCTAAAGCTGGACCCACGGGTGGTGCTGGATTGGCTGCGCCGGCAGGGAGTTGAAGTTTTATTTGGCCTACTGCTTTCTTTGACATTTTGCTTATTATTTAGCTTATTCTTCGTCCGCTTTTTCGACTTGCCAGAATTCAAGCTCGACTGGGGTAAATCTACCGAAAATAGAAACGGAAACCTTTAGCGTACCCTTTTCTGCATCAATTTCATCAATCTCTCCCGTCAGATTAAGAAACGGCCCATCGAGAATTTTAACCACCTCTCCAATTGCAAACTTTACCTTGGGGACCTCCTTGCCTTCGGCTTCGTTTACCTGACGCAGAATTCTGCCTATCTCATCTTCTCCCAGGGGGGTTGGGTTTTCGCGTCCAATAAAATTGATGACTCCGTCCGTCTCCTTGATTTTGTACCAAGGCTTTTTCAGCAAGTTTCCGGAACCATCAAAAAGCTTCATTTCCACAAATACGTATCCAGGGTAGAATTTTCGATCTCTTTGACGTTTCTTTCCGTTTTTTACTTCTGATACCGTTTCGATTGGAACCAAAACTTCACGCAAACAATCTGCAAACCCCTCATCTTCCTCTTTGTATTTGCTCAAGTACCTTTTTACTTTGTCTTCATGATTGGATAGACACTGCAATGCATACCATTTCAGCTCAGTGGAGGTGGATGCGTTCATAAATAGGGGTGGGGGGTGTTTCTAAGATTTTCTTAATAGTTGAGTCACATACTCCACCCAGTTGGATAGAGAAAAGTCAGAGACGGAAATAAAGAGCCCGAGGATGGCAACACCAATAATGACTACCACCGTTGAGCCGCGAAGCTCTTCCAAAGAAGGCCAGCTCGCTTTGCCTAATTCCGAGACAGTTTCTTTGTAAAAAGTTCTGACTTTTGTAAATGGATTCACTAAATTGTATGATGCTAGTGGCGGGAGAAGAGGGACTCGAACCCCCAGCCTACGGTTTTGGAGACCGGTGCTCTACCAGTTGAGCTATTCTCCCAACGAAACAATTGATTTGTAATACGCTGGATCTCTTAAAGAATTTCAGAAATATTTCCGGCACCTATCGTCTTTCCGCCTTCACGAATGGCAAAGCGTTGGCCTGATTCCATAGCTATGGATTTCTGAAGTTCAATTTGAACGGCAAGGTTATCGCCTGGCATAACCATTTCTACACCTTCCGGAAGTTCAACGATACCAGTAACATCAGCAGTTCCAAAGAAGAATTGCGGACGGTATCCCTTGAAGAATGGTGTATGACGGCCGCCCTCTTCCTTATTTAAAACGTAAATCTGAGCCTTGGCTTTGGTATGCGGTTTGATACTGCCTGGAGCAGCGATTACATGTCCTCGTTGAATATCTGATTTTTCGACTCCCCTTAGAAGTATGCCGACATTGTCCCCTGCTTGGCCTTCTCCAAGTTCCTTACGAAACATTTCAACACCCGTACAGGTAGTGGTTCGCGATTCGCCCAAACCAACGATTTCAATTTCATCACCTACCTTTACCATTCCTCTTTCAATTCGACCGGTAGCCACAGTACCACGACCTGTGATCGTGAATACATCCTCGACTGCCATGAGCAATGGCTTATCTACGTCTCTGACTGGTTCGGCAATTTCAGCATCAATGGCGTCCATTAAGTTTTGGATGGCACCGAGGCCAAGATCGCTCTCATCATCTTCCAAAGCCTTGGTTGCGGACCCACGAATGATTTTGGCGTTATCACCATCAAATTCATATTTGCTGAGAAGGTCTCGAATTTCCATGTCCACCAACTCCAGCAACTCTTCGTCGTCACCAGACATAAGGTCACATTTATTAAGAAAAACCACCAAATTCGGAACATCCACCTGACGGGCAAGCAGGATGTGCTCGCGAGTCTGTGGCATGGGACCGGTGGTTGCGTCAACTACAAGAATCGCTCCATCCATTTGAGCCGCTCCGGTAATCATGTTTTTGACAAAGTCAGCGTGACCGGGACAATCTACATGAGCGTAATGACGGTTAGCGGACTCGTACTCTACGTGAGAGACCGCAATCGTTACAATCTTGGATGCATCACGAACTGTACCACCTTTAGCAATGTCTGCATAAGTTTTAACTTCTGCCAAGCCCTGCCTTGCCTGAGCATGCAGTATTGCAGTGGTAAGCGTGGTCTTACCATGGTCTACGTGACCGATGGTACCTACGTTAACGTGAGGTTTGGTGCGTTGGAACTGTTCTTTGGCCATTGATTTGACTTGTTGTGGTTTTAGGTGGAGCCCACGAGCGGATTTGAACCGCCGACCTCGTCCTTACCAAGGACGCGCTCTACCGAC
>MDTD01189579.1_pt1 | contig 12783 bp, 10 predicted proteins | sample 811221 | NCBI WGS metagenome assembly MDTD01 (sample SAMN05326646, study PRJNA326480) | marine metagenome | isolation source: seawater | place: Pacific Ocean: South West | collected 2011 | reverse complement strand
TAAACGAAGGACAGATGCAACTAGGTCAGATGGTGGCAGATCAGGCAAGTAGAAAAATAGCTGTTTGTCCCGACACCCCTTTTGACTATGAAGGTCTGCCCGAATGGCCCTGTGTAATCGCCACCTACGATCCCTGTGACCGTGCCATAAAAGGTCTAGCTCTCGCCCTGGTTGACGGTAGTCTAAGTAGCAAAGCCGCCTCTTTTTTTGCTAGATTGCTTGAAGGTGTAAGCGTGATAAACAGAAACCGGGTTGTTAATTGAGGAAGTCGCATGGATAGTGATAAAGGAAGCACTGAACCCACTGAGATTGCCGGCTCTCAAGCGCCGGAGCCTGGCCAAAATCAAAATCAGGGACAGAATCAGAATCTAAAAGGCTTGCCTGCCTGGGCATTGAGGTTGGGCAAGTTGATGATCGTATTTGCGATTCTCGGCTGTATATTGCTTGCCACCGGCGCATTCTTAATCGGAAAGGTGCTCGATAACGCATTGGCTCCCCACGGCTTTTGATGGGTCTGATAAAGACGGTAGCCCTGCTCTTCTGGAAAGTGGTGCCGATCTAAAGAAGCGGCTGAAACAACAAAATTGTCGGCGCCGGGACCGGTTATAATTAAACTAGTGGTGGCAGCTAGATGATCTGCAACTATTTTGAACCTGAATCGGATCTAGTTGGTTAGCAGACAGAAAGAGGAACTATGGCAGAGCAAGAAGGAAATGGTGGTCCTGTATCCGGTGCTGTTAAAATCGGACTCTTCGTCTTGTTTATCATAATCGCTATCGTTTATGTGGTTATGACCAACAAGTAATTCACTTTACGTGGACTCGTTTTTGACAATCGAGTTTCAATTTTCAAGAATTTCATTGCCGATTTCGATGAACGCGTTGAAAGTGGCTTTGGCAATATTTATTGTGGCTTCCTCTTCTTCTCCGGTGATTGACTCTTCGTTCATCTCTTTCTTGAACTCGAGCCAAAACTTCATTTGATTCTCTTGATACCGATCGAAGTATGAGGAGGCTTCTCTTTGCGCGAAGCCCATGCCTTCTCTCAAGTTCTTCGCCATGTATTTGGCTCCGTGGGTACTGCCTTCAAGTACATATAGAGCCCCTAATAATGCAGTGGGACAACTCTCTTTGGTCCGGGAAAGCAGGTCCAAAAAACTTTTGGTGGCGGTAAGCGCTCGGGCTTCAACGGGGGATTTGCCGAGATCTTTTAAATCGGTGGTCAGAGCTTCGGTGGAGAGATGTCTCTGTTTTACTACTGTTTGAATGGGGCCGCAGTTCTTCTTCTCTTCAAGATAGTCCGCCAGTGTGCTGTGGATGAGATAAAGTTGTTCAAGATACACTATATATCTCTCCCTTGTGAGCTTTCCATGGGCTAGCTTACCCTGGAATTGATGTTGCTCCGTGGAGTCGTGCAACGGTTTTGTAGATTCCTTCAATCTCAACATGATCGAGGTATTGTTGTCTTCGGTCTTATTCATCTTAGCTAGTCTCTCCAGAAGTTCTCCCGGGGTTGGTTCTAACCGCTGCTCTTTTAAGCCGGTCTTTTACTCCTGACCACTCCGGTGTATCAGGAATAGATTCTACTATGATGCAGTCGCAATCCGAAGCATCTAATTCTCGCAAACTAGAATAGAGCAGTCGGGCATAAGTTTCAGGATTTCCAGGTGTGACTATATAAGGTGAGCCTGGAATTGAATCTAGGACTTCTCTTTCTTCGTTCAGCAGGAGTAGACCGGGCATGTTTTTTGCGCTTCGAAGGCTCTCTATTTTCGCTCTTAATTTTGTCGATTCTATTAAATACAGGGGTTTGACCGGAGCGTAGTGCTGCAGAAGCGCTCCCGGCACCCTCACTTCTCCTTCCTCTTTTAGATTCGCTTTTTCCGCTTTGCTCTCTTCGAATTTTGATGTAACCTTCGCTCCCAATACCCTTTCCAACTCTTCGGAATGAATGCGGCCAGGTCTCAGGATCTCTGGAACCCTTGATGAAAGATTTAAAATCGTCGACTCGATGCCAACATCGCAGGGACCACCTTCGAGAATATATGCTACTTCTTCCTGGAATTCTCTATCCACATCATCTGCCCTGGTGGGGCTCAGTCTGCCGAATTTATTGGCGGAAGGTGCCACTATCCCTTCGCCCAGCTCTTTCAACAACGAAAGCGTTAATGGATGTTTGGGAATTCTGATGGCCACTGTCTCCTGACCGCCGGTAATCTTGTAGGAGACCGATTCTCTTTTCTTGAGAACCATGGTCAGGGGACCGGGCCAAAATGATTCTGCCAGAAGTCTTGCACCATCTGTAATATCAATAGCCCAATCTTCCAATTGAGCGACTTCGGCAATGTGAACTATGACCGGATGATTTCTCGGTCTACCTTTGGCTTCGTACAGTCTGTCCAGGGCTGAATCCGAACCGGCCAGGGCGGCAAGTCCGTAAACTGTCTCTGTTGGAATAGCGACAAGTCGGCCAGCTTTCAGTAAGCTTGCCGCCTTCTCTATTTCAACTCCAATTCGCCCTGTCATTTTAGAGGAACGGGGACTTTCATCGTTCCTCTGAGGGCCCATGGATTTGCACTCTCTATGGTGACCTCGACTAATTTACCTTTGAGGGATTCGGGTCCTTCAAAATTTACTAGTTTATTGGTGGTGGTTCGACCACTGACTCGGGCTTCATTGCGCTGGCTTTTGCCTTCTACAAGAACTTCGACGGTTTTGCCGAGGTATCTTTTATTGCGGCGATGGCTTACTTCTGATACCACAGTATTCAAGTATCTAAGTCTTTCGTACTTCTCTTCTTCCGGCACCTGGTCAGGCCAATTGGCAGACGGGGTATGCGGTCTTGGAGAGTAGGCTGCAGTGTTGCAGGAATCGAAGCAGACCTCTTCCACTAGCCTTACTGTATTGAGAAACTCTTCCTGGGTCTCTCCTGGGAAACCGACAATTAAATCCGTTGTTATTGCCGCTTCCGGTATTCTTTCTCTTATCTGCTCTACAACATTGCGATAGAAATCCACTTTATGACCTCTGGCCATCCTTCTCAGTGTTCTATCGTCTCCAGCCTGAATCGGCAGATGAAAGTAATCGCATGCCTGAGGCACTTCTTTAACAGCATCGATAATCTCCACATTGAGGTCCCGGGGATGGCCTGTTATGAAGCGGATTCTTTTAAGACTTTCAATCTCTCCGGCATCTCTTATGAGGTGTCCGAGGTGAATGGGAGGGGTCAGGTCGTGACCATAGGCCGTTACGTTTTGACCGAGGAATGTCACTTCCAGATAACCAGCTTCGGCCAGCTCCTTAACCTCTTTAGAAAGTTCTTCCCGGCTACGAGATTTCTCTCTGCCGCGCACATAGGGCACGATGCAGTATGTACAGTTATAGTCACAACCATAAATTACTGAAACCCAGGCGCTGAAATCACTCTGACGTATGACCGGTAACTCCGGCAGTTCTTCAGGCAATTCTTGGAAAATTTCTACAACTCTTTCGTTGTCCCTGGTGGCTTTTAGAACAAGTTCGGGGAGTCTGTGTAAGTTATGGGTTCCGAATACAATGTCCACGTAAGGAGCGCGTTTAATCAAGTTCTTGCCGGCGTCCTGAGCCACGCAGCCACCCACGGCGATGATTGCTCCATCTCTTGCCTCTTTTACTTTGCGCCAGGCCCCAAGATAGCTGTAAACCTTGTCTTCGGCACCCTCACGAATGGCGCAGGTGTTGAGTATCATCAGATCCGCATCTTTTAACTCTTTAGTCTGGGAGTATCCGATCTCGTCGAGTAAACCGAGCATATGCTCTGAATCGGATTTGTTCATCTGGCAGCCGAAAGTCTCCACATAGACATTTTTGCCAGTGGTTCGCGCTTTTCTACTTTCCAGTTCTGTGCCGGCAAGATTCATGACTTATCTCCCTTGGGAAATGTTTTCCTTGAGATTAGATCGCCCCGTGGGGGAATTAGGTATTGTACCGACAGTTTGCCGGATCTTCGCGGCAAATTCCCGGTAGTCAATAAATATTACGAGTAGTAGCGCTTCAGCTCATCGAATTGCTTTATCTGGGAATGAAAGCGATCGTAGGCCTCTTTTACCCAGAGAAGCCTGTCTTCGGGCTGTTCCGGTATAAGCAGATCATTTTTTCGAACTTCTCTTCTCTCGAAGACTTTTTCTAATCCAGGTGGAGATTTGATTTCAATCATTTTTACTGAGATTACTTCTCTCCGATTTCGCCGGTCCAGGAACATTATTGGTCTATCTTAGCGCCATGGAGATGGTATTGCAGGGTCAAAGATTTCATCTGAGATCAACAGGATTTGAAACTATTGAACATATTACAGACGTTTTATGGAGCTATTCCGGTATTCCTTCGGAATTTAAAAGAGGCTTCTTCGGTAAGTCCCCCCTTGGCATCGATAGTGGATGCTTTCTTCAAAGGCGCATTTAAAAGACTCGAAAAAGACTCGAAGAGGCTATTCTCCTGTTTCTTCTGAATGTGAGCTAATGACCACGGGCTTGAAGCAAAATAAAATTCAACCAGTTATACATGCATCTATTTGTTCAGGGTTGGAAATGTCTCCGAGTTCACCGGACCAGAATCGCAAATCTTCCGTGTCCATGGCGGAATCAGACAAGTCCGAAGCAAATACCTCCATCCACAGTAACGTTGAAGCGGCTGATCAGAAGGATTCTTCGACTTCTGTCCCTTTCCTTTACGGGCTCTGGTTTTGTTTCGCTCTGGCTTTGCCTTCTTTTCTCTGGATTTTGAGAGACAAAGGAATCTGGTGGTGGGACCAGTCCTCTTATGGCTCTGCTACGGTGGATCTGTGGACTTCGCTTTCTTCTCTCGCCACAGGGGGTGTTTTCAACTTCCTGCCTGGAGTATCTGACTACTTCAACACTTTTCTTGATTCGGTCGGTTTATCGAAGGCTCCTGGAATAGCTCTTGTCGGACAATTTTTTGTGCCTCTAGGTCAGGCATTCGGCAACGTTGATGTGGCGCTTCTCACTTCTGTCGTACTCGAGTCATTTCTGGTGCTCTTGCTCGTTTTTGAGATTGGCCGGAAGTTGAGTCCCGGTGCCGGGATGAGTAGCAAAGCCCTTCCATTTCTAGGTTGCCTTGGGTTTGCTTCTCTGCCGCTCTTTTTCAACCTGAGCCGTAGTTACCTGGTTGAGATGTTGCAGGCTCTTTCGGTGGTTTATTTCTACTGGTTACTGGTAACTTTCGATCAGCGTAAAATTGATGAAAACGCTGGACATCTGATGATCGCTGCGGCCATAGGATTGTTTGCTAAAGTTTCTACTCCGCTCTATTGCTTAGTGCCTGGATTTTTGATCCTCTTGAAACTTTTGCAAAGTGGATTGAGCCAGATTTTTCCTGAGGGTAAGAAAGCATTTTTATTGTGGTGCCTGGGGGTGCTTTCTGTTTTATCCGTTGCTACCTGGTACGGATACAACTGGCAGCATGTGGCTGCCCTTGCCCACGGAACTTCTATCGGACAGATAGCCGAACTCTATGGACAGAAAGCTTCTATACTGGAAAAACTGTTCATATGGCTGGATATATTGCATATCCATATGGTTATGCCTTTGCTCAAGCCTGTTTTCTTTTATCTTTCTCCACTTTTAATCGGTGCTCCTCTAGCTTTTTGTCTGTATAGAATTTCGAAGTCGGAGAAGAGTCGGCGTCTTTCTCCTCCTCTCTCCATTGGATTGGTGGCATCGATTCAGGCAGTCATCGTCATGGTGGTGTTGATGACAAGCATAGCGGAAGACCCGCGCTATGCATTCGCAGTGCTTCCATCGCTTGTGGTGGCATTTCTGGCCTTTGCCTCTTTTGTCAAAAGCTACATCTATTTCGTGCCATTTTTACTACTCTTCGGTGTTCAGTTCGTTGTCCTCAACCTGGAATCCTTTGGTTATTTTTCTGATTGGCCAATGCGAAGCAATGTTGTGGAAGTTCTTCAAGATGAGACTCTCGAAGAAGAGGAGATTGAGAGATTGTCTTCTCTTGCTAAGCCTTATTTTGACAAGGGTTACATGATCATATTAGGCGTTAGCTACCACTGGCTCAATGTGAACACTGGCACCTACACTGCCAAGAAGCTTAATTTGGGCGATGTTACTAGAGGCACTAATGAATCTGCTGGTCAAGAGCGCTGGATTGGAAGGGGAGTTCAATTCCGTTCATGGACTCTATCCAATGAATTGGAAGAAATACTTGATGTAATTAGACAAGGTGTTATTCCCAAATACATTTTTATATCGCTTGAGCCTTCTAAGCTCTCCGGCCAATCCGATGCGCCCTTTGCTAATAAGTTCAACAAAGAGGTACTTTCCGTCGTCTCCGGTAAGGGTACAAAGCTGAAGTTTGATTCTAAGCTTGGTATAGTCGTTTACAGAGTAGATTAGACTGGAACTGTCTATTTGGCTTTCCAGCAGGTTTTTAGATGATCGTTCACCATACCGGTCGCTTGCATGAATGCGTAGATTATGGTCGAGCCGACAAAAGACATGCCTCTTTTTTTGAGGTCTTTTGAAATAGTATCGCTTTCCCTGGTCGTAACAGGGACCTGATCAAAGCTCGCAAAGCGGTTGATGGTTGGCTTGTTTTCGACGAAATTCCACAGATAATTGTCGAAGGATCCGAATTCATTTTGAATTTTGAGAAAGACTTTTGCGTTTTTCCTGGCAGACTCTATCTTCAACCTGTTTCTTACAATCTCCTGGTTCTCTCTCAGGGCTTCAAGCTCATTGTCTGTCATCGCAGCTACTTTTACAGGATCAAAATTGTGGAAAGCTTTTCTGTAACCTTCGCGCTTTTTCAGTATTGTCTCCCAACTCAATCCGGCCTGGGCTCCTTCGAGAATAAGCATCTCAAATAGCTTTTGATCTTGGTGAACGGGGATCCCCCACTCATTGTCGTGATACTGTCCGTAGAACTCTTTGCCTTTCTCGTATCCAAAACATCTACGTTTTCCATCCGGGCTCACTTCAGGGGGCATATCGGTTCTTACCTCTAATTGGTCTTTTCTAATTCAATTTCAAAAATCTATATTCTCTCAGTGGCTATAGGGCTCAGTTAACAAAAGCGCCAGCAATCGGTAGAAGCCGGTGAAGTGGTTCTTGCCCTGACCGGAGGCGCTGGGAGCAAACTCCGGCAAAACCGTCGCCAATTTCGCATACTCGGGAAACCGATCGGATAAATGTCTCAAGAAGAGCTGCAAATCGCTGAGATCTTCTATCTCCGTTAGGGCAGGCTTGTGAACTTTGAATTCAAGAAATTCTAGGAAGTAATCCAGGTCAGGAAGGTCTTCGGTGTAATTTTCTACTGGTATCAAATATGATGTACCATCCTTTAAATCAAGTCCGATACAGCCAGGAGAATCTTCTACGACAGAAGCAATCTTATCGTATGGTAGACCAACCATGGCGCCAAGTTTGCAGTCAACTAGCTTGTCCGACTCCACTATCAAGTAGCTTGTTTCATTGTTCACATAGATGCCCAATAGCCCGGGTGGAAACTCGTCCGGGGAGCGACCCTGCTCCAGGAAGTCCTGCCGGGAGGCAAAACTGGACAGTCCTCTGAGGTAGTAAATGCCTGGTTGATGTTCTTTGCCTGAGCTTATTTGCTCTATCGGTCCGCTAGCCATATATGGCGGACCTTCCGAATCTATTATATCGGCTAATTCCATCAAAGCTGTGTAGAGGGCGAAACATCTGCTGGTATCATATTTGGAGATTCCAAGTTTCTTCTGTGTCGCCGGTTTTGGATTCCCATCTAAGACCCAGGCGCAAATCTCAGGGAACTTGTTCAGTGGCTCTATATGCAGTTTGACCAACTCTTCCAGATCGTCTGGAATATCTTCATAAATACTCTGGTAAGACCCTGGAGAAGCTTCCAGATGATCATTCATCAGGGGGATGGATATCAGTGTCTGGTTCCGCATGGTGATTTGCAGGGCAAGATGCTTTTCTTTATGTTCCAGAGAGAGGGCGTCTATTTCTGTATACGGGTAGTGTTTGCCACCATTTTTAGTTGACTGCCAGAAAATGCTTTTAGTGGTCAGGAGGATATAGTCCTCGTCACTATTTATGTAGGCGCCCTGGACGACCTCGTCGTCGACCAGTGTCAAAACCGTCTTGAAGTGGCTCTCGATAACATCGGATTTGACATATCCGATAAGACGCTTCAGCAAATATTTAGCTGCGGCGTAAGGTTTTTCTGTGTATCTGGTAGACAATTGGACTTTCTTATAAGAGGAGGTCCGTGAATTATAACTTCTTTGCACTCTTCTTTGATATCCAGGCGTTAACCAGACCCTGGTTTCTCAATATTGCTTTTCCGTATTCTTCTGAGATGAATCAAAGTATCTCTACCCACTGTTTTGCTCTCTATTACGTCAAAATCGATGGCATCGTCCATGGAGATAACTGCTTCGGTGGAGGTCGCCGCCACGGCTTTTGAGTCCGGAAGCAATCTTGGTGCGATGTACCAGTAGATCTCATCAACCAAATTATTGGCAAGCAGTTCTCCTGCCAGCCTTCCCCCGCCCTCGCACAAGACAGTATTGATCCCAACGCTAGAAATATGACTGAGCACCTCAGCAAGGTTGATTAGACCTTTGTCGTCTGGGGCAAGCCCTACAAGTTTTGCTTCCCCGTAGTTCGCTTCTTTTGTGGTTGAACTCTTGTGAAAAATATAAGTACCCGGAGCGCAGTTCTTGAGCAGATTGCAATCATTTTCCAGGCTCAGGGATGGATCTACTACTACTTTATATGGATCCCTTGAATCTTCAATCTCCCTGACATTCAGTCTGGGATTATCAAATCTTACTGTACCCGCGCCTACCATAACTGCGTCGAACTTGTTTCTCAGCCTGTGGACTTCGAGCCTGGCATCAGAGCCTGTAATCCATTGACTCTTGCCGTAGCGATCAGCGATCCTGCCATCGAGGGTAGTGGCAAGTTTTAGTGCTAGCCAGGGACTATTTTCTTGTACCGTTTTTATGAAACCACGATTTAACCAACGAGCTTCGTCTTCCCTGATTCCGGTAACGATCTCAATTCCTGCATCTCTGAGAATTTGAAAGCCCTGGCCTCTTACCACGGGATTTGGATCTTCCATGGCCACCACGACTTTTTTAACCCCTGCTTTCACGATCGCTTCGGCACAGGGAGGAGTCCTTCCGTGGTGGCAGCAGGGTTCAAGATTGACGAATAGAGTTGCTCCCCGCGCTCGACCGCCTGCTATCTGCAATGCTTGGGCTTCGGCATGGGGCTGACCTGCTGCTTGATGATAGCCTTCTGCTATCAGTGACCCTTGCGGGGATAAGATTACGCTGCCGACCATCGGATTAGGAGATGTTCTCCCTTCAGCCAGGCTAGCCAGTTCCAGGCATCTGGCCATGTGTTTCCTGCAAGTTTCCGGACTGAGGTCTGACACGAGTTTGACTCTGGGAGAGGATGGTAGGTTTATGAACTCACTTAACCGAAGAAGACTTCAGCTACTTTGTAGAGGCTTAGATCCAGGGTCTTAAGCTGATTGACGGCTTCTTCCACCGGCACGTCAGTCACTCTTTCGCCTTTGAGGGAGACCATCCTTCCCCACATCTCTTCATGGGCCATGTCTGCTGCGTGAACTCCGAATCTTGTGGCTAGAACTCTGTCAAAGGCTGTGGGTGAGCCGCCTCTCTGGATATGACCCAGGGTAGTGGCTCGGGTCTCGAAACCTGTACGGGCTTCTATAAATCTGGCAAGTTTGTCACCGATACCGCCCAGTTTTTCATGGCCAAATTCGTCTCTCTCGACGTTGTTCTCGTTTAGTTTGTCATCGGCAAATTTTGCCCCTTCCGCCACAACAACGATCGAATAGTCCCTGCCTCGTCCATGGCTTTTCTTGATAGCGTTGATCACGTCGTCGATCACTATCGGTCTCTCTGGAACGAGGATGAAATCTGCACCACCGGCAATGCCACCATAACAGGCTATCCAGCCGGCATTTCTGCCCATGACTTCACAGACCAGAACCCGATTGTGGGATTCTGCTGTGGTGTGCAGCCGGTCGATCGCTTCAGCTACTATGTTGACCGCGGTGTCGAAACCGAATGTGAAATCTGTGGCATTTAAGTCGTTGTCTATAGTCTTTGGAATACAGACCACATTGAGGTTGTGCTCCTTGTGCATGCGATTGGCCACACCACAAGTATCTTCTCCTCCGACAGCAATCAGTCCGTCAAGTCCATTGCTTGCTATGTTCTCGACAATCTTCTCTGGTCCACCTTCCGTATTGAATGGATTGGTTCTGGAGGTCCTGAGTATCGTACCTCCTCGATTTATGATTGATTCCGTACTTCTGAGTGAAAGTGGCATTACCATGTTGTCCATGGGCCCTCGCCAGCCTTCAAGGAATCCGACTACTTCCGAACCGTAATTTTTGACGCTGTGCCTGACAACTGCTCTTATTACAGCGTTCAAGCCAGGGCAGTCACCGCCGCCAGTCAGAATAGCCAGTCGCATTTTTATTGCCTCGTTGAAGTTTGGACCCGAAAGGCTCTTTGCATCCCTTGCACTTTCTTTGCCACTAATTGTGCATTAGCTGACTGCTTAGATGGTATCCAAGAACCTTGCGATGGCAGTGCAAATCATTATTGCCGAGTCGCCAACAGGCACTAAGTATACTGAACCGAGAGGGGCACAAGGGGGAATTTTTAGCCAAGCATTTACACGATGTTGCCTTGGTTGTCGTCGACATGGGTTGTAAAGCTGGGGCTTTGCCCCCTCTGGGGCATCTTTAGCGAGATTTTTTAGTTACAAATTTGAATCGAATAATTTAGGTTTGGCAAAAATACTAAGTATTTTCCGGAATATCCTTTAAATTTAAAAGCCTGAAGGCGGCATTTTTTATAGTCGCCGCGGCACTTTTAGTCTGTGAGGGCAGTTAAATTGAATCTTTATGAGTATGAATCCAAAAGAATATTCTCCGAAGGTGGAATTCCTATTCCCCCATCCGTAAGAATTACAAAGCCGAATGAGCTTGCAAAGGTCTTATTTGGTTATCCCCTGACACTGAAGTGCCAGGTCCTGACAGGTGGCCGTGGCAAGGCCGGCGGTATTAAATTCGCTAAAAATTTCGAAGAAGGCGAAAAACTTGCCGAAGAACTTCTCAAGCTTGAGATTAAAGGCTCGAAAACGGAGAGTCTACTTGTAGAGCCCAAGCTCAACATCAAAAAAGAGCTATATCTCTCAGTCACCCTTGACAGGGAAAGAGGATGCCCCATATTCATCGCGTCCGCCGAAGGTGGTGTTGAAATCGAGTCTTCCGGTGCAGTAGAGACCATGCCGATTCCTTATCCTTTCCATCCCTATGCGGCTCGTCTTCTGGCTACCAAGCTTGGTCTAAAGGGTAAAGCCTATGTCAAATTTGCTGACGTTGCCACGAAGCTGTACCAGCTCTTTGAAAAGCTGGATCTGGATCTTGCCGAGATCAATCCGCTGATCATCTCCGATGGAGACGAAGTAATTGCCCTGGATGGCAAAATTACAGTTAACGATGATTCTCTAGGACGGCAAAAACATTTTGCTGGTTGGCAGGAGAAGCATCTTGTCGATCTTCCGGAGAGAGAGCGAAGAGCTAAGATGGAAGGTCTCAATCTTGTCGAGCTTGATGGTAACATCGGTATTATCTGTAACGGTGCCGGACTGACCATGGCAACCATGGACATGGTCAAAAAGTTTGGTGGCAACCCCGGTAACTTCCTGGATGCCGGCGGCGGTTCCGACCAGGAGAAAACTCTCCAGGCGATCGAAATTGTCCATGAAAACCCGCACTGCGACGTTATTCTTCTCAATATTTTGGGCGGAATTACTGCCTGTGACGAAGTGGCAGGAGCGCTTGTGGAGTTCATGAAGCGGCATCCTGAGAGAAAGATGGTTGTGAGATTGAGAGGAAACAACCAGGACGTAGCAGCTAAGATGCTCGAAAAATCAGGGCTTAAGCTTTATCCCGATGTTGAAGAAGCCGTCAAAGTTGCAGTCGAGACAGCCAAGAGTGCAAGCAAGCAGCCTGCATGCGCCGGCTCCTAATCAGTTTTCAACGTTTTCACTTCCCAGAATATAAAAGGAGATCCAAAAGTGATTCTCGTAGATAAAAATACAAAAGTCGTTGTCCAGGGTGCCACAGGTAAGATGGGTTCTACCCACACCAAAAGAATGTTGGACTACGGAACCAAAATAGTTGCCGGTGTTACACCTGGCAAAGGCGGAAGCAAAGTTCACAATGTTCCTGTTTATGACTCCGTGAAAGAAGCAGTGGATGAAACAGGAGCCACTTGTTCTGTAATATTTGTCCCTCCCTACTTTGTGCTGGACGCCGGGTATGAGGCTCTTGATGCCGGTATCGACCTCATTGTTCTAATCACAGAAGGTGTTCCGCCGCAAGACACCGCTAAGTTGGTTGCTGCTGTTAAGGAGAAAGGTGCCAAGCTTGTCGGACCGAACTGTCCAGGCGTGATCACTCCAGGACAGAGCTTGTTGGGCATTTTACCGGGCAACATCTTCAAGTCCGGACCGGTTGGAATGATTAGCCGAAGCGGTACCCTCACCTATGAGATTGCTCTGGCTCTGACGGAAGCTGGTCTTGGTCAGTCCACATGTGTCGGAATCGGTGGAGATCCGGTCAAGGGCATGGGCTACAAAGAATTGTTGGCTATGTTCGACAAAGACAAAGAGACCGAGATCATTGTGATGATAGGTGAAATTGGTGGTACTGCCGAAGAGGAAGCCGCTGAATT
>MDTD01134547.1_pt1 | contig 12783 bp, 13 predicted proteins | sample 811221 | NCBI WGS metagenome assembly MDTD01 (sample SAMN05326646, study PRJNA326480) | marine metagenome | isolation source: seawater | place: Pacific Ocean: South West | collected 2011 | reverse complement strand
TGAAACTTGCGATGAAATATTTCTGTCTCCACCAAAAATAATCATATCAGAATTTATAAAATCAATGTTTGCATGCTTTTCTCTTAAAAATTCTGGGTTATAAATTAATTTTGAATCTAATTTATGTAGCTTCTCTAATAGAGACGGCAAAACTGTGCTTTTCACAACCTTAATGGCATTTGGACAATATAAAATCAGCTCCTTAATAACCTCTTCAATGATTGATGAATCTTGACTGCCATCATCGTCCATTGGTGTAGGTACACAAATAAATACTATTTCTGGTTCAAAATCTTGCAAATCACTACTACTGGTTTTTAGCAACGGATCCACAATAAATTTACTTATTCTTTTATTAAAACCCCAATCAGTAGCCTTCCCCACAAAACCATGACCAACTATCCCTAATTTTAATTTTTTATATATTCTCATAATTCCTGTGCCAATCTAAAAATCTTTCAATACCTTCTTCAAAACAAACTTTAGGATCATATCCTAATAAATTTTTTGCTTTAGTAATATTAGCGTGGGTTTTGTATGCTTCGTTTTCTGTCTTGTGAAGGCTAATTAATGCTTTTTGGCCAATTATTTGTTCAATTCGTTTCAATAAGTCAATTGTTTTAATGGGTGTATCATTGCCTAAATTAAAGATTTCATTCTTATTTTGCATACTAAAAACGTAATTAACTGCTCCAATTATCCCATCAATAATGTCATCTATGAAGGTCATGTCCCTATACATGTTGCCGTTATTATTGAGATAAATTATTTCTTTGTCTTTTATAGCTTTAGAAAAAACATAATACGCCATGTCAGGTCTGCCAAATGACCCATAAACTGAAAAAAACCTTAGACCAATAATTGATGCATCATATGATTTAATAAAATTAGATGCATACTTTTCATTTAAAAGTTTTGATTCACCATATTTTGATTTAGGTTTAAGTGGTGTTGATGCCTCACAAAATTTGCCCTCATTAATGTCTGAATATACTGAACTGCTGGAGGCATATAAGATCTTATTGATATTATTTTTTTTACAAAAATTACAAAAGGACTCGAATCCATCAATATTTGAATGCTTATAAAGATATTCTTTTTCTTTTGGAACTCTGACACCAGCTTGAGCTGCTAAGTTAAAGGCTATATCAAAATTCTTTTCAATTATAGAAATATTGTTTATGTCGGTTTTATAGAATGTAAAGTTTTTTGAATCAAGCATAGATAATCTTTTAAGCTTTAATTCTGGGTTGTAGTAATTATTATTATCATCTATTCCCACAACTTCATGACCATCACTCAACAACCTTTTTACCAAGTGAAAACCAATAAAACCTGCACATCCTGTAACAAAAACTTTCATACCAATGGAGGCTGAGAACGGAATCGAACCGATGTACACGGAGTTGCAGTCCGCTGCATAACCACTCTGCCACTCAGCCTTTTAAATTATTGTTTTCAGTATACCAGTCAATTGTTAATCTTAGACCTTCATCAATATTGATTTTTGATTTCCATCCAAGACTATTTAATTTAGTTACATCTAAAACTTTTCTGTGTACGCCATTAGGTTTTGATCTGTCCCAAACTATTTCGCCCTTAAAGCCCATCATATCTTTTATTTTATTTGCTAGCTCTTGTATAGAAATGTCTTCTCCAGTACCTACATTTATGTGATCTTTATCAGCGTATTCATTCATTAAAAAGATACATGCATCTGCTAAATCATCAACAAATAGAAGCTCCCTTAATGGCTCTCCAGTTCCCCAACATACAACTTTTGAATGATTAAATTTTTTTGCCTCAGAAAATTTCCTAATCAAAGCAGGAACTACATGAGATGCCTCTAAATCAAAATTATCATTGTAACCATATAAATTTGTTGGCATGATTGAGATTGCATTAAAACCATATTGCAACTTGTAAGCTTGGCACATTTTTATTCCTGCTATTTTTGCAATTGCATATGCATCATTCGTGTCTTCTAATTTTCCGGAAAGTAAATCACTTTCTTTTATAGGTATGTTTGAATTTTTTGGATATATGCAAGAAGAGCCTAGAAATAAAAGTTTTTTAACTTTTGTTTTCCAGGAATAGTGAATAATGTTATTTTGTATTTGAAGGTTATCATATATAAAGTCAGCTTTTTTTGTTGAGTTAGCAAGAATGCCCCCGACCTTTGCCGCAGCAACAAATACATAATCGAAACTATTATCGCTAAAAAAGCAGCTTACATCCTTTTGGTTTCTAAGGTCTAAATCATTTGAATTTGATACTACGATATTTTGAAAACCATCCTTTTTAAGCTTTCTAATTATTGCTGATCCAACCATGCCAGATGATCCAGCAACATAAATTTTCGATGTTTTCTTCATTTTGATTTAATTGATAATTTCATCAACTTTGGCACATCTCTTCAACAAGCTGTTCAAATGAAATTTCAGGCTTCCAATTCAAAACTTTTCTAGCCTTTGATGAGTCACCAAGCAAGGTCTCAACTTCAGTTGGCCTAAAGTACTTCGAATTAATTTTTATGAGAGTCCTGCCCGTTTTTTTATCAATACCTTTTTCATTTATACCATTACCCTCCCAAATAATTTCGAAATCAAAGAACTTTGCAGCCATTTCAACAAAATCTCGTACTGAGTATTGTTTATCACTTGAGATTACATAATCATCTGGTTTTTCCTGTTGAAGCATTAACCACATTGCGTTTACATAATCCTTCGCATGCCCCCAATCTCTTTTAGAATTTAAGTTTCCAAGCTCTAAGAATTCCAATTTGCCATCTTTTATATTTTTTAGGCCTGTTGTAATTTTCTTGGTGACAAATGTTTCACCTCTTCGTGCAGACTCATGATTAAAAAGAATTCCGGAGCTAGCATGAAGACCATATGCCTCCCTGTAGTTTTTAACTATCCAATACCCATAAAGCTTAGCTACACCATAAGGAGATCTTGGATAAAATGGGGTTGTTTCTTTTTGAGGTGTTTCTTGCACTAATCCATATAATTCTGATGTTGAAGCTTGATAAAATCTTGTGCTATCAATAAGTTTAGAAGATCTTATTGCTTCTAATATTCTCAATGTACCAAGAGCATCAACCTGAGCTGTATAGTCGGGTATTTCAAAGGAAACTTTAACATGGCTTTGTGCTCCAAGATTATAAATCTCACTTGGTTGAATATTATTTAATATTGAAGTTAAAGACTGCCCATCAACTAAATCTCCATAATGAAGGTTAAGCTTATTGAAAATATGATCAATCCTTGAAGTATTGAAGCTTGATGATCTTCTTAAAATTCCATGAACTTCATATCCCTTGTCTAATAAAAGCTCTGATAGATAAGAACCATCTTGACCAGTTATCCCTGTAATTAATGCTTTTTTCATTTTTCAAATTATATAATTAAAAAATTAAATTTCCTTTTTTAGTATGTGTATTTATCATCCTTAAATGGTCCATTTTGATCAATTGATAGATATTCTTGCTGTTGTTTTGTTAGTTTTGTTAAGGTGCCTCCAAAACCTTTGACCATTAAAGATGCAACCTCTTCATCTAACTCTTTTGGAAGTGCCTTCACGTATAACTCCCTCTCATCCTTTGTTTTTCCAGCAAATTTTGCTCGAAAAAGTGTAATTTGTGCAAGAACTTGATTACAAAAAGACCCATCCATTACTCGACTTGGGTGGCCAGTCGCAAGTGCTAAGTTCACAAGACGTCCTTCAGCTAAGAGTATAAGGTAATCATTTTTGTCTCTTATAACTTTGTGAACTCCAGGTTTTATTTCATACCATTCAAAACTTTTCAGATGCCTTACATCTATTTCATTATCAAAGTGACCAATGTTGCAAATTACACATCCGGAGCTTAAGGAGTCAAGCATGAATTTGTCAAGAACATTGATATTTCCTGTAGTTGTAACCACCAAATCATACTTTTGTAAAAGCTCAAAATCTAAATTTGAGCCATCATCTTTTACAAGTCCATTTTTATATGCAGAGACCACAGAATAACCATCAAAGCAAGCTTGCATGGCACAGATTGGATCAACTTCAGTAACATCAACAATCATTTTTTGCTGCATTAATGATTCTGCAGAGCCCTTACCTACATCGCCATAACCTATGACTAGTGCTTTTTTACCAGAAAGCAACATATCAGTGCCACGCTTAATAGCGTCATCAAGACCATGACGACATCCATATTTGTTGTCATTTTTTGATTTAGTGATTGAGTCATTCACATTAATAGCTGGTACTTTGAGCACACCATTAGCAAGCATTTCTTTTAGACGTTTAACACCTGTTGTTGTCTCTTCAGAAATCCCATGTATATGCTCAAGCATCTCAGGATATTCTTTATGTACTTTAATGGTTAGATCACCACCATCATCCAAAATCATGTTGGCATTCCAAGGTTTACCATCTTTATTAATTGTTTGATCTAAACACCATTCATATTCCTCTTCTGTTTCGCCCTTCCAGGCAAAAACTGGAATTCCTTTTTTAGCTATAGCTGCAGCAGCATGATCTTGAGTTGAAAAGATATTGCATGATGACCACCTCACTTCAGCACCTAGATCAATTAAGGTTTCAATCAAAACAGCTGTTTGAATGGTCATATGTATGCAACCCATAATTTTTGCCCCAGCTAGTGGCTGCTCTTTTCTGTAGTTTTCTCTAAGCTGCATCAGCGCTGGCATTTCGTCTTGGGCAAGTAAAATTTCTTGCCTACCAAATTCTGCAAGAGAGATGTCCTTAACCTTATAATCCCTAAAATTATTCATTATTTTTGTAATAACTATGTCTTTCTATATCATCCTCGATAGTTTCTTTGCCATATTGAATTTCAATGATCTTGCATATCTGATCAAAAGGATTAGTAATTTGGTGCCAATCCCCTAATTCCACATGAAGACTATTATGTTTATCCAATAAAATCTCTTCGATTTTTTCAGGAGAGCTTTTTGAATAGTTCACCAAACATTTACCTTGAGATACTAACCAAATCTCACTTCTTTTGAAATGTTTCTGCAAACTCATACCTCTTTTAGGCTCAATGACTAATTCTTTTACTTTTACTTGATCATCCTCAAATAGATTAAAAAATTCTCCCCAAATTCTTCTTTCTTGGTCGTATTTCCAATTTTTGAGAATCCAGCTACTTGAATTCTGTTTATCTTCTCCACCAACACTAAACTCAAAACTTATGTTGCTTACTGTCATTTCAGGGATATTATCTTTTCCTCTATCGCCACCATTGCAAAAAATTATTTCATCATTAGGAAATTTAGCTTTGATTTTTTCAAGAGCATTTATACAACTTCCCATTTCATCGTCTTCAAAATCAACTACTTCGTCAACACACTTAAGATTCTCTAAAATAGATTTTCTTTCTTCATATGGCATAAATTCTTTACCTTTCTTTTTCTTAAGCCAATTGTCACTATTTAGAGCAATGATAAGATAATCACCATATTTTTTTGCTGCATTGATATAGCTTATGTGGCCAGAATGAATCGGATCAAAACCACCACTTACGACTGAAATTTTCATGTGTTTATTTTAACAGCTTAATTTGTTGAAAATCTTATTTATTCTTCAAAGACGTATTCGATTTAAATCATTGATTACTTCAAGAATTAGCAATAAAAAAAATTTCACTGACTTTGCTTTGACTTGGTACTTAAACTTTACTGAATTGATTTTTGATTTGATTGATTTAATTGTGATTTTGGAGTCGCCAGATTTTTTTGGTTTTGAAAAAATTGATATTTTTTTTGTGTAAGTTTTGTCAGATTTTATATTGCCTATTAGATTTTTGATCATAATCATTAACTCATTATCCAGCTTATTTCTTTTATGAATTTCTTTTTTTAATTTAATTATTTTTTGAAAATTCTCTACCTGATCGAGCAACTCAAGTGATTCTGAATGATAATCATGATTAATATTCGTTTTTGCAATAATTCTAAAGGCATCATGTAATGCATTTGCGCTTTGACCCGGTTTATGGTGATCAAATGTGTGATAAATTAAATGAGTTAACAAGCCGTCATTATTCGGTATTCTATACCCGTCTATGTAATGAGAATTTTTAAAAAAATAATCTGTCAGGAAACATTTATTATAAAAAGATTTTTTAGTTAACCGATGATGTAGTTCCAATGGTGTTTTATTTTTATTTATTAGTACTGGGAGATGATGATTTTCGCCTAAATAACTTACATCATCTGATGCAAAGCGTTGTTTATAAGCATAATTAAGAGAACGCAAGATTTGATATGCCTTTAATAAATCTTTTTCTTTTACTAAGATGTCTATGTCTCTGAAATGTCTTTCATTAGCTTGATGAAGATTAGAAACTTCATATGCCATGCCTTTTAAGACTATGAATTCTAATGAATTTTCCTTAAAACTATCTTTTATTAGTTTCAGATCATTTTTTAAGATCATTTTTCTTAACAGATAATTTTCATTTAATTTTTGTAATTTAATCTCAAAATTTTTGTTATCTTCATGAAACTTGTTAAATTTTAAAATTAACCCTGGAATATGATGTTTCTTGCAGATAAAAAAAATCTTTTCTTGCTCTTTTTCATTTAAGTACTCCAACTTTTGCTTGCTGCCAAACAAATGTTGGAAAAGTACTTGATCAATATTGTTCATTTTTGTATTTGATTCTTAGTAACCTAACACCTTTTAATATAATTGTGCCATGATAACTTAATATTTTATGAGCCTTGAACTAACTAGAATTTGTAAATTTTTTGGAAATAAAAAAATAATAGATAATTTTTCTAAAAATTTTCAATACTCTAAAATTTATGGACTTACTGGAAAAAATGGTTGCGGCAAAACTACTTTACTAAAAATTATTGCTAATCTAATAATTGAAGACTCAGGCATAATAAAAACAGATAAAAAAACTAGGTTTTCTTATATAGATTCTAATCCTAGATCTTTCTATCAGAGGCTAACTGCATTTGAAAATCTTAAATTTTATGGCTCTTTAAATGGCTACAAAGAACATGAAATAAGAGAATATTCTACAAAATTTAAATATTTTGGTGTTGAAGATTATATGGACAAACCTGTAAACAAATTGTCTTTAGGTCAATCGCAAATATTGAGCCTCATGAGAGGTTTCCTCAATGAGCCAAATATTATCCTATATGATGAGACACTATCTAGCCTTGATGCAGAAAACAAAAGGAATCTTATTGATCTTGTTACTAAAAAGAGTTTTAAGGAAAGTAAGGTGCAAATTTTTACTTCTCACAGCAAAGCTAGACTTCAAACTTTTTGTGATGAGATATTTCAACTATGAATAACTTTTTAGCTGTCTTAAAAGCATCATTTCAAAGAGATTTACAAAACTATATGAGCTATAGATTCAATATATTTGGAGAACTATTCTTTAACTTCTTCATAGTCTTTATGATTTTTTATTTAGCTAAGGTTTTTGAAACAAGTGAATCTGAATTTTTAACTAGATATAACAATAATTATTTTGTATTCCTGCTGACAGGGCTAATGTTATTCCTTTTTTTGACAAGATTATTTTCAACAATTCTTATTTTTATAACATCTGCTCAGAATCTTGGATATTTTGAATCTTTCTTTAACACGCGTACCAGTATTGAGACAATAATAATATCTTCATCAGTTTTTCCCATGATCCAAAGCAGTTTAAGAATAATCATTATTTATATCTTTTGTAATATTTTTGCTCCTGGTGCACTAAATTTAATGAATTTGCTTGATATTATGTTAATTCTTCTTTTTTCCTCACTGCCATTTATAGGAATTGCATTGTGTGCTGGGTCTTTAATCGTTGTTTTTAAAAGAGCATCGTTTGTTAGTTCAATTTTTTTATTAGGTTGCGCTATATTTTCTGGAGTTTTCTACCCAATCAATGTGTTGCCTGAATATTTGCAAAAATTATCTCTAATTTTTCCTTCAAGTTTCTCTCTTGAAATAATTAGAGGGAGGGTATTGGAAAATTTTAGTTACACTAATTTTTATTGGGATTTAATATTAATAGGCATTTTAAGTGTTTTTTATATATTCTTGGGGCTGAAAGTCTTAAAGTTAGCAATTAACAAAGCAAAAAGGGAAGGCTCAATTGGACATTTCTAAATTTGAAAATGCAATAATATCAATTAGAGAACATATTGCTTATGAGTCTGATGAAGAAGGTTTAGTCGTTCTTGATTTAAAAAAGAATAAGTTTTATAAACTCAATGCAACTTCTGCTGAAATTTTTAATTTAATAGACCAAAAATTAAAGGTTGATGAGATTCTATTAATTCTTGAAGAAAAATATAAAAACTTTGAAATTAAAGATTTTTATATACACCTAGCTGCTCTTGAAGAGAAAGATTTTATATATATAAATGATTAGAATTCTTAAATTAATTCTTGTTTTCGTCAGTTTATTTTTAATTAAAGTCAACATTAGATCAACTAGCCTCCAGAGGGTATTAAATAGAATCAATCAGCCACCTTTTTTTCTTGAACTGCTGAACATTAATTCGAAAAATACTTTAATTAGCTTTGCGAATGTTATGTATGAGAAGAAGATTTTTAGCTGTTTGGAATGTGCTATCTTTATAAAGAAAATATTATTTAAGAACAAGAAGACTAAACTATTTATTGGAGTAAGTGTTTATGAACAAGAGTTTAGATCTCATGCTTGGCTTGAAGAAAATAATCAAATTGTTTTTGGCCAGCTAAGAAAGCTTGACAACTATAAAAAAATACTCGAAATATGAAATCCAATAGAATTTTTGGCTTCAGATCATTAGAACCAAAAAATTTAGTTCATATCAAAAAAAATATCACTTCTTTGCTTAAAAAGAATAAATTATATTGTCTTGATGAATACAGTGGAGAGGATTATTTAATTCTTCTTATTTCAAAAAATAAAGATAAGGAAATTAAACAAAATTCAAAAATTATTGTAAGCATAGATGGCTATATTACAAACATAGAGTCAATTAAAGAAGAATATGGGATAAAGACTAAATACGATAATATTGTAATCGAAGAGTTGCTTCATAAAGGAGTAAAAAATATTGAAAAATTACTTATCGGAAGCTATTCCATATCTGCTTTTGATACCGATACAAAAGAATTAACACTTATTCGAGATTATATCGGCTCTAAGCCCCTTTTCTATACTCAAAATAATAATTTTTTAGCTTTTGGATCTGAAATAAAATTTTTAAAGTGTATTGATTGGTTAGAGATTAAGCCCAATCATAGAAGGATTGTTCAATATTTGTGCCAACATAAAGAATTTAAAAGTGATACATTCTATGAAAATATCTATTCTATTGAACCAGGCTACAAATATACTTTTTCATGCGATGGCCATGAAAAAAAAGCATATGAACATATTGAGGACTATTCTTCAAAAGCCAAAAATTTTGAAGAAGCAAAACAGGAGCTTATATCTAGATTGACTCTATCAATTAAAGACAGTCAGAGGATTTTTGGTGAGGAATCAACAGTTCTGCTTAGTGGAGGGCTAGATTCAGCGTGTATTTACGAAATTTTTAAGTGCAATTTAAAACAGTCGGAAATTAAAACTATTTCAAAAAATTTCTACTCTGAAAATGGAGAGAAGCTAAATTGCGATGAGTCATTTTACCAAAATAAAATCCATAAAAATTCTAAAAGCCATATTGAGATACGAATGCAACATCAATCACCATTTCATAATGTTGAACATTGGCTAGAAAGGTATGATGAGCCCTTCAATTTAGCAAATGCCTACCTATGGGAGGAAATAATGAAAACAGCAAAACGAGATAACATTGCATTGCTTTATGATGGTATTGATGGCGATGCAGTTGTATCACATGGCTGGCAGAGATTTAAAGAAACTTTTAATTTCTTTCAGCTGCCAATATTTATATACGAGATGGCAAAATTTTCCAAGTTGCATGATTATACAGACACCGTTAAAACACCACTGCATAGAATATTTACAAAGCCCCTTTTAAAAGGGAGCTTTTTTTTGAAACCATTATTTTTCATAAAAAACTTATTTCAAAAGAAGAAGACAAATAAAAAAAATATTATAAATACAAAATACCGTTTGAAATATAAAATAGAAGACAGCTACGATTTTTCGAAGAATTATAAATCCCATCAAGAACAAATAAAAAATTCTCTAGCAGATGTAGGTTTTACAAATCTAAATATTCTTTTCTTTGAATATGATATACAACAAATATCTCCATTCTTTGATAAAAGAGTTGTAGATCTATGTGTTTCCTTCCCAACCTCATATAAACTAAGACACGGAAGAAGCCGATATATACTCAGAGAAGCATTCAAAGATCTACTTCCTATGGAAATTTATAATAGATTTACAAAAGCGAATCTAACTGAAAATTTTTCATTAAAAATTACAAATGAAGATATTGAAAATATTCAAGCTAGCCTTAATGAATTGCATCCCTTGATCCAAAAAATAGTTGACCAAAACTATTTAAACGAGGAACTAGAAAAATTTACACAAAAAACACTAAAAGAGAAAACAAATATGACAATTTGGGGTATATACCTCGTAAATACATGGTTAAAAAAGAATTTTAATTCAAAATAAGTATAGAAAAACTTCATAAACCTAAGAATTACTGTTAATATTTTACTGATGAATAACTTAGATTGGACAAAACCTCTTATAACTGAAATAGGAAGTGCAGAGCAATTAATACAAAGAGTTGACGTTGATGGCTCTGGTGATGGTTTATTCCCAGCAAATCTCGCGTCTGAGTAGACTTGAAAAATTTTCTTCTTTATGGAAAATCAGTTAGGACAGTTCTCGACCTTTCTATATTCGGTTTTAAAATAACGAATATCAAACCTGACATTCATATCAATATTACAAGCGGTAATATACCTGGTATAAAGAAAAAAGATATATATAAAATAAGTGATCAACATAGCCATTTTTACAGAGAGGGTGTTGGTCTTTTTGAAGTAATTAATGGTCAAGAAATAAATATTATATGTGAAACTACTTCACATAATTTAATTGCTCAATATCTCATAAATTTTCCTTTAGCATTATGTTTCAGTCAAAAAAATTTTTTAGTTCTTCACGCTTCAGCAGTTAAATATAAAAATAAGGTAATTGCTTTTTGTGGTAAAAGTCACTCTGGAAAATCTACGACTTCGGCTCTATTCCATATGTATGGTGGTTCCCTTCTAACAGAAGATATAGCAATACTAGACGCAAATAAAGATTATGGATTAGTTCCCTCAGAAGCTTTTGTTAAGCTTTCTGGTGATTCTGCTGAAGACTTAGGAATTCATGAAACAATAAAAGGTCTAAGTAGCATTAAAGAAAGAAAATATTTCAAGCTAAAGAGCTTTTCTGCTGAATACATAAAGATAGATAATTTGTTCTTTTTAAATTGGGGTAATAAGACACAAATTAAAAAAATTAAAACAGAGGATGTATTTAAAAATCTTTATAAGTTTTCATATCTCTCAGATACCAGTACAAGTGCTCTAAAAATTTTAAGATTTACTAAAGATATAAGTTTCAATTCTTTGATTATTGAAAAAAGATTTTCGAAAAGGGGTGATTTGATTAAAGTAATAGATCAATTTATTTAAAATCTCAGGTTCTTTGTATTTTCCCATGCTAAATTTATATCTTCTCTGCCAAAGTGGCCATAAGAAGCAGTTTTTAAGTAGATTGGGGCTAAGAGGCCTAAGTTCTTGATAAGGCCAGATGGAGATAAATCAAAATTATCTTTAACAATTTTATTGATTTTATCTAAACCTATTTTTTCAGATTCAAATGTATTGATAAAGATTGATATAGGCTGAGAAATTCCAATTGCATAAGATGCTTGCACCTCACAATAATCACATAGATCATTTTTAACTAATGATTTTGCCACCTGTCTGAGACCATAAGCAGCTGATCGATCAACTTTTGATGGGTCTTTACCTGAAAAACCCCCGCCGCCATGTCTAGCCATACCGCCATAAGTATCCACAATAATTTTTCGGCCAGTTAATCCACAGTCACCAACTGGACCACCGATTACAAATCGACCTGCAGGATTAATAAGGCATTTTGTTTTATCATCTAAGAGTTTCTCTGGTAGGCATGAATCTATAATTTGTGTTTTAACGATTTCTCTTAAGTTCTCTAAATCCAGATCATCACTATGTTGTGTAGACAGAACTATAGAATCGATACGTTTCGGCTGATAGTTAGAATCGTATTCTACAGAAACTTGTGATTTAGCGTCCGGTCTTAAGCCTAGTCCTTTAGTTTTTCTAACATCAGCATGCTTAAGCATCAATTTATGTGCCAATGCAATGGGCAATGGCATAAGCTCTGCAGTCTCTTTACAAGCATAACCAAACATCAAACCCTGATCTCCTGAACCTAAAACCTCATCTCCTGATATACCAGCATCTATATCTTTGCTTTGCTCAGATATAAGATTTTGAAATTCAAAGCTACTACTGGTAAATCCTAGATCATCATCAATGTAGCCTATATCTTTAACAACCTTTCTTGCTATGGCTTCATAGTCAATATTGGCTTTTGAAGTGATTTCACCGGCAACAATAACTGTATTGTTTTTTATTAAAGTCTCGCAAGCTACTCGTGAATTTGGATCTGATTTTAGACACGCATCTAAAATTGCGTCAGATATTTGATCGCAAATTTTGTCAGGATGGCCTTCGGAAACTGACTCTGAAGTAAAAGTGTATGACATCTTATTTAAATATGTT
>MDTD01055877.1_pt1 | contig 12785 bp, 16 predicted proteins | sample 811221 | NCBI WGS metagenome assembly MDTD01 (sample SAMN05326646, study PRJNA326480) | marine metagenome | isolation source: seawater | place: Pacific Ocean: South West | collected 2011 | reverse complement strand
TTACCTGGAGTTTCTTCTTTTTTTTTATAACAAATAGCTCTACTAACAAATAATGTTAAAAAAAACCAAAAGGTAATAATTAAAAATCTTATTGCTGCTGTATTACTTCCAAAGTTAAATAAATTTGTTTGTGTTGTAAATATTGAAATAAATAACATTGATACAAAAAAAAAGAAATACGACATTGTATATAATAAATCGCACTTGAAAAATGTAGAGTAAAATAAATGTTGTTGAAAACCCATTAAAAGTATAAGTTTATAAGTTAATACATCTTTAATATGTTTAACAAATGTTTAATGGCTTAAAGGATTTAAAAAGTAATTGAATTTTTAATTTAAATGGGAAGTGGTTCTAGTCAATTAAAGTGTCCAAAAGATTACAATCAGGAAAAATTTCAAAAAATTTTATCACTATATGATAGATTAGATTCAAATGGTGATCATGTTGTTCAAACAGAAGAACTTAATAAAATAGCAGATTTACACGTTCGTAATAAAATAAGAAAATTAAAAGAAAATATTGAGAATATTGATAATGAAACAGAAAGAAAAAATAAAGCATTAGATCAGGAAACATCTTATAAAATTGCTGAATTAAATAGTCAGTTAATACATCAACAAACACGTAATTTGGCAGAAAAAGAAGACTTAATAAAATTTACAAATAGTGAAATCGATAAATTAAAAAATATGGCACCTGAAAAGAAATCAGAAAAGTTTATGAACGCTGTTACAACACATAATGGACACATAGATTTTTGGAAGTTTTTTGAATATATGAAAGATAGAACTCAGGATATTGATAATATAGTATGGTAATTAGTCTATTTTCGGAATCCAATAAATTGGTTTTCTACAAATTTTTATCCAATTCAGTTGATCATTTCTATTATATTTTTCACCAAATCCCCAAATTTGATTCGGTTCAATTAATCGTTGTGATGTAATATTATGCTTATCAGATTTTAAACTAGGTTTTTTCCAAGCATATATAGTTCGCACATTATATTCTTGTAGTTTATATAATCCTGTTATATCTTCTTCATTATGTGGAAGAACAGTTTGATATCCCCACTTCTTATGGCATAAGTAATTAATATTTTCACACATTTTATACAATTACATATAAAATGTATGAGAAATCAATTTTATAAAGTAAAAAAATTTATAATACTTATATACTTATTACGTTTGTTACTTTTAATTAAAATCAAATTCTTCTTGCCATCTGGGTCTAATTCGTTTTTTGTATGTTTTATTCTTGTTTGTTCCTAAGTAGTATGTGTATGTGTTGTCATATATCTTACTATATGATTCGCAAGTTCCCGTCTGATTTTTTTTTATTCTTTGACTCTCTTCTCTGCCTGAAACATCATCGTCATCATCGGAATCATTTGTAATCGCGTGCGGATCAATACTTCTTAGTATGTATAATAATCCCTTAGCCAAACATATACCCGTAGCAATAGATACTAGTAGAACCGTGATAAATGCTATGATAGACATTATAACAGTGTTTTTTATTTGTATTTTACAAGATATTGTTTTGATTGTTGTATAATTTATAAAAAAAAATAACTTTCAATTTTTCTAAAGATGTATTTACAAAAGAACCTTAAAACGCGTATTTCCTTAAATTTTATTGGCACTGTATCTGAATGTTTTTGTCACTATTCTTGCAGCAGAAGAACAATAAATATAAAGATCTTTTGCTAATTTTTTCATATCTTCTATTTCGCATATAGAAGGTTTATCATCAGGGTCTCCGTCCCAGCGTGGTATAATTCTATCCGCATATTGGGATAGTAATCGATACGGACTAACAGACTCTCCATCTATGACACCTCTTTCAAATGGAGGCTTTTTTCCAACATTATAACGCCTTGCCCTTCTTAATGCTCTTTTTTTGGCTCGTTTCATTCTTTCATTAAGTTTTTTAATTGTCACGTTTTTCATATTTGTTACTGTTTTCATAGTATGTTATCTATATATTATTTTTATTATGATAGTTCAATTTACTAACGGATATAAAACAACAAAAAAAAATGTTTTGGTTTTTTTTGTTTTTTTCTTTTTTGGGTTTTTCACAACGCGTTCAGAATAGTTGTCATCTATTCGTCATTTTGCATTGCTTACTTTTTATTAAGAAGTCTTATGGGAATAATAAGGATAAATGGGAAGTTTTCCTACAATTGGTGTTAGTATGCCGTGTTTGTCTTTGAAAATCTCACATTCGAGCTTCAGTGCGAGGAGTCTTTTCCAGTGATATTTTCGCACATCATCGTCGTGATGATATTTTACCCAGTAGTATAGACCGTCAATTTCGGGCACTCCTTGTATTTTTATTACTTCGGCACTGTAAATGGCGGCCCTGCTTCGTCTTGCATCCATCAGAACTTCCATATGTGCTCCAATGGAATTCTGGTGGAGGAATTGATTGCGTTTCAGCACATTTTGAGTCAATGCCTTGTGCCGCGTCAGTGCCGCCTTTGCCTTTTTTCGTTCCTTTTTACCCCCTTCCCCACTCCAGAGCCGAATGTTCCGGTAATGGTCGCGGTTTTGGTGCCATTCTTCTTCCCAACAAGTCTGTTGTCGGTAAGAGAGAGCCGCATCAATCGCCTCGTCTGCTGCCGTCTGCATCTCGGGTGGAAACATTTTTTTGGCTTGATTCTGGAGGAGTGCCTCAGGGTAAGCCTTTTTGTAGAGGTATCCGCGCCAGATAGCCTGAAAACGCGTGACCGCGTTGACGATGCGGTCTTTCATGGACTTCTCCTTAGGATATCCCTTAACGCTAAGGAAGTAGGACTCGTGATCGCCTTTCCAGGCCCAGCCACCGGGCCCGTTGGTCCATTCAAGGAACTCACACGAAATCTTGGAGCTCCATTCCGTCGGCATCGCGCGTAGAGCCGGAGGAGAATACTCGTCACCGTTATCGAAACCTTTGTCCCAGTAGCAGGGATTACAGCCTATGTGGACCCACATATTCTCACCCGCTTGGCCCTCGTAAAAGGCTGACTCATCCATAGTGAGACCACGCTCGCCGCCCGCGCCCCTGTATCGGAGAGTCATCCCGGTAGGCGGCCTGATACAGCGCGTGATGCTGTCGCCGCGGTTGATCATCTCGCCACAGGAGAAGCACAAGAACTTGAACTGGCTCTTACAGCAGATATGTCTCTCCATAGCCCGCCCGGCGACAGCAGCAGCCACCAAAGCTTGGTCACGGGTGGTAGTGGTAGTGGTATACATTTTGTATGTGTAGTTTGTATGTGTAGTTTGTATTACAACCAAGTTATTTTTTAGGGTTATGTGGGTTTTGTTACACTATTTTACCTTTCAATTTTTTGGTATTGTAGAAAAAAAAAATAAAGTTTTTCTTTTTGAGTTTTCTGATTTTTATTTCTTTTTTGAGTTTTCTGATTTTTATTTTTTTTTTTGTTTTTCTTCTTTTTGTTTACTCGAAATACATTTCGCGTATGGTATCCATATCTTCTTCCAGTTTTGCATCGCGCTCTGCTTCCATCTCAATCCTAGCTTCTTCCTTTTCGTGCTGCTCTTGCTTCCAGTCCGCCCAGTAGTAATCAAGGGACTCGGCGACGGTTGTGTTTCGCACTCGTTCTTTGATGTTCTTGAGCCAACGCTCAGTGTTATAGTTAATCTCAGCTTTCCAGCGTCTGAAATTTCGCTGAATGAGGACGACTGCCCGTTGTCGGTTGATCTTCTCAGTAACTCGTTCGATGGTATAGTTAAGAATGCTGTCGGTTTTATCCTTGAGGTAGTTCTCCCACCGTTGCTTCAAAAGGAGATGTAGAACCGATGAATAGTTCACTCCATTGTGGCGTAGTGCCTTGAAGTAATTCCCTGTCCTCATTTTATGTTTGCGCTTGTAGCGGAGGTAATGCTTCTGGATAATAGAGGCAGCAGCATTTACGATGTTGCGAAGGATGTAACGAAACTTATCCAACCTGCTCTCTGCTTTTGCCGCGCCGCGACCGCTTTCACAGCACCAGTCCTCGAAATCCTGACGTAGTTCTTGACCCAAGTCCTTGTAATACTGCCCTGAAGTTTTGAACTCTTCTGGAACTGGATACAAATTCTGGTTGTAGCGCATCTCCATCTCTGGTCCGGGGACTAGAATGATAGACATACTGGATAAGTTGATGTGTAATCAGTGGTTTAGTTGTAGTGTTTGTAGTTTGAGCTAGCGTGTCGGTTGTTTGGGTAGGTTATATACTACACACAATGTATACAATATTTCTTTCAATTTTCCAAGCTAGAATTATAGACTTACATTAGGGTCATAAAGATAGTCATTTAAGATTTTAAGGAAATAAAAAAGGGCGGCATTTTTTCTTTTTCTGATTTTTATTTCTTTTTTCAGTTTTTTAGATTTTTTTATTTTTGTTTAATCGCTTCCGTAATCACGCATCCTCTCTTGCAATTCCTCTAACCTCTCAATTTCTTCCTGACGCATTTCCTCTTCCAATTGCTCTCGCGCTCTTTTCTCTTCCTCCCAGCGTATCTCCAAAGACTCATCCTCCGTTAGGTAGCGTAACCTTTTCTCCTCGCACGCCTCCCGCGCACGCCGGTGCCCACATGTCCACCAATCCCACCAGTATTCAGGCAATCGGTGTCGTCGATCAAATCGCATTGCTATGCGTTCAAACTCGCGTCTACCTTCGGGCAACTCCCCCCTCAACGCATTACGGATTTCATCACATTCCCTAATCGCTTGCTCCTCGTCACTATCCGTATAGTTACGGGATCGGCACCAATTTCGCATATCCCATTCAATCATTTGGGCGTTCTTCTTCCGAATATCATACCAATGCTCACCTCGAACCTTCTTAAGATGAACTGCCATCTTTCTGATTGCGCGAGTGACTAGAATAGCAGCAGAGGAATAATACACTCTGCAAGGGCGGGTGATCGCCTTCATATTCTTGAACAACTTCCGCTGCTTTTTCGGTGACTCTTCTTCTGAAATTCGCGTTCGAAACTCCCAATCAATAGCTTCAACATAGTCTTCCAGAACTCTGTATGGACTTGCTGGTTCTCGCCTTCGCGTTATTTGAAAATTCTTGCGGACCCCCCACTTTATCTGTCGAGTGAATACAGGAGGCAATGTGCCATACCTTTTCGCTCTCCGTATTGCCTTGCTCTTAGCTTTTTCCATCTCCTCTAGAACTCTACTCACCGATAGCTCTGACATTTTCCACTGTATTTTCTTCCATTCATACAGACTCATTTTTTACGTAGGATGTGTTGTTTGCTAGATAATTTCTGGCAGCGGGTGGTGTAGGGGTATATATTAAATCTATAATACACAGTAATCTTTCAATTTTTTATCCGTTAAAAAAAATAGCCGACTCCTTAAACACCTTAAAATTTTACCATTTACCACCGTCAAATGGACAGGTTTGATCCATTACATACCAATCTACATCACGCTGCATAGCTTCTATTTCATTGTCTGATAATGAGTCATAATCGTAATAAGCATCTATTTCATATCCATAGTCTTCTTCTGATGCTCCCTCATATATGTTTGTTGTTTGATTTACGGGTTCATCTTGGGGAATCCCCTTTTGTTGATACCATTTCGATTTAAAATATGCTCTCCATCCGGCATCAGTTTTGGGTATTTTTTTGGGCTCATTCTTCCATTCTCCAGCTGGTTTGAAAAACTCTTCTATATGATTTAGTAGATTAATATGTCTCTTTACCGTCATATCGACTGTAGATTCAGATTGTATTGTATCCACATCCCATCCAACTTTGGATGGAACCCAGTGCACTAGCTGTTTGGGTCCCCATTTTATTGGTATCCATTCGTTATTTTCTATAATCCAACGTGTTCCTGTGTATGAAGATTTTGACATCGTAATTAAGATCTTGGCTTTTCCTACTGTGCGTAGTGTTAGGTAGTATATAAGAAAAAAGGTGTCTTTCAATTTTTTTATTTTTTGGTTTTTTTAACACCTTAATTTCCTCAAAAATTTAATCGTGACTCACGCAAATGGTATGAAATACCTCATTTTCATTAACGATCCCCTCACGAACACACAGTCTGGTGAACTGATATGTTTCCATACGTCTCAGTCTGTTTATATAGTCTGAAATTCGTTCTTCAGTGATTTCTTCTGGGGTAGGTTTTTTCCAAACCCAATCATCGGGAAATCCCGGTAGTGAGTCCTCTTCTTTTTTTTCCTCTCCTTCTTCTTCCTCTTCCTCTTCTTCTTCCTCCTCATCATCTTCGCTGTCACTTTCCAGCATATCATCCAACCAAGATTCGTCCTCTTGCGAAAAGGTTATGGGTTGTCCTACCCCGGCTTCTTTGTCCTTCTCTTCTTGTAACCATATTGGGCGTTTTTTCTCAACAAGTAGTTTAACCCTATCCTCACGAACAAGTGATTCAAGAATATCCATAGTTAGTGGGTTGCTTTGTGTATGTGTGTTGTCTGTGAGTGGTGTGTAGGGTTACAAATATTTTACTATTCTTTCAATTTTATAAATTGAAAATAATTTATCTTTATGAGCCTTAAAAATATATTTAAATATGGGTAAAAATAAGGATGGTCGCAGATCTACTAAAAAGAATTCAAAAAAAAATACATTTAAAAAATATGGAAAGTATACCAGTAGATCTTTACGTATAAGTGAGGCACAAACCAATAATCAAGAAAAACAAAGTTTTGAAGGTAAGGAGGTGTCTAATACACAATCTAATGCCAAGATTATATTTCCTCTACATTACTATATGCGAAAGTAGGGGGTTCGGGGGACACATCCCCCGCAGAGAGACAAAAAGTGTAAAGTTTTCAAAAAATTGAAAGGGAAAGGTGTAAAACAAAGAGAGTAAAAAAGTCGAAGAATAGGAAAAAAAAGCAAACACAAAAAGTGAAAGATAAAATGCCAGGAAGTGGAAAACAATTATGCGAGGTGCTGAAGCTACTGCCATCGAGTGTAGATGTGGTGGATTTTACGCGTCGTTGGCATGTAAGCAATCTAGAGTTGCCAGCGTTTGCGCGTTCAACAGTGGATGGAGGTTGTAAGGGAGTAGTGGTGAACGGTGGACTGTATACACAATGCAGGGGGAAGGTGTGTAAGGATGGATTTTGCCGAAAATGTATCAACAGTTTTGTAGAGGCAGGAATGCCGCGACTGGGACTGTGGAGTGAGCGATTGGAGAAGGGTTGGACGACAACGGATGGAAGGCGTCCATTGAGTTTTGCTCAGTATTTGAAGAAGAGGGAGGTATCATTGGATGATGGAAAAGAATTTCTGCGTGAAAATGGAGTAGAAATGGATACGATACCAGATTGGGAGTGGTCGGAGAAGTTGTCTCGAAAGAGACAAAAAGGAGCAGGAGCGGATGACACGGATGATGAGGGTGAGTCAAAGGTAAATGCGAAGCGAGTAACAAACCGACAACTGCCGATCGAAGGAAAAAAAAAGTCACCGAATAATGAGAACGCACATAGGGGGAAAAATGGATCGTTTTTGCGGGTGAGAGTGCACAAGGAGACGCACGTTGTAGAAAAGATCAAAGTCGATAACTGGACATCAGAAGGGAACGCAAAATTCGCGGAGTTGTATTGTGAAGGTCGTGAGGGAGAAGACGTAGGAAAAGATTACAATATCCGAAAGAGTTCAAGCAAAAAGTCAGCGGCGCAAAACCAGTTGGCTGAGTTGGAGGAAAAGAACAAGACGATCGCTGAACTTCAAGCCAAACTCGCAGCGGCAATGAATTCGTCTATTGAGAATGATATGGAGACAAAGAAGACGGATGAAGAGAGCGAACGAAAGTGTGAACTTGTCAAACAAATCAGGAAACTCGATCCGGGATATTCTGGTGGCGAAATAGGCGAGAATGAGAGTGATATTATTGCTCAGATGGAGCAAACACTCAAAGATCTGCGTGAGAAGAAGCGTAAAGAAGAGGAACTCGCTAAAAGGAGGGCTGATAAAAAGGCCAAACTAGCGGCAGCTAAGAAGGCTAAAGCTGAGGAAGCAAAGAGGAAGGCTGAGGAGGAGAAACAAAAGTTGATGGCTCAGTTGGAAGCTTTGAAAGCGCAAACAGAGAATGATGGTGAAGATGATGATCTAACGTTTGAAGACTCTGATGATGAAGAAGATGAAGCAGAGTTTAACCCGTTTGAGTGGAATGGAGTGACGTATCATCGAACTGATGAAGATCACCTCTACACAGAAGATGGTGATTTCTGGGGACACGTGAATGCGAATGGTGAAGGCGTTGAAGGTGAGGAAGAGTAATTTCAAAAAACAAAAAAAATAAAAAATACAAAAAACAAAAAATGGCGTAATGCCTAATTTTTTAATTGTAACTAGTATTTGAGTTTGCACCTAGTTTGCGAGTTTGTGCCTAGTTTGCTAGGTCCCCCTATACTACTTTATATAGTATACATTAGGGTTATATGGGGGGTATGATAAAGGGGCTAGATTATACGGGGAAAGCTAGATTGCACAGTATCACTTTAGGCTAGATAGTAGGGTGTAATTTGACACCCATAGTCTTTATAAGTTGTTATTAAATTGAAAGGAATGTGTTAGGGTTAACCTTAAACAGATATCAGGAGGGAAGGATATATATAGGGGGAGCACGGAAATCCATATAATCAGAAGAAGGCAATTATGATGATGTAGATGATTGAATTTGATATTATGGATTTGGGGAGCACGGTTTTTTTTACTTTAACATAAAAAAATGCACTAAAGAAACACTAATCTTTTACACATTAATTGGATGAACCTTAGAAGTTTTTTTGATATCAAATGTATCGGGGACGGAAATAGTAATAGCACAAGTAAGAACCCCAAAAACGAGTAGTATAAGAGCAATCTCACCAGCACCATCATTTTGTGTAGTATATCTAAGTATAGCAAATACAATGGTCATACAAAAGAATGAAGTTGATAGGGCACAGCATATGCCCTTGGGTGAATCTTTCATGGTTGATAGTATATAATAGATTAGGTATATAAACGTGCATTCAATTTTAAAGGAAAAAAATCTTGACAAAAAATGTAAAACAAAGAAGTATGAATCTCTAAAAATTTGAAAACGAAAAGTATATTGTAAATGGTTTTAATGATTTCTCCACAATCTGGTGGCACCATATGCTCCTCCAATTCTGATGCCGCGTCTGATCTGTTTATTAGAAGGGCGTTCACAATTGCATTCACAGCCACTACATAGCCAGCCTATTAGGCCACCAATAATAAACAGCAGTGTCATAATGTTGAGAAAGGCGTTGCAGGCGGCACTTTCTTGGCATACAGCAAGAGCAGCACCAATAATAATATCACCAAGAATTTCGGCGAGTTCATCGTCATCATCATCGTCGTCCCATCCGTAAGCAATCTTGGTCGCAAATAGAAGGGCACATAGTGAGTAAAAGAGAAAGTTTCTGTTGATCTTCATTGTAAATAGTGGGGATGGGGGGTGTATATGATTGTTATCCCTAACCCTTTTTCTATTTCAATTTTCTTTAATTCAATCAATATTAGGGTTTTATGTTAGGGTATCTTGGGTGTTATATAATGGGTGATATAAGGCGGCAAAGGTGGGGTATATCTTGGGTTATATAGGGGGTGAGTTTGCGCCTAATTTGCGAGTTTGTGCCTAGTTTGCGAGGTCATATAGGGGGTAGATAAAGGGGTGTATAGGAACTTGGGAGCCCCGAAACGGAGTGGAGGGGCGTAGTTAAGACTACCAAGATGGCACACTATCATTTCTGGGTGTCAAATAGAGCCGTTATAAAAAATTGAAAATAAACCTAAATAGAATTAACAACCTAATCCATAACATAAAGAAATGCCTGCCATTATTGAATTGAAAAATAAAGTCAAGGACCAACAACGCGAGATTGAGGAATTAAAGAAACAGTTGGAAAATGAGAGGCGAGAACAATTGCGCAGAACGATTAGAATGGTTCAGGCAGGTTACAGTGATGCAAAAACAAATGAGAGTCTTATAAGTGATATAGAAAAGGGTGCAGAATTATATAGAAAAAGACAAAAGAAAAAAAAGATATTTCACGAAACCATTTCAAAATCTTTGGTGGAAGCAAAAAATAATTTAAAGGAACCTAAACGAATAGTTAGAAATGATGCGGTTTTGGCATTGAAAAACCCATTTGTTCAGGAAAAATTGGCAGGAAAAAATAGACTAGAATCACTTATTAGAGAAAACCGCTTTTTAGATATAGAATTCATTGATATAACGACAACCTTACAAGATAAAGCACAACCTGCAAATACTAGAGAGGGAAGAATGGATGATATTAGGAAAAATATTTGGAGATTATGTAATCTTCTCGAAAGAAAGATGATTCTAAATAAAAAATACGGCAATACAGGACCGATATTCTCTATTGGCGATAGAGTAAAAATGAGGGTTTCTTTACCAATTCTGAGAACAGATAATCGCATTAAGATTAAGGATTGTATGCATTACGGCACTGTAAAAAAAATCAAAGAAGTAAATCGCTTTTGCCACACCGGGTCGATGATGCGGAGTGCCTGCGTGAAATTTGACCATAACAAAATTTATCAGGTAACTGTGGAGTTTGATAAAAATAGAAAAAACCAAAAAATGAAAAACCAAGTCTTTTCGGAGGTGGATCTAAAAAAACGCATAGATGGGGTGGACGTCCTCTGGGTGCCAAGGCTGGAATTGGAGTAATATTACCAACCGACCATAATATCATAAACAATATCATAATATCATAATTTTTTATTTTCTAATCCACTCTCAACTCTACTCAAAAAAGAGAACTATACTTCTTTGTAATGACACCTTTAATATATCTTTAATACTGTGTGTCAAGTAGAGTCAATATAATAAATTGAATATGAAAAAACACAATGACATATATTAAAAAAAAACTATGGCAAATGCATTTATCACCATCGGAAATGGAAAGGGTTCTTGGCGCACTAGTGAAGATCCTAACAATCCAGGAGAGTATCTAGAATATGCACCATCTTCCTATCAAATTTGTGTAGGTGTAAGTAGTTGTGGAGTATATAGTGGACCATACTGGGATTATTATAATACGCATGGTTGGTTTCAAGGTAGTTGGTTTGTGAGAAGTCCACTGCTACATAATATGCTTAGAAGTGATTTTATTGCACTAATGACAAAGGTAAACAATACAATAAAAAGTAAGTATCCCACAGATAGTGAGGATTGTCCAGTATTTAAGAGACTTACATACAGTCTTGCGTATGTTGAAGCAGAAAAATGTTTTCAAGAAATTATTGCTCTACTTAAGAGTGAAACTGGAAGTGAAGATTGGACTTATGATGAAGGTCCTTGTGGACCATCTATTAAATATATGTTTAATTGTGCAGATAAGTTTGTTGAAAATTGGGACACCTGGAATAAAAAACGAATGATGAAACAGAAACAGAAAAAGTTCAGGGAAGCACAAGAAGCAAAGCAATTGTATAATAAGCTTATAAAGAATGCATATAGTGCAAAAGAGGCTATGGAAATGATAAAAACTTAAGTTCTATTCTAATCATTTTGTTGTCATAATTATTATAATATCTTTATTAATCTGAGAAATAATCTAGAGCGTCTCCCAAATCTCGAAATTGCCTAGACTTTCTTAACCTATCCAAATCATATTGAATGTTACTCCGTTTATTATCCATATCTTTTTTCCATTCAGATGAGGCGGCAACGACCGAATCGGGGACAGGATGAAGATCGTCGATGTCTGGCATTATGCGTTTCTGTTGGGGCTTGGAACTCATAATAATAATGAATAATATACACAACATCAAAATTTTATAATTCAATTTTCCATAATACCTTATACTGGGTGTCAAATAGAGCCGTTATAATAAATTGAATTTACAAAGGTAATAAGACACATATATAAAAAAACAATGAGTGAAAAATACTGGGGAGCCACATATAGGAAACATCAAAAATTGAGACCATCAAAGAGAAGAAGATTAAATATAAAAGGTGAATATGATTGTAGTATTCTGAATGAAGTTAAAACCGATCGCGATCGATTTATCGAGAGTATTATTGCTCTTATCCGTTCTAGGATAAATTCACCAAACACACACTAATTCACCTTTCTCATAGCGAGTTCCAACTCAGATATACGCGCATCCTGTTTCCTTACAATATTCAATAGAGTAACAAATATTTCCTCATTCGCCAACATATGACTACTTTGATATTTGGTTGGAGGAGAACTCTGATTACATTGTAAAACAAACCGGTTTTCCAAATCGTGTCTATATGAAGTTCCCTTATTAGGACCATAGGTAGGCAAATAGTCCAATTTTTGTGTAATAGGTTCAATCAATGCTTCTAACCTTTCTATAGAAGACACCTGATTCAACTTTTTATTTCTTTCCTCCTCTTCTCTAATTTTTTCCATCAAATCGCACTTTTGTCTGTCTAACAATTCGAGTTGTTCAATAAGAGATGTCATAATTATTATATTATATGTTAGGTTACTCTACATTTTGTTTTCAATTTAGTTTTGTTAAAAAAAAATAAATTCCTTGTAATCACACACCTTTATATAATATCTTTAATTTCTACCAACCTATTGAATATATAAATACCAAAAGTATAGTTGCAATAATTAAAATAGTTGTTAAACATATCATTTTTCTTTGGAAATAGTCAACACATTCTATACATTCAACATCATCATCATCAAGTTTTTCATCAAATACAATAATTATTTCGTCATCTACAATAGATTCCTCCCCAATTTCCAAGTTTTT
>MDTD01170047.1_pt1 | contig 12786 bp, 3 predicted proteins | sample 811221 | NCBI WGS metagenome assembly MDTD01 (sample SAMN05326646, study PRJNA326480) | marine metagenome | isolation source: seawater | place: Pacific Ocean: South West | collected 2011 | reverse complement strand
CCACTGGATTTGCGATGGGTGGAGACGGTAAACTCCGCACAAAAGCTGGAGGCATGAATGAACTTGAGGAGGTCGTAGCATGACGATTTCCATCGAACCTACGGACTTTGGCCAAGACATCATTGATTCAGTGACACCAATCCTTGGAGCACTTGGTTTGCTTGATGCGAATGGTTCCCTGGATGTAAATGGATGGAATCTTGAAAAAGCATTGGGCGTTTTTGGTACCTACGAACGAACAGAGTTTGTTCTCAATATGTTAGCTGGTTATCTGTCAACCCCTTCAATGGTTTACAGAGAGATTTCGACTGGTTTGGTTGTGAAAAAAGGAGAATTATCGCCCGGCGACGTTCGGGAAGAAGAGTGGTTCCCAATTTCAAAAACCGAGGATTGGTCAGTTAACTTAACAGTCTTTCACAAAAAACTTGACGATCACTCCTTCCAAAATTCATCGCCAGCATTGCCTAATCCCTCAAATCCCCATTCCATAGAGATTGGACTAGGTGTCTCAATTGATAATCTTGAGATTCCAACATCATCCGGGCCTTTGGAATTGAGTGCTTCGGTTGGAATTCCTATTGTCGAGATCCGTAATCAGTTGGCAGGTTCCCAATATAAAATTGAAAATGGGATCCCAAAACTTGAGGTCAATCGACTCATTTGGGAAGAAACAGGTAACCCCCTTGCCCGTGTTGCCTTATCTGGATTGCTTAAACCAGTCACTGGGGACTTTACAATCGGAGCGATGTCTTCTTCGGGAATTGCCCTTCGAACTGCGTTTGGCAAGGAGAGCTCGTCTGGAGCAAACGATGGACTCGTTCTCAAACTATCGCTCCTAGATTTTGTCGCGAAGCAAGGGGATTTACCTTCAACATTGGAAATTGATTTGATCAACTTGGTTTCCGGTGGAGTGGGGGGTATTCTCGATCAAATCGTACCGACACTCATCGATATGATTCCTGGTGCCGCAGGTGAGTTTGCGGAACAGCTTCTACCACTTCTTGGGTTGATGGATTCTGATTGGTCATCTTGGGCTGGACCAGGTAATGCTCCAAATTGGCCTCGAATCGATGTTATGGCATTGATTGATGATCTCCCTGATTTCGATGCAGTATGGGTTCGAATCCAAAGCTATCTCTTGGCATTGACGGCTCCAGAAATCGCTACACAATGGCTAACGCATCTGTCCAAACTAATTTTCTTTGGTAATTCAAGAGCACCAACGATTACTGGAAAATGTACAAAAGATTCTCCAATTGCCTTACAGTTGGTCGATTCATCTTCGGTTGATGTCACATTATTGATTCGAATATGGGATGATGTTGATGGGACCAAATTGTTGGATGTAGGTGTTCGAGCATCCGTATCAGAGGAAATAGCGAATACAGTTAGCATCAATGGAAATTCAGATGTCTGGCTGGTGAGTATTCCACTATCAAATTCTAGCAATCGGACGATGTTCTTTATTCCTGAGTTGGAACTTTATCTACAACTCGCAGGTGTTGGAACACAGCCATTGTTGAGTGCAACCGCTGGTGATGATGGAAGTGCATTGGCAAATTTAGCAGTCATCATCGAACGTGCAAACTTAGGAGTTAAATTATCAAGGAGTAGGGATATTGATCCCATTGTCGAGTTATTGAATGTAACAATAGGTGATCCTCCATCACATCAATTCTTTCCTAAAGTAGACCTTGTTTCTGGTGATGGGGTTATGGATGCTTTGAGCGGAGTTCTTGATGCGATTCTTAACACAATTTCCGATGTTTTAGCACAAAATAATGTCCTACAATGGTTAGGTTCACTTGTTGGTCTCGTTGCTCCTCGAGGCTATCCACTACGATACATTGAAGATGAATTTTCGACAATTTCAGCATTCAAAAAAGGCCAGCAGGTTGTTCATAATGGACATGTCTACAAAGTAGTCAAGGACGGAAATTTGATTGTTGGTGGGTCAATGCCGACTCATCAAGTTGGGATTGCAGAGTGCTCTGGTATTGAATTAGAGTATTTAGGGGCAAACCAATCAATTTGGGAGCAGCCTGGTGCAAATGATTTGAGGATTGATTTCCTACGCTTGATTCAAGATCCAATTGATGAGATTACTGACTATTATTCACGCCTTATTGAGACTGATATTGATCCATATGGAACAGGTTCTCAACCTGCATGGGTGTACATTCAAGAAGCACTAGGGCTCCTGATAAATACAATTTTATCATACCCATTGGACTTTGAAAAGCCATTGATGCCTACTGTCGGTGCCAAAGTAATTGGCAGCGGAACACAATTGTCTCCGTGGCGATACGAACTTGGCGCAGGTACTGGAAACATCCCCACATTCAATCTTTTTTCAATAGTAGAGCCTTCTGAATCAGGAACTTTTCATGAAATAACATTAGGAACCGGTTGCCTCGCTTCGATCATTAAGATAAATAAGCATCTTCATGTTGAAACAAATCTCGACATACATCTGCTTGGTTTCAACCTCGCAACTGTGAATGAAGACAACATCCCAGCAGACTTCACTGTGATTCCAAAAATCGAGTCGACCATAAAACTGCATGATGCAATTGTATACGCAGGTGATGACTTCGATGGCACTGCTCGACAAATACCCATTTTTTCACGTACTGGTTTATTCTTCGTCGTTGATGCGTTTAGTGTCGGATTGGATTGGTCACAAAAGGATGGGTTTGGTTTTACAGCGACAATTCACTCTCCTCGAATCGGTTCGATTGCACCAGATTTTGATGCCCTTGCCCTGCAAATTGAGAATGATGCTGATTTACCATATCCAAATTACATGTCTGAATTCCACTGGTCGGGACGCAGATTTGTAGGCCCACATGGAAGCATAATGCCTAATCTCGATACTTATCATCAGACAGGTAGTGATAACCCAGTACCTCAAACCATTGAATTTAATTTTGAGAAATTGGAAAATGATGAAATTGTTTCACTGAACAAGAGCTTCTCAATTGACTGGGATTTCTATGGTCTTGGATGTCCAGAACTCGGCTTCAGTAGTCGATACGGCATGTTCGGATTCATTAGCAACGATCCTGCCTCAAATGCACTTATTGATTTAACACCAGGACAAGAAATCATTGAGAATGTTGGCGTTCAAACGTTACTTGCTCATCTAATGGCAACAAGAGGAGGTAGCATTGGATTCCTCTTTGCAACGTTCTTCAGACTTCATCCCCATCTTTTGCACATGGATTTGACGAAATTCATCGCAGAGCAAGGACATACTTTTTCATCACCTGATTATTCGCTAAATGTCAATCCTCTTTGGGGTTCATTCTATCCAGGAGGCAAAGAGTTCCCTTCGTTGGGACCTTTTGCATTGCCGTATGATTGGCCACGACTGAATTGGTCAAATCTCGTGACTCAACCACTCCAAACTCTCAATCAATACATGAAAGGTATTTGCTCCGGAATCTCAGCATCTGGGGAACCATTTTTGTTTCCATTTTTCCGATGGTTGTCTGGCTTGATGGCAGGATATCTGCCAAATTTGTCGGAACCAGGTCTCGGATGGCCGATCATCTTTGTGAATAATCAACCTACTGTGACGTACCCTGAAATCCCCAACCGTGTCTATGGTGAGGGAACGTATGACAACCCCTACAGCGTACGCCTTTCAAATGACAAAGGCTCATCCGTAGACTTCTTGCTCTGGCTGGGTCCGGACGGTCCTAATACGGTAGACACGTACGACAATATTTTCGCTGAGGGGACTGATGAAGTGTTCGATTTGTTCACGTCAGAGAAACTCGATATCGTTAAAATTGAGTATGAACTTCTTGAAAAATGGGCAAAGGGCGTTGTTGATGTCCTTTTTAGATTGAGGGAAGTTTCGCCGAAACTTGACAAAGCCTTAGGAGAATTTTCGAAAGATTACATTAGCAATGCTTTGCTTGAACTTGATCAGCTGTTTAAGATGGGTGATGGGGTTTCGTTAACATCAAGTCAAGTTCATGGAGCAAATATCATCTTTGATTATGCTGAAAAAGTCAACAGCCTTCATCACAGGTCGATGAAAAATGAACGGATGATCTTTGATATCAATCGATTTGTACATGAATATCTGCCCACAAATTGGAATGTAGAAACAGGTTCGGATGGGGCTCAAAAGACATGCGTGATGTTCTTCTCAACACAGCCCATTGATGATTGGAACGACTGTGTTGTTGAAATTTTAAATCATCAGAAATCGATACATGGAAATCAAACAGTTTTGGCTGATACTTTGAACTGTCTTTATCCTGAAATTGAAACTGCTGATGCGGGGCAATTCTCGGAACCACAAGTTGTGTTTGCCGGTAATCAGTATCAAGGTGGAGTTTCTCTTGTTCAATTATCGCAAAAATTTAGCCACAAGTCTCCAAATCACTCTGCTCGAATCAAGTTACAGATTCTTGATGCAATTTCCAAAACGCTTCATCAAGGGTTTGACAAATTGATTCTTATCGGCCACTCTGTTGCAGGAAAGGGGATGCTTGAACTTGCGGAGGACGAACTCCTTAGTGAAAATCAAATCCTCGGAATAATGACGTTAAATTCTCCAAATGAAGGAACTATTTTGGAACATTCTCCTGAAAATGTCAAGTATCTAATTCAGATCCTTTACCAATTGTGCAATTCAATTGATATCAACCATGACGATACTATACAAAATCAATCTGATGGATATCTATTCGCTGAAGATCTTGCTGATCTCATTGAAACGCTTGTGGAGGTGTCAATTTGAGTGAAAATCAAAATTTTGTCATTTTTGAATATCCAAGAGTTGTTCAAATAGATACAAACGGAGTCACTCATACGCCCTCAAGTTTGGGCAAACTCATTGATTCCTATTTGATGGAAAAAAATGGTGAAAGGCTAAAATCGAAATACTGGAAGGAAGCGAGAAGCACTCGGCCGGGGTATTATCCTTGGGTTAGAACAACAACAAAGCCATCAGTTCGAAGTGGGTTTTACAAGCACTTAGAAAGGGAAAATTATGCTAAGATTTCAATAGCTGATTTGGACTGGTACAGTGGCCAAAACCATTGGTATGGTCATTTAGAAAATTACAAAGTCAAGGTTCCAATAAAGGTTGATGACAGTGATATAGAGCACTACAGTTTTGTGGTGATGTATGAATGTAAATTATACTACGACCCAAATAAGAATGAAAATATAAATTCCATAAGTTCAGATCTCATGGGAGGCTTTCATACCTTCAGAGCAAATGACACATTCTTTTTTTGTCCAGACAACAACAGCAACAAAAGTCACATTGACGGATATTTCAAGTTTGGCAAAAAATCGTGTGATAACTCAAAATACGATGGTTGTTCGTTTGCATTGTACGTAGAACCTTACTTTACAACCGACTCTAGTCAAGAAATGAATGCATTCAACGTGGAAGCACTTAACATTACAAATGCAGTTGTATTAGCCACAAGCAACAGTGGACGTGCAGCAATAGAATTCACTACCTCCACAAAGCATGGACTAAAGCAGAATGATCGGGTTATTGTTAGGGGATGTACCCCCGGGGTTCTAGATATTCCTTATGAAAACAACATCTCGTTTCGAGGAATTGAGGTCATAGACGGCGAGGAATATAAATTTAGAGTAATCGACCCTTACGTCAAAGATTTAATCCAAGATGGTGTAATTCAACCCAACGAATCGAATGTGCAGAGCGCCGGAGTTGCTTATCTAGACACATCTGAGTTTGTAGTTTTCGCAGAAAGTCTTGCTGCTGCCATTGACTTTGATAATCTGACCAATGATGTTATAGAAAAATATGGGGGAGTTGAAACTTTCAAACGTGAGATGGTGTCTGTTGGTGATAGAGGTAAACTGGTTGGGTGGATTAACGAACAATTACAGATTTTGCAGTTCCCAAATTCCTCTGTGGGTATGTTGTATGATATTGACACATACCGTGGTATGATTTCCTTGAAGAGGTACTATAAATCAATGAATGAACAACTCTACAATGGTTTAGGTATTGGCTTAGGTTGTAACCGAGACACTACGAATTTAACTGGTATCGAAAAGACATATTGTGAAAGCAATGATGAACCCTGTGGTTGTTACACACTTGGATGTATGGTCTTTCAAGAGGCCACGGACAATAGGTTAGAAAGCCATAAAATCCAAACTGCAGCGTCGGTGGGATTAAGTGTCGATTCTAATAATGAGCGGATAGAATTTACCACCGATCACGCCCATGGATTAGCGACACATGACAATGTCTTAATTGAAGGATGCAATCTTGCAGAATTCAACATCAGGACAAAGAAGGGAGTACTCGTTGGGCAAGATCCCTGTAAATTCTATGTAAGGCTTGACGAATACAAAAAAGAGAATCAATTGCTAGTGAGCGATGGTGCCTCTCAACCAGGAGGTAAGGTGAAGGTATGTGAAGACCTGCCATCAATGGATTGGGAAAGGCTACTGGAATTAAACAGCTCAGAGGCGTCAACATTTATTGAAAACTTCTCCCTGAATACTTCTAACAGCTCCAACAGTGAGTCTAAATTATATCTTCCTGTCCAAGGTTTGGACGAGAAAATCAAAATCAAAAAAGGATGGGGTGCTGTACTAAGAATTAGCCTTGTCGACTCTGGAAAAAATCAGTTGACAAGTCAATGGGGTATTTACGGAAATAATGTTGACTATCTTTTAGGTTCTCGAGATGAAATAATTTTCAACCGTAAATCAAACGGTTCTATACACATTAAATACGACAAGCGTAGCGGTGCATCAGCTTCTATCATGGGTGACAGCGAGTCAAACATCGCTCCCCCTGATGGATTTATCCAGGTTGAGATTCTGGACGTAAGATCGCCATATGCTGAATGGACTAGGAATGGGGTCGTATTGCCTTCTGACTTTGGTAGGAGTAATGGTGTTGCTGCAATCGATAAATTCATTGAATCAATGAATACGAAATTCGGACTTTCAGGTTTAAGCATTAAGGGTGGAATATCACTAAAGATGGCAGCCGTCTTGGAAATCGCCCTTATTTTCGAACTGAAGTTTGGCTTAATTGCTGCCGCATCATTAGAAATGAACAGCGCTGGTGAATCGACTCTGGAAGTCGACATCGGCGTCATTGCGAGTGCGGGAGCCGATCTTGGAAACATTGGTATGAAGGGTACTGAAGCGGCAGTAGCGACAGCTTATCTTCGTAGGTATGTGAGTACTGGAAGAGTGGAGACTAGGATTATGATGTTGCATCTTCTCACACCATTCCTAGGTCCACTAGCGGTTGTTTTCAACCAAGCTGAGCAGATACTGCTGAAACAAATGAGTCGTCATTATGTGGCAAAGGATAGTTATTCAGGACAAATAAGCCTACCTCCTTCAATAGAGTTGAGTGTCAAAAATGAGGATACAGAAGTCAAGAATAAATCAGGAGCATTGGTCAAATATTCAGAGGAATGGCAGTATTCCGCTAACAGTTTTTCAGTAAAGAACAAGGTGGAAAATGATATCGAAAGTGGCATTATATCAACAGAAAATTTGTATCTCTACAACCTTTTGAAAAAGACCCCCAAGGTTGCGGATTTAGACCCCAAATGGTATGTTGGAATGATTACTGCTGTCGCTATGACTGCGGGCGCAGGTCTCCTTGTTTCTGGAATTGGTCAAACAGTATCGCAGTGGCAATCGAATTCTCACGCTGAACTCAGTCAGAAAACTCAACAACTTTCTGATTATGAGAAAAAGATACATGATTCGCTTAAATCGATCCAAGGAATCGCAACCAACCCGTACATATTGATGGGAGCAACAACCATGTACGGAGTCTGTTCTCTAACCTCCACATTTCTGCGAGAGCCTCTCTTGACGAATTTGGGTAAGTTGGCAAAACAATACGGAGAATTTTCCGAGAATTTAAGAAATTTAGGGTCTATAAAGGGCACTTTCAAGAATTTGGGTTCAATTGTGAAAAGTTCAAAATCAGAAAGCAGTCTTGACTTTGAAGTAGGTGGAGGCTTCGTTTCGAGTTATCCTAGCACCGCTTCTATGAATGCAGTCAAAGCAGAGATTGAAAGAATTGAACAGATTCTAAATTCCGATTCAATAATGATGGATAGAATGGAAAATGTGCTTCTTGATCAACAATCTCCCTCTTCACTATCTGCATCAAGCAGAGGTTTAGCTCTGGTAGCGAAACTTGAGTACACATACAAACTCGACACGCCTCGGGTGCCACTTTTTTATGGTGTTAAGTTAGGCGTGGAGTTCGAATTTAAGGCATATGCCGAAGGCAGCCTGAAGATTCTTGATTCGTACAATGCGGGAACCATACACTCTCATTTCCAGGTTATGAAAGCGTCTATGGATTCATGGGAAAATAGTTCATCAAATGGGGGGAATTCATGATTAGTCATCAAATTGAAGAACACTCCCAAGAGAAATTTGAGGGCTTTACGGGAAGTGAACCCTACTTGGTAAATCGGGTCACAAATTCCAACCATCTCACGAATATCCCCTTCACTCACTCGCAAATGAGTGGACTTTTGTGTGAAATGGGAATTGACCTTGGTCGTTGTGACGTATATACCTATTACAATTATGTTGACCCTCGATATTCCGAAGTTCAATCACGAATTGTAAGCAAACGGCTCTTCAAAAGGGGAAATGAGCTGAGCATTTTTGATTCAAATGAAATCAAATACTTTGACGGGACTCAAGACGAAATACGATCTTATTCGTCTGAAAAGAAAGAATTAGTCATCCGCTCGATTTATCATTCCTTGTGGACAAAGAGCCTCACTCTACATTCTAATTGGCTCAAGGAGATTGAAGGTTACGGTCAAACGGTATTTTTGAGTTGGCTATATGATTACGGCCATATAAACTCAAGGCGCTTTAACCGAATTTGCAAAGCAATCAAAACAGGAGATAAATGTATAATTTCAAAAGAACTGCTGAAAGATCATGATGACACAGATTCTTTGTATTGGAAAGAGAATAGGTTGTCTGATATTGCCTACCTGATAGGGAATCGATTGGAATTAACTGGGTCGGTAGGAGCAGGTGGTACAAATGAGACTTCTGATATTGCTGCTGTCAATGAGATCCTAAATGGCAAGTTAGGATTTGATGCATTAACGACGTCGAATTTCGACGGTCTTGAAAGCTTTTTGAAAATGGTTGGACTTGAGAATGAGCCAGTTCTTCTGACGAAATACAACCTTGCGTACATATGGCTTGTGAGTGAAAATGCTCCTAAAATTGTTCAATCAGTTGATACTGATTTGGTGAAATTTGGTGTCCAGACAGATGTACTGAACTGGGTTTACGATTCATTGAAAGCCACAGGGATTCGATTAGGACACACCTTTGCTTCGAAGTTATACGCTGATGAAACAATTACAAATTTTGAAATCGAGGTGAAGTTCATTGATTCGGAGAACCTTAAGGTCGAAATTTCCATCCCGAGAGCCACATCTCAAGGTGAGATTCGGACCGACCATCCAGATTACAACCAAGAGGGAATGGAATATCTCTTGCAGGCCATGTGTGCTGATGAAAATATCATTGTCCAAAACATTGGTCTTCGCGATACAGACATGGCTGCAAAAGGCCTCTGCAATCTTATTGGAGAACGTAGAGAAGAGTCAGGAATTTCCAAATTTAGAAGTGATTTTTCTGTTTTGACTGCTTGGGATTCTGCACCTCTAGGGCCTGACCGGATTCATCTAACTGTCTCAAGAAACGGGTTGTCTGATGTATCTATTCCACAACTTGCAACCGAAGAAAAAGAAGTCCAACCGGAAGAGTTGGACGCTTCAAATCAGGTTATGGAGGCAATGAAAAATGGAGAAGATATTTCGGATTTAATGGAATCATACTCTCTGCAGTTTGGCCCCTCATGGGCGCCTGATGGCGGGCAAGAACGAGCTGGATATTTCATTGCGATGATGAAAAATCACTCATCAGGAACGTACGTTGACCAAAATGGTGTTGAACAAACGTCAGTCATCCCGACGATTTTAGAGAATGGCAAACCATATCTCCTTGGAATTAAAAATTGGCTATTTGATCGGCCATTCTCTGATGGATACAACGTTTACGGTGATACGATATACCTGCTCTATTCATTGAATAACATACTACACTGTTCGGCATACAGAGCCTCAATTCGGCCGGGGAAATCAAGATCGTACACGAATATCTACGGGGATGCAATCCCTCAACCAGGACATACTTTGTTTGAGATAGATACATTCTTGGGGAAAACAAGACTCAGACAAGTAACAGGAATTAATGTTGTTCGCGATCGTGAGAAGTCAGGAAATCTTGATGATTCATCCCAATGTGAGTGCTTGGACATAAATTACAAATTTGGATTTGGGAAAAAGAACACCGTCGGAAATGATGCAAATAGAACTTTTTGTTTGTATGGTGGAAATAATGCTAGCTCACCTTATGAGACATTCATCTCAGAGTTGACCAACACACTTGGATACAATGACGGCGATACTGTCCTATTGACAATTATCGACGAACGATATATTCTGCCTGGTGTAAGTTTAGACGAGGGAGGTGTCTGAAATGGGAATTCCGATTCACACAGCCAGTTCCATTGGCTCATTAACCACATTGGCAGGACCCGTCATCGAGCTTGTTCGAGCAGAGGTGCAGAGGAAAAAGACGGAAATTGAAGCTGGATATCAGGCGATTCAAAGTCGAAGAGACCCAACATACATTGGACTGGGCTTGAGGACAACAATTCGCTCGGACCAAGGCGAGAAGTCGGAAGGATTAGCGAGCGATATAGAGCTTCGATTCGATGTCGTGTCTGTACCTCTTGACGATACCACGCCAACAGTCATCAACCATCCAACGCCTGCATTAAACGTCAAATCTGACCTACGCTCTTACGATCAGGATGGTGAACAAGACTGGCTCATTGGCGGGGCTATGCAAGACACCAGGTTGCGTTCAATAGAAGCGGATGTTTCATGGAATCCTGGCGGATGGAATGCAAATATAGTTCTCAATGACGCCGTATGGAATGGAAATATTGACTGGTCAAATGGTCTGCCTTTTTCGATGAATTTGTCGAGTCAGACCGCTATACTCGATCTAGGAATCGGTGAATTAATTCAATCAACGTTTGAGGCGAGAAAGGACCAATTAAGTTTGGAGGATAACGCTGGCACACAATTCTTGCGACTGTTGGAAGCACTCAACATTGCCACTGCCCCTTCGGTCATGGACGGTACATTACCTTGGAGTCTCAATGAGAGCAATCTCAACTCCCTCATAGATAATCCGACATCCTATCTCACACCACTTCTGCAGGACGCTTCTGGAGAGTGGTTGCTTGATCGTGTTCTCCCTAGTGGCCACAGCCTCTTCTATTATCTCGCCCAGAGAATTCCAAGTGCGACTCTCATTTCTGCTGAACACCACAGAGCAGGGCAAATAGAAATTTATCTTCCATTGAAAACTGAAACGGAAGGGGCTAGATTATATGTCCATCCCGAAGGCTACATCGAAATGGTTCTTGAGAAGTATTCTCTCGGAAAATCTGCTCTTGACCTCACGATGGGAATTGACTTTGCTGGCATGGATGCCCAGGTTGGAACCGATAACTTAGCACTCTTTGTTGATTCCAAACTACATTTGAGTTCCAATGCACGAGGAATGATGGCAAATTCGTATGTACATCTATTGCATGATGAGACGAATACAACGCTTCCAACAACTGTTGATCTATTCCTTCCAAACATGGGCAAGGTTATCTCGCCACTGTACGACTTAAATCAAAGTGCAGCGGGTGAAGATAGTCTCTGGATATCTTCTCCAACCAGTTTACGTCTCTATCCAGTTCCAAGCGTAGGAAACCAGCCATTGGTGGATTACTTATCAACCACAAGCCCAATGATGATAGTTGAAGATCTCGTTAAAGTCGCTATCGATGCTTACCTTCTCTCCAAACTTGAAGCAGATGGTTTACTTGGCGAGATACTTGAAGTTCTCGATCTTGTGGAGCAAGAAAAAGATGGACGGTACACATGTGCATCACTCCTTGATTTTATCAAAAAACCAAAGTTGTATCTTCAGTCTCAGTTCATGACTGGTTCAGGGATGAATGTTGCAAGGTTAATACAACTGGGGGAGGCTGTATTTAGGTTTGTTAACTTCCCCATAGAAACGATTCTAGATGCCAACAGCGAAATTATCGGCATCAAGTACCTCGTTTACAAGAGAGATGGTTCAATCTTTGCTGAATTGGCTCTGCAAGTATATTCAGATTCCCAAGGCAATTTAAATCCAAATGGTTTGATGCTATCGTTTTCTTCAACGACCCAACAGAACGCGTTGCCATTAGTATACGCTTTCAATTTACAGGCTAATCTCTTACCTGGTCCTGTATTCAATTTTGATGGAACTGGAGCCTCAGCCACTGCATATCCTGATCTTCTTCTGTCCGAAGTTGGCAATATTTCGACAGTGTTCCCTTCTGGCTCTCTCATTGGATTATCTTCGTCATTTAGTCAAGGTGTTCTTACTTTCGGTTTGGACGTCAACATTGATGGGATAAATACTGCTCATCTTGATATACTTCCAAACTTGAATGGAACTCAAAACTTCTTCGCAACGTTGCTCCAATCGACAACGGGTTCGGTATTACCAAATCTTTTGACGTTGTTGTTGAAAGAATTGAGAGGTGTTACCTTTGGTAATCAGAATCAACATGACTTAGGATTGTTGCTGATTGGATTCTTCCACGATATCGATTTGTGGGGGCCT
>MDTD01058114.1_pt1 | contig 12786 bp, 11 predicted proteins | sample 811221 | NCBI WGS metagenome assembly MDTD01 (sample SAMN05326646, study PRJNA326480) | marine metagenome | isolation source: seawater | place: Pacific Ocean: South West | collected 2011 | reverse complement strand
TATCGGTGAAACAATTGAGGAATCCGCCGGCCTCTTTAATATCGGGCTTGAAGGTATTTTGCTGCTGGGTGCGCTTGCCGGGGCATTGGGCGCCCAGGCAAGCGGCAGCGCAGTGATTGGTTTGATGACCGGTATTGGGATCGGTGCGATGGTGGGTTTGATCTTCGGTACGATCGGTACGACCCTTCGGGGAAGCCAGTTGATCACTGGCGTCGGAATCAATCTTTTTGCGCTGGGGTTTGTAGCGTTAATGCTGAGCGTGATGGGCGCGCCCGGTTTTCATAGCGTTGCCCGAGACGTACAGGTGCCGCTGATCCCGCTCGGCGTGGGCAACCTGAGCCCCCTCGTCATCCTGACAGTCGTCCTGGCGATTGGTGTCTGGTGGTTGTTGCGTCGCACCCAGTTGGGGATCTGGATAAGGGCGGTGGGTGAAAATCCCGCTGCTGCCGATGTCGCAGGATTGCGTGTGAATGCTATTCGCCTTGGTGCGGCCGTCGCTGCAGGCGCGTTCGCCGGACTTGCAGGAGCTTATTTAAGCGTTGATTGGTTTGGCGCGGTAACCAAGGAAATTACGGCAGGCCGTGGGTTCATTGCGCTCGCGATTGTGGTGTTCAGCGGCCTTAATCCGCTGCTGGCCCTGCTGGGTGGTTTCATCTTCGGCTTTTTTGACGGACTGGCTACTTGGGTGGCGACTTATCCCGGCATCAAAGATATCATTCCCTGGCAGTTTGTGGCCATGGCGCCTTATGTCGTGACGCTGGCTGTTGTGGCGGGCGTGATTGGTCGGGTGCGCTTCCCCAAAGCCCTCGGCGTTCCTTACATGCGCGAGTGAGAGAAGAGGCATGGGTGATTTAGCGCAAGAGGGAGTGTCGGGGCAGACTCCTAATATCCAGAAAGGGGAAATACTGCTGGAGGCTCGCGGGCTGTCCAAAGGATTTCCCGGCGTCTGGGAACACCTCATCCTGGATCGGCTGGATTTTGACGTGCGTGCTGGTGAGGTGCATACGTTGTTGGGTGAAAACGGTGCGGGCAAGACCGTGATTGCCAACATCCTGTCAGGCTATTACGACAAAACCGAAGGCGAGATTTTGATTCGCGGCAAGCCCGTTGATCTCACGTCGCCCCGCGACGGACTTGCGCACGGGATCGCGATGGTGCACCAGGAGCTTATGCTGGTGCCGGCGTTCACGGTTGCACAGAATGTAATGGTTGGGTTGAACGCGCCTGCATTGTCATTTGGTCTGGCTGAAGTGGAGCGCCGTCTCGATGAATTGGTTGCACACTATGGACTGAAGGTGGACCCGCGGGCCCGCGTTGAGGATCTTTCCGCAGGAGAGCAGCAGCGCGTCGAGATCCTTAAAGTGCTGTTCCATGAGCCTCAGGTTTTGTTGCTCGATGAGCCTACTTCTTTGTTGACGCCCGGTGAGGCGGATCAGCTTTTTGTGGTGCTGCGGGCAATGGCAGATGAAGGCAAGGGCATCGTCTTTATTTCGCACAAGATGCGAGAGGTGTTCGCAGTCTCAGATCGAGTCACGGTGCTCAAGCTGGGCAAGATGCAGGGAACTTGTCATATCAGCGAGACGAATGAAGATGAGTTGACCCGTCGCACGTTTGGCGAGACCGTGCCGGAATATATGGAGCGCCCGGCGGTTAGTTCAGATAAGCCTGCCATCGAGGTACGAGCGTTGATTCCCACCGGCCTGGAGAGCAAAGCGCCGGCGGCCGGCATGTCTTTCAAATTGCGTCGAGGCGAGATCATGGGCATTGCCGGTGTCGCAGGAAATGGCCAGACCGAGTTAATTGAGGCCATTACGGGCCTTGTACCGCCCGCAGCCGGTGAGGTACGAATTCTTGGGGAAGACCTCACTGGAGAGCCGCCGCGTGCCTTTATTGAAAAAGGCGTCGCCCACATTCCGGAGCGCCGCCGAGAGATTGGCATTGTCGAACAGATGTTTGTCGCGGAAAATGTCGCCCTTAAGGACTACCGTAAAAGTCCTTTTTCCAAATTCACCGTAATGAACCAAAATGAGATCACATCACATGCTGAAAAGATCGTTAAGCGATTTAATACGCTTGTGCCCGATCTTTGGCAAACAGAATGCCGAATTCTCTCGGGCGGAAACATTCAGCGGTTGATTCTGGGCCGGGAGACGTGGCGCAAGCCGCCCGTCATCATCGCTTCGCATCCCACGGAAGGACTCGATGCGAGGGCCATCCGTCATACCTGGGAGCTCTTTCTGGAATTACGTGAACAAGGATCCGGTATATTGCTGATCTCAGAAGATCTTGATGAAATCATGAGTCTTTCTGATCGGATCGGTGTCATCTTTGAAGGCGCTATGGTGGGTATTGTTGATGGCGGCGGTGCGGCCAGAGAGTTGCTTGGCCACTGGATGGCGGGGCCAAGTTCCGAGGCTGCTTGAAGTAGTCTTCTGCCCGGCAGCGGGAAGTAATCATCCAGTGGTGTGGAACTTCAGAGAGTCGATAGCCTGAGCAAGGACACCCCAAACATGGACGACCCCTACTTTTCTCTCCTTCAAGAGGTAATCGCCAAAGCCTATGCGCCTTATTCGAGATTTCCTGTAGCGGCGGTTGCACGCGGTGTTTCAGGCACACATTACTCAGGAGTAAATGTCGAAAATGCAGCCTATCCCCAGGGCTGGTGTGCAGAGGCAAGCGCGCTTTCCGCAATGGTTGCAGCAGGAGAAACCGAACTTTCGGAAATAGCAGTTATGGCAACGGGTGATGCCATCTGCACTCCGTGCGGCGGCTGCAGGCAGAAGATCAGGGAGTTCGGAAATTCCAGTACCCGGGTTCTTTGCTACGGGCCGGAGGGTCTGCGCGCAACGTATACGCTCGAGGAACTGCTTCCCCACAGTTTCGGGCCGGATCACCTCAAGTGAGCGATTACGAAAAAGCCGCCCGGCAGATCCGAACGATGGCGAGGTCTCATTCTCCCGAGATCTGCATTATTTTGGGTAGCGGTCTCGCTGGTGTTGCTAAAGGCTTGGACGACCCTGTCGCTATGCCGTACTCAGAGATTGAGGGTTTTCCCGAGGCGGGTGTGGAGGGACATGCGGGACAACTCGTCATTGGAAGACACGGAGGCCGTTCGGTTGCCTGTCTTCAGGGCCGCTGGCATGCGTACGAAGGTCACAACCTTACGGATATTGCGTTACCCATACGGACCCTAAAGGCGCTTGGTTGCCAAAGTCTGTTGATTACCTGTGCAGCGGGCAGCCTTCAAGAGGATATGCCTCCGGGCAGTTTGATGATGCTGACCGATCACATAAACTGGCCGGGGTTGAGTCCGTTGATTGGGCCAAATGACGATGAGGTGGGGCCACGCTTCACGGACCTATCTAATGCCTATGACAGCGAACTTCAGGAAATCATGCGAAAGAGCGCGGCTCATGCATCCATCCATCTCCATGAGGGCGTATATCTGTGGTGTCTGGGCCCAAGTTTTGAGACGCCCGCCGAAATACGTGCCTTTGCAGTTCTTGGTGCCGATGCCGTGGGGATGTCTACCGTCCCCGAGACATTAGCCGCACGACACTGTGGACTAAAGGTCGCAGCCATCGCGGTAATTACCAATTTCGCTGCGGGCATGCAGTCCGGACTCTCTCATGAACAAACCCTGACTGCAGGCGCAAAAGCGGCTCCGATGCTGACAGCACTGATTGGAGAATATCTTCAACATCTCCCGGGAACAGACCCATGAGCCGCTCAAACGTAAAACAGTTTGAGCCGAAGCCTGTTGTAAAAGAATCAGGCTTTCCCAATCGAGTCATACCTTTGAACCTCGATTGGATTAGCCAAATACGGGTCAACCGCAGTGCTGTGGAGAGACGCTGTGCCACCCTTGCAGGACGGCGTACGGTAAAAAAGCAGTGGCAGGCGGCTTGGCTGCTGCGTGCAATGACCTGTATCGATCTCACTACCCTGGACGGTGCAGATACTCCAGCCAATGTAAATCGGCTTTGCGCCAAGGCCCGGTTACCCCTGCGGCCCGATATCGCGCAAGCGCTCGATGCACAAGGGCTTACCGTTGGCGCGGTATGCGTCTATCCGGCTTTAGTGAAAGAAGCCGTGCAGGCGCTTAAAGGCACCAACATCCCGGTCGCTTCAGTAGCTGCAGGGTTTCCGGATGGACTGACACCTTTGAAGACGCGTATCGCTGAGGTGGAGACCGCGTGCGCAGCCGGCGCCCGGGAAATCGACATTGTGATCCGCCGTGGCTTGGTTCTCGCAGGTGATTGGCAAGGGCTCTATGACGAGATCCGTGCCTTTCGCGAGGCAGCGGGCGATGCCCATCTGAAAACGATTCTGGGCACGGGCAATCTCGGGAGTCTTTCCAATGTCGCCAGCGCGAGTCTTGTCGCCATGATGGCAGGTGCGGATTTCATCAAGACGTCAACCGGAAAAGAAAGTGTTAATGCCAATCTTGCCGTCAGTTTGGTGATGCTCCGCGGCATTCGGGATTTTCATCAGCGGACCGGGACCATGGTGGGTTTTAAGCCGGCGGGAGGTATTCGCGCTGCCCGTGATGCGATCTCCTATTTGGTGCTGATGCGGGAAGAACTGGGTCTGCCGTGGCTGAATGCACATTATTTCCGTATCGGCGCCTCCGGCTTGCTTGGAGACATTTCGCGCCAATTGGAGCACTATCTCAGCGGCAGATACTCCGCCTCATATCGTCACCCGATGGGTTAGGCCATTGTCAGACATTCGAAAAATCTTTGACAGTATGGAATACGGTCCTGCACCTGAAGATGCGGACAGAGCCCGGCAGTGGATCTCCGAACAAGGCGCAACGTTCGGACACTGGATCAACGGTGCTTGGGCTGGCGCAAGCCATCATTTTGAGTCAGTCAATCCCGCTACCCAAGAGACATTGGCTAGGATGGGGCAGGCGAGCAGTAGCGATGTTGACGCCGCGGTGGCGGCAGCGCGACAGGCGCTTGCGCCCTGGCAGGCGTTAGGGGGCGAAGAACGGGCTCGCCATCTTTATGCTCTGGCGCGGCAGGTACAAAAGCACGCACGGATTTTGTCGGTGATCGAGACTCTTGATAACGGTAAACCGATCCGTGAAACCCGAGATATTGATATTCCGCTAGTCGCCCGTCATTTTTACCATCATGCGGGCTGGGCCACTCTCGTGGAAGAAGAGTTGCCAAATTCCGAACCACTCGGCGTGATCGGTCAGATCATTCCGTGGAATTTTCCGCTGCTCATGCTGGCCTGGAAAGTGGCGCCCGCCCTGGCGGCGGGTAACACCGTCGTACTGAAACCGGCTGAGTACACGAGCCTGAGCGCACTTTATTTTGCCCAGATGAGTCACGATGCGGGTTTGCCGCCTGGTGTGCTGAATATCGTAACCGGTGATGGTAACGCCGGTCGGGAGTTGGTGGAGCATTCTGGCATCAACAAAGTGGCTTTCACCGGATCGACCAGTGTCGGCAGGGAGATCAGGGAGGCGACTGCCGGCTCTGGCAAGGCGCTTACGCTGGAGCTTGGCGGCAAGTCACCCTTTATTGTTTTTGCCGACGCGGATCTCGATAGCGCTGTGGAGGGAGTAGTCGATGCCATCTGGTTTAACCAGGGTCAGGTCTGTTGCGCAGGGTCACGCCTTCTGGTGCAAGAGTCCGTTGCCGATGATTTTCTGAGCCGGCTGAAGACTCGTATGCAGTCGCTGCGTCTTGGGGATCCGCTGGATAAGGCGATCGACATGGGTGCCATTGTTGACCAAGGTCAGTTGGAGACCATCCGCAGCTATGTTGAGGGCGCTGCCAAAGAAGGGGCCAGTTGTTGGCAGGCAGGCTCTGGCGTGCCCGATCAGGGTTGGTATTTTCCACCGACGCTTGTGACCGATGTGGCACCGGCACACACGATTGCGACCGAAGAAGTTTTCGGTCCGGTGCTCGCGGTCATGACTTTCCGAACCCATAACGAAGCGATCGAGATCGCGAATAACACCCGCTATGGCCTCGCAGCCAGCGTCTGGAGTGAGAACGTCAATTTGACTCTGGAAATGGCCTCCAAAGTGAAGGCAGGTGTCATTTGGGTTAACTGCACCAATGAATTTGATGCTGCCGTCGGTTTTGGCGGCTATCGCGAGTCAGGATTTGGTCGAGAGGGTGGTATCGAGGGTCTTTGGGCGTATCGGCGCAGCCCCTTGGATCTCGCGCCGGATGAAAACCCGCCTGCGGATCCGGCTTTGCCCCAACTTCCTGCCGAGGGGAGTGCCCTTGATCGCACGGCAAAACTTTATATCGGCGGCCGTCAGGTTCGTCCTGATAGTGGCTATAGCCGCCCTGTTGCTGCGATGGATCGATCTCTTGCGGGTGAGGTGGGCGAGGGCAACCGTAAAGACATCCGCAATGCCGTTGAGGCGGCTCATGGTGCTGCTGGTTGGGGCAGGGGAAGTGCTCATGGGCGGGCCCAGGTGATGTATTTCCTGGCAGAGAACCTCGAGGCAAGAGCTGATGGGTTTGCCAAAAGAATCAAAGAACTGACCGGGACAGATGGCGAGCAGGAAGTGACGGCCGCCATTTCTCGGTTGTTGTACTACGCAGGCTGGTGCGACAAGTTTGAAGGCGTGACTCATAACGCACCCGGTGGGCGGATTGTTTTTGCTATGCCGGAGCCCATCGGAGTCATTGGCCTTATCTGCCCGCAAAGCTACCCCTTGCTCGGACTCGTGTCATTAATGGCACCGGCCATCGCGGTGGGTAACGCCGTTGTCGCGATTCCTTCAGAAAATGCACCTTTGGTGGCCACAGACTTCTATCAGGTACTGGAGACCTCAGATGTGCCTGCTGGTGTCGTCAACATTATCACCGGCTCGCGTCCCGAGCTTGCCAAGGAATTGGCTCGCCACGATAACGTTGATGGCTTATGGTGTGCCGGCCATCACGAGATGGTGACGGAAGTTGAGCGTTTCTCCGGCGGGAACCTCAAGCAGACATGGGTCTTTTCTGGAGAGCGCGACTGGTGTGATCCCAATCTGTCTCAGGGTCGGCCTTTTTTGCGCCGGGCAACGCAGATCAAAAATATCTGGGTGCCGTATGGCGAATGATGTCTTTCTTCCTCAGGAAGTTATCCGGCGAAAGCGTGACCGCAAGGAACTTACGGGGAACGAACTCAGGACTTTTGTTGACGGGCTGACAAACGGTGCCGTCAGCGAAGGTCAGGCGGCGGCTTTTGCCATGGCTGTTTTTTTTAACGGCATGTCCCCAAAGGAGTGCGCTGCACTGACATTGGCAATGCGCGATTCTGGCGACGTATTGTGTTGGGATCGGAGTCAGCTGCAAGGCCCAGTAGTCGATAAACATTCCACCGGAGGCGTAGGAGATGTCGTCAGCCTCATGCTCGCGCCTATGCTTGCAGCCTGCGGCGCTCATGTGCCGATGATCTCAGGCAGAGGCCTGGGCCATACCGGAGGCACACTGGATAAACTCACCAGCATTCCCGGTTATGACCTTCGCCCGTCCTCCGAAAAATTTCAATCGGTCGTTGAAGAGGTGGGCTGCGCCATCATTGGCCAAACCTCAGCACTCGCTCCGGCCGATAGCCGTCTTTATGCAGTGCGGGATGTGACCGCCACCGTAGAGTCTGTCGCTCTAATTACTGCATCTATTCTGTCCAAGAAGTTGGCATCAGGACTCGATGCGCTCGCTATGGATATCAAGGTCGGCAATGGCGCTTTTATGAGCAGCATGGATGAAGCAAGAGATTTGGCAACGAGCATTAACCGGGTTGCGGATGAGGCAGGGCTCAAGACCTCGGTGTTACTTACAGATATGAATCAGCCCTTGGCGCCAGTTGCTGGCAATGCTCTGGAAATTTCTGAGTGTGTCGACTATCTCCAAGGCCGTCGTCGTGATGCTCGATTACATGAGGTGGTTATCGGGTTGGGTTCTGCACTGCTGATGACCTCTGGCCTTGCACAAGAGCAGGATCAGGCGAAAGCATCTTTAGAAGCCGCACTTGCGAGCGGTGAGGCTTTCACACGGTTTGATCGAATGGTGGCAGCCCTTGGCGGCCCGTCGGATTTTGCACAAAGCACAAACAACCACTTACCTGCTGCCTCAATCGTTCGGGATGTCTCTTCTTTGCGAGCCGGATCTGTTTCTTCAATTGATACTCGGGCACTTGGGCTGGCTGTTGTGCAGCTTGGCGGAGGGAGAGCCCACCCCGATGACGAAGTTGACCTTTCTGTCGGTTTGGATCGAATTGTGCGTTTGGGTGACCGCTTGGAAGCGGGAGACTCGATCTGTCGGGTCCATGCAGCTAACGAAGCAGTAGCAGAACATGTTAACGACATCATCACACAGGCCGTCGTCATCGATGAGGAACCTGCGGATATTCCCCCGGCCCTGATCGAGAGGATAGCCTGATTCATGGCGCGGGCAATTGTTCTGATGATGGATTCGCTTGGCATCGGAGCAAGCGCCGATGCCTATGAATTTCGTGATCAGGGTGCAGATACGTTTGGCCATATAGCCGAACACTGTGCTCAAGGGCGGGTTGAGATTGACGGAGTTACGCGAGGTGCATTGCAGCTTCCTAACCTTTGCGCTCTCGGCTTGGCCCACGCCGCCGCTGCTAGTCGAGGTCAGTGGCCAATGGGACTGGATCATGTAGAGCCCGAAGGTGCCTGGGGCTATGCAGTAGAGCAAAGCGCTGGTAAAGATACTCCCAGTGGACACTGGGAGATGGCGGGTGTGCCCGTCACCACAGATTGGGGTTATTTCCCAGATTCAACACCTTGCTTTCCAGGCGAATTGACAGAGGCACTTATCGAAAATGCGCAACTCGTTGGATTGCTTGGAAATTGCCACGCATCCGGCACAGCCATTATTGATGAGCTGGGCGAGGAGCATATTCACTCATCCAAGCCGATCTGTTACACCTCGGCGGATAGCGTCTTTCAGCTGGCAGCGCATGAAGACCACTTTGGCTTGGATCGACTCTATCGCGTCTGTGCAGTTGCCCGGGAGTTAGTCGACAAATGGAATGTTGGTCGTGTGATTGCGCGGCCTTTTCAGGGCGAACGGCCCGGCGAATTTGTTCGTACGGAAAACCGGCGCGACTACACGACGCCGCCTCCCTCAGCAACCTTGCTTGACCGCGTCAAGGACAGGGGAGCAGACGTGATTTCGATTGGCAAAATCTCAGATATTTTCGCGGGCCGGGGCGTGACGGAACAGGTCACAGCCAGCGGAAACGCTGCGCTATTTGACGAAACGTTGAATGCTGTCCGCAACGCCAATGATGGCTCATTAATTTTCACCAATTTCGTTGATTTCGATATGCTTTATGGACACCGGCGCGACATCGGGGGATATGCGGCCGCTTTGGAGGCATTTGACAGGCGCGTGCCGGAGTTGCGGGCACTGCTGAGACCCGAAGATATAGTCGTTGTCACCGCAGATCATGGTTGTGATCCAACAGCGCGCGGCCATGACCATACGCGGGAGCACGTGCCGGTTCTTGCCTTTGGCCCTGACGTTAACGCAGTCGATTTGGGCGAACGGGAGAGCTTTGCTGATATCGGAGAGACACTTGCGAGCCATCTTAAAGTCGCACCGTTCGGTACCGGCAAATCATTCTTAAGTGAGATCTACGGTTGAAAAGCATATAACTATGACAAGTCAACCCGAAATTGGAGTGTCACGGTTTAGGAGTGATGAAGCCGGATGTGTGACAGCCGACGCTTTGCAGGCCTGGCATCGGGAGGGGCTACTTGTGATAGAAGATTTTGCCTATTTGGACCAATGCCGTCAGTTGATTCTGGCGGCCGATGCGCTGGTCGAAGATTTTGACGAAGAAGAGGCCGCTGCAATTTTTTCAACCACCTCTCGGCAGCATGCCGCTTCTGAATATTTTGAGACCTCGGGCGACAAGATTCGTTGTTTTTTTGAAGAAGACGCTTTTGATGACAAGGGGAAGCTTGCAGTGCCTAAATCAAAATCCATCAACAAGATCGGCCATGCGCTGCACGATCTGAATCCCGTATTTGAATGTTTTTCTTATCAGCCGCGCCTTGCCAATCTTGTAGCCCAACTGGGGATTTCCGAGCCGCAATGGCTGCAATCCATGTTGATATTCAAGCAGCCTGCGATCGGGGGCGAGGTCACCTGGCATCAGGACGGCAGTTTTCTTTATACCGTGCCGCAGAGCGTCATCGGGTTTTGGTTTGCGCTTGAAGACGCAAACCTTGAAAACGGCTGTCTTTGGGTATTGCCTGGCCAACATAAAAATGGTTTGCGCTCACGTTTTCGACGCATCAACGAACAGTTGCAGATGGAAACCATTCCGGAAGCGCCCCGGTTTGATGAGAACAGCGGCGTCCCTCTTGAGGTTGGGGCCGGGACGCTTGTGGTGTTGCACGGCGCATTACCGCACTACAGTGAAGCAAATCGAAGCTCTAAGTCACGTTATGCTTATACCTTGCACGCGATTTCTGGGACAGCACACTATCCGGCAGATAACTGGCTTCAGCGAGAGGAGTCGTTGCCCCTGAGGATACTGGAGCCTGGTGACTGAGGTAACTTATTTGTTGCAAGAATATTTACGTGAAAGGAATTTTTAATCTCGCGAGTCAAGGATGAGCAAAGGTCTACGGGAGAAAACCGGAGCGACTTATAAAGTCGATAAACATCGTTGGAAAAGCATGCTAATTGCTGCCCTTTTCCTAGTCGGGATGACCTCTTCCGCCTACCTTAAAGCGCCAGAAATTCGCAGTGTTGCTCAACATTTTGATAATAACTACATTACCTCGAACGGCAGTAAGGTGCTGGCTACGTCAGAAAAAACCTTTACGGTAAATTGGAGGCACGGCCGACCGAAGACATTCAACCTAAAAACTTCGCCCCCATTTAGCACGGGAGAGGTTGTCGCATTCAAGCTTAACGTCCGTGATGAGCCTGCCATTCTGGAGGAATACCATGTCTGGGAGGATCAATCTATTTGGTATGCCAAGCTGTTGATTTCAGTGCCTCCTTTAGTCTTTGTGATAGTTCTTCTGTCTCGGGAGTTTCGCTGGTCCGGACAGAGAAAGATATTGTTGAGAAGGATGTGAAGTGCCTGATCTGCTAGTTCACGGAGTCCTTGGTTATCTAATTGTTGTGCTTAAGCCAACTCGATATTTGCTTGCGTCTATTTTTTTGTTGGGATGTATTTTCCCCGACCTGATTCGCGGACCGGCGCTAGTAATCGCGAATCTACCGTATTCCATGGGCGCTACAATAATCTCTCCGGACTTGTTTATCGCGCTTCAAGTGCTTCATAGTCCGATACCGCTTTTTTTTCAGGCATGGTTAGTTTGCCTCTTTTTTGAACGCGATATCCGATTGCGGGTGTTCGTTAGTCTTTTGCTAGGCATCTTGCTCCATCTTATTCTCGACGCTGGCCAGCGCGTATACCATACTTCTTACCTGTGGTTGTTCCCATTTTCGTTTGATAATCCAATCGCGGGAATTTGGTGGTCTGATGAAGGTAATTGGTTGACGATTGCCGCCGGCGTTATCGCAGGATTGTTGTTGATGCAAAGACTTCTAAACTCCCGTACTCGATCAGCTACGTAGTTCCTTGAGTTGATCTAACCGGATGGGAATGCGCTTGCGAAATGGGTTTCGTACTGCTGGGCAAACTCGTCTATGGAGAACTCGTGGTTCTGCGTTCCTTTCTGCTGAACTTTAAGCGCTCCGATCAGAGAGCCCACTCGACCGCTTGTTTCCCAGTCCCAGCCTTTTTCAAGGCCCAAAAGCAGTCCCGCTCGATAAGCGTCGCCGCATCCTGTTGGATCTACGGCATCGTCAACAGCAACCTGGGGAATCTCGATTTCCTCTTCCTCGGTATAGATAACTGATCCTTCGCCCCCCCGGGTAACGATCAACGCATTAACCTGGCTCGCCAGCGACTCTATGGGCTCGCCCGTCGTGTTCATCATGAGCTGCGATTCATAGTCATTCATCACGCACCAGGTAGCCTGATCTAGGAAGATTATCAGTTCTTCTTTTGAGAAAAGCGGCAGGTTCTGACCGGGATCGAACATAAAGGGGATATTCTGCGCAGCAAAGTCGTGTGCGTGCTGGATCATGGCGTCGCGTCCATCTGGCGCCACAATGCCGAGTGAGACGCCACTGGCGTTGGCCACTTTATTTCGATGAGCCTCGCCCATCGCGCCCGGATGAAAATTGGTGATCTGGTTGTTGTCCTGGTCCGTCGTAATGGTGCACTGCGCGGAGTAAAGCTCCGGAATCTCAAGGATATGCTCGTCACTGATGCCCATACCCACCAGCCGGTTCCGGTAATCGGAGAAATCTTTCCCCACGCTTCCCATCGGCACAGGATCGCCTCCGAGCAGTTTCAGGTTGTAGGCAATGTTTCCTGCGCAACCGCCAAATTCCCGGCGGATTTCAGGATTAACAAAACAGACGTTCAAAATATGAATTTGGTCGGGCAGGATGTAGTTCTTGAAGCGGTCAGGAAACACCATGATGGTGTCAAACGCGAGCGAGCCACAGATCAGTGTGGGCATACAGTTCTCCTTAAAACAATTGGGGTAAGCGGATGAATTCAGAAGACGGACAGAAGGAAGCTAGGAAAGCGATTTTTGCTTGGCGCATTTATGGCAAACGCCGTAAAGATAGAGGGCATGATCCTGCAGAATGAACCCGGCATCCTGAGCGGCTTTTTGCTGGCGTTTTTCAATATCAGGATCTGAAAATTCAACGACCTTACCGCATTTGACGCAGACAATATGATCATGATGAT
>MDTD01126918.1_pt1 | contig 12789 bp, 15 predicted proteins | sample 811221 | NCBI WGS metagenome assembly MDTD01 (sample SAMN05326646, study PRJNA326480) | marine metagenome | isolation source: seawater | place: Pacific Ocean: South West | collected 2011 | reverse complement strand
CAAGAAAAACATCTTCTTTAAAGGATCTAGAAACTGCTGGTTTTGTAAATAGAATAACGAATTTTTTTCCAGATTTTTTCCTTTGGTAGTTTATTAACGGAAGCGCAATGTCCAAAATTCCTAAATTAGGCGAACATATGAATAAATTTCTAGACTTCATATGAATTCTTAAAAACCGATTAGTGCATAATAACTTTTAAACTCTAAATCAGAAATCACTTATCTAAAGAACTAATCAATTCAAGGATTCCTTGGCCTAGATCAATAAAATTATCTGGAATAATTTTTATTGAAGGAAGGGGATCGTAGCTGTAGGGAGAGATTTTATAGTGAAACTCATTATTTATATTTTCAAACTTAATTTTTTCTTTCTCGCCACAAATCTCAAAAATCATACTTAAAAGTTCCGATGAAGTCAGGGTTTGATGACCAGAAATATATACGGCAGTATTTAAATACTTATCACTTATAAGGCTAGAAGAAATGTTGGCAGCATCTTTGACATGAATATAATCTCTTTTTTCTTCTCCTGTTCCAATGTAAGAAATACTTTTCTTATCTAATATTTCTTGAACATATTTTTGTAAACCATTCCAACTTTGAGCCCTTGGCCCATACAAAGACCCATATCTTGCTATGACGAATGGTAATGAGTGTTCAGATTGATAAGTCCTGATGATATCTTCACAAGCTCTTTTAGAGACACTGTAAAAACTTCCTAATTTACTAAAAACATAAATGGATGAAGAAAAAATAAATTTTTTAATATTATTTTTTTTACAAGATTCTAAAATATAAGAAGTGCCCATGACATTAGATGAAATTGTTTTAATTGGATCTATAGATGATTCCTTGATATCAGCAATCCCACCAAAATGGAAAACATAATCATTTTTGGAAATAGAATCATCTAATTTGTCTCTATCCAGAAAACTTCCTTGAATAAATTTTTGATTTGAGGATAAATAAGATGACTCTTTCTGATCAAAAATAGTCACATCATGACCTTGTTGAGTTAATGAATCACTTACATGACTACCTAAAAATCCAGAACCTCCAATAACAAGAATTTTTTCTTTATTCATTTAATAGTAACTTTCTAGAATGTTTTCTACTGCCTTAATCTCCATGTTCTTTCTTGTTTCTTGAGTCATTGGTCCAATGTGAGAGGTAGTGATAGTATTTTTTAAATTTATTAACTCTCCAAAATAAGGTTCTCTATCATATACATCAAGAGCTGCTCCTCCAAGTTTATTGCTTTTTAAAGATTCTATTAACTCATCCTGATTAATTAAATCTCCTCTAGCGGTATTGATAATATATGCACCTTTCTTTAATGCATTAATTTCACTTTTCCCAATAAAATTTTTTGTTTTAGCATTCAGAGGAAGGTGTAAAGAGATAATATCGGCTCTCTCAAGAATTTTTTCTTTATCCATAAATATTCCTTTTGAGATATTTTTTTTTATAAAAGGGTCACAAATTAATATATTTTTACAGCCTAAATTACTTAATAGATCTGAAACTTTTCTGCCAATATTTCCGAAACCAAATACTCCGAAACTAACCTCTGAAAGAGATCTGCCCAATTCTTTCTTCCAATTTCCTTGCTTCATATTTTCGTTATTTATTGAAATTCCTCTCAATAAAGAAATACTAAAAGCAATTGTTAACTCTGCAACAGCATTTGATGGTTCATTTGGGGTAGAAAAAATTTTAATATCTTTTTTTTCAGCATAATAGTGATCTATATTGTCTGTTCCGACACCCACTCTAGAAATAAAGCTTAATTTTTTACACTTTTTCAAAAGATTCTCATCAAATTTATCTGTTCCAGCAATGACTCCATCATAATTTGGCAAAATGTTTTCTAACTCTTCGTAGGACATTTTTCTTCCGTAAGGATTGAAGTCAACATTAAGATTGCTTTGAGATATAAGTTCATCAAGTTGTTTATTGTCTTCTGCAAAAGGAACGGTCGTTACTAAAACCTTCATTTTTTTATTCCATAGACCCAAATATGAGAGCTTAATTTATTATCTTCTAAAAATTTTTGGAAAGAATTACTCAAATTTTCGTCATTTAGTATATTGACTAGAAAGTCTGGAAGCTTTTTCTTATTTTTGTTTTCTTTAAAAAAGTTTTTTACTATGTCAGCATCTAGTTTTCCTGGAGTAATTATTTGAATATCTTTTAGGCCTGAAGACTCAAATAAAGCTCTGTATCCTAGCTTAGAAAGAAGATTTATATGATGGGGAGGATAAACTGAATTTGAATCTTTCCATAGAGTTTTAATATCAAATCCATCACATGTCAGACTTGTTATAAGTACTGTTCCACCGGGCTTGCAAAATGAAGTTAACTTACTTAAAAACTCTTGGGTGTTATGAACATGCTCAGTCACCTCAAAACATACCACCAAATCAGCAAAGTTTTTAAATTTTTTTGAATTTTCAGCTGTACTATTTTCTATATTAAAACCTTTTTCAAAAGCCTTTTTTGCCATATTAGATGATGGCTCAATCCCACAAGCCATTATTTTTGGTTTTATTTCTTGAATGGCCTCTAAAAAAGTTCCAGTTCCACATCCAACATCCAAAACTTTAGGATTCTTCGGCAAGCCTTCTATCAAGTTTAAAATTTTTTTTGCTTTAGGCTTAATTAGGAGTTTTTTTCTTGATTTTTCAACCGTGGGATAAAAAACATCTGACCAGTACTTTGAGGAGATTGAATCCTCATAAAAAGCATCAAATACTTTAGAACTTGGCCTAGGTGAAACAAAAAGAGAGCTACATTTTGGACATTGCAAAAAGGAAAAAGAATTTTTATTAAATTTATGATTGCCATGCGGAAACGCGCAACCTGGACAAATACAGTTAGAACCTTTTACATTTTTAAAAAAAAGCTTTACATCTTTTTTTGAAAGTCTCAAATACTCATCGAAAATATTTTTTGGCCTTATATCACTCTCTTTCATTTGAGAATATCTTTCTAATTATAAGAATCAACTAATAAGTCAGTTTTCATTAGTTTGACTACTTTATCCAAATCTGCTTTCACATCAACAGAATAAGAATCTTCTTCAATTTTAACCATTCTTACTTTTTTACCATTTTCAATAATTCTCATCATATCAACTGACTCGATAATTTCTAATGGAGTTTCTTCTAAATCGTTAAAATCCATCAAAGCTTTCCTCCTAAATGGGATAACGCATACTTGCTTAAATATATCAAAATTTTTGGCTCCTTTTTTGCTTGATGGTATTGGCTCTCTTGAAAAATATATTGCATCTCCGTATTTATCTAATACTACTTTTACCTCATTGGGATCTTGATATTCATCCATATTTGTAATTTTTGAATAGAGATTTACCACTTCTACATTTTTGTCTTTAAAAGGTTCTAAAGATTTATCTATCATGTTGGGAGTTACCATAGGTTCATCTCCTTGTAACATAACTACAACGTCAAATTTTTCTCGTAAGGATTTCTCAATTTTATAAAGTGCTTCAGCAGTTCTATCGCTTGCCCTTTCATGTTTTTTAGATGTCATTATTGCTTTTCCTCCGATTGAACTTATGTAATCGAATATTTCATCATCACAAGTTGCAACATAAACTTGATCCAATGATTTACATAACCTAGCTCTGAAATAACAGTGTCCAATCATTGGTATACCGTTTATATCTTTCATTGGCTTGCCTGGAAACCTGGAAGAGGACATTCTTGCAGGGATAATTGCAATATTTTTCATAAATTTTTTAAAAGGGTAATTTGGCTGAATACCATAACATTCTGGTATCCATACTAAAACCTATGTAGTAAAAATCATTGGTTATTGCGTTTTGTAATTCATCCAAATCAGGTTCAATTATATGTATACCTTTTCTAATTTTCTTCCTATCAGATATTTGATCTATTTTATCAATAGCTTCTAGAAAACTTTCATCTTTGAATTTTCCAGGTATTCCCATAGAGCCTGATAAATCATAAGGTCCTATAAAAATTCCACTGATTCCTTCTACCGATAAAATTTTTTCTAGATTGTTTACTGCATCTATATGTTCAATCTGAATGATCACCTCAATATTATCCTTTTGCCAATCATTGTACTCATCAAAGTTTTCACCATAACTCTGAGCCCTAGCAAGACCAACTCCTCTTTTTCCCTGGGGAGGATATTTTGATGCCTTTAGAGCAAATTTGACTTCTTCAGGAGATTTGACCATGGGTATTATCAAACCTTTTGCACCGGAATCGAGAACCCTTTTTATTTGATTCTCATCATTAGAAGTTAACCTTACAAAAGGTTTCTTTCCTTTGAGAGAAATGATTCTAATCAATTCTTCGCATTCTCTTAAGGAAATCACACTATGCTCTAAATCTATAGCAATCCATTCATATCCAGCATCAGATAAAATTTCAGCTAAAGCCGGATGATAAAGTTGAATAAAAGTTCCCAGCTCATATTTTTTTTTCATTAATCAATCTCCTTAATAAATATATCTTATTTTAAGCAAACATTTATTTAAGTTTTTTCTATAAAAGATCTATAAGTTTTAGTTATACCTTCTTTTAGTGTTATTTTGCTTTTCCATCCAAGAGAGTTCAAAATAGAAAGATCTAATTTTTTTCGAAGCATTCCATCAGGCTTTGAACTGTCATAACGAATATCGCCTTCATAATTAATTACTTTACAAATTAATTTTGCAAGATTCAGAATAGATATTTCTTCGCCTGAACCTACATTGATTAAATTTAAATCATTCTCCCTCTTTGATAAAAATACTAAACAATCAGCTAAATCTTCAGAATATAAAAATTCTCTTTTTGGTTTTCCTGACCCCCACAAATAAATTTCTTTTGAATTAGAATTCTTCGCATTGTGAATTTTCTTTATTAAGGCTGGCAGAACATGACTTGTTTCTAAATCAAAATTATCATTTGGGCCATAAAGGTTTGTAGGCTGGACAGAAAAATAATTTCGTTTGTATTGTTTCTTTAGATTCTCGCATAATTTGATACCAGCAATTTTTGCTATTGAATATGCTTCATTAGTAGGTTCAAGCTGTCCCGTTAGGAGGTAGCCTTCCTTTATTGGTTGTTTTGCTTCTTTGGGATAAATGCAACTAGATCCTAAAAAAATTAAATTATTCACATCATGTTGGTGGCATGAGTCAATAATATTTAGTGAGATCAATAGGTTCTCTCTAATAAAGTCTGCAGAATATTGAGAGTTAGCAAGTATGCCCCCAACTTTAGCAGCACAAACAAAAACTTGATCGATTCTTTCTTTCTTTAAGAATTTATCTATTGCAAATTTATCTAGTAAATTTAATTTAGATCTGGTGATTTTTAAGACTTCACAATTTTCATTTTCAAGCCTTTGAATTAATGAACTACCCACAAGTCCAGTATGTCCAGGAACCCATACCCTTTTACCTGAGAGGCTTTTAGATATCCTCTTTTTGCTGCCCATAATCATAAGAAACCATCTCATGGATTAATTCTTCCAAGGATATTTTAGGTTTCCACTTTAGTTTTTTGTGAGCTTTTGATGCATCACCTTGCAATATATCTACTTCAGATGGTCTAAAATATCTTTGATCAATCTGAATAACTATGTTTCCACTTTTTTTATTGACTCCTACTTCATTTATACCTTTACCTTTCCAAATTAAATCAATATCGAGAAATTTAAAAACTTGTTCAGCAAAATATCTAACTGTTTCTGTTCTACCAGTAGCTGCAATATAATCATCTGGATTTTTTTGTTGCAACATCTTCCACATCATCTCAACATAGTCTTTAGCATGGCCCCAATCTCTTTTAGCGTCGAGATTACCTAAATATAATTTCTTTTGCTTTCCAACCTTTATCCTAGCGGCTGCTTTTGTAATTTTTCTTGTTACAAAAGTTTCACCCCTTCTTGGACTTTCGTGATTAAAGAGAATCCCATTAGATGCGTGAATGCCGTATGATTCACGATAGTTTTTTATAATCCAAAAACCATATAGCTTTGCAACTCCATAAGGACTTCTTGGATAAAATGGAGTACTTTCATTTTGAGGAACCTCATGAGCTTTTCCAAATAATTCTGAAGTTGAAGCCTGATATATTTTTGTTTTTTTTTCTAACTTATTTGAAATAATTGATTCCAAGATTCGCAAAGTGCCCAAAGCATCGGTATTAGCAGTGTATTCAGGAATATTAAAGCTTACAGCTACATGTGATTGAGCTCCTAAATTGTATATTTCGTCAGGAGTTATTTCAGAAATCAGTTTATTAAGTCCTTGTGCATCCGTTAAATCTCCATAGTGAAGAAAAAAATTCTTTCTTTCTTGAGGAGATTGGTAGATGTGATCTATTCTTTCAGTATTGATCAAGGAGGATCTTCTTATCAAGCCATGAACTTTATAGTCTTTATTCAATAGAAATTCTGCAAGATAAGAACCATCCTGTCCATTTATCCCAGTAATGAGAGCTACTTTTTTCATTTTTTATTGATTTACTTTTATGTATCTCCAAGAATCTTCCACCATATTCTTTAAGTCATATCTTGGTTTCCAATTCGTTAGATTTATTATCTTCGAGACATCTGCATAAATGGAACCAATATCTCCTGATCTCTTATTGATGAACTTAAATTGTAATTTTAACCCATTAACGGTATTAAATTCTGAAATTAGATCAAGAACTGAATATCCTTTACCAATTCCTACATTGAAAACCTCTAATTTTTTTAACTTATATTGTTTTTCTATGAAATGAATATGGGATCTAGCAAGATCCTCAATATGGATGTAATCTCTAATACAAGTACCGTCATTAGTTGGGTAATTGTTTCCAAATATTGAAAACGTACCTTTTCTACCTGTAGCAACTTCATGAATTTCATTCATAACGTTATTGGTTATAGCATTAGACTTCTCTCCAATAATAGATTGGGGATCAGAACTTATTGGATTGAAGTATCTCAATATAATCACATTCATATTTGAGCGACTTATCTTATTTTTTTCAAAAAGCTTTTCAGCCTGAAGCTTCGTAGCTGCATATGGACTTAAAGGTTTTAAAGGATGATTTTCATCGCAAGGAAGGTAATTAGGTTCACCGTAAACTGATGCTGAAGAAGAATAGATAAATGTTTTTATTTTATTTTGGATTGCTAAATCAATGATATTTTTAGTGCCCTTTACATTCACGTCTTTATAAATTTTTGGAATTTTAAAACTTTCTGGAACAGATTTTTTTGCTGCTAAATGGATAATACTATTAAATTTATAGCTTTTAAAAACTTCTTCTAATTTAGCTTTTCTGAGTATATCAATTTGGTAGAAAGGTATTTTTTTACAAAAGTGTTTTTCTAACTTTCTTAAGAGTCTTTTATCAGAATTACTTAAATCATCTACGATTACGAATTTTCTATTCTTCTCTAAAAATAATTTTGATAGATGAGAACCTATATAACCTGTTCCGCCAGTTAACAAAGTATACATTTACTTAATGTATTTAAGTTTAATATTAAAAATTTGAGTAATAATTAAAATGAAAAATACAAATGAGAGGGTAGAAAAAAATGCTATTAAACAAATCAAAGATCTCTTGGGTTGGTATCTTGAATAGGGTTCATAAGCAGCTTGAATTGAAGAAAATATATAATTTTGTTGTTTGGAAGCAAGCATTAATTCCTTAGTTTCAATCTTGATCAACTCAGCAATAGAATTTTGGACATTTTTTTCTGATACACTTTTCAATATATCATTCAGAAAATTAATGTTTTCTTGTGAGGACTTTATGGCTCTAGAAGACATAAATTTATTTAGTGAGGAAAAGGTTTTATTGACTATTTGAACTGCACCCTTTCTACTCTCATGAATATAACTGAGTTCTCCAATTCCATCTTTTGAGTTTTCAAAGGAAAGTGATGCAGTAAATTTTTCATGGATATCTCGAAATTCAGGAACCTCAATCCATTTTCTTGTCTCCTGATCTATTAAACTGTTATCAAGATAAAGTTCATTACCATCATTTCTGCCTTTTCCTGCAAAAATTAATTCTTTGTAGTATTCATCATCAATAATGTAGGACAAAAACTCTCTTGAATATAAAACTTCTTCTACAACACTTATAATTGAGGGGCCTGACTGAGAGATGCTCAAAAGACTAGAAATAGAGTCAGTATTGGAGGATGAGAAGAATTGGTCCTCAACAGAATATTTCACAGTAGCCTTAAAGGTATTTGGAATAGATAAACTATAGATTGCAGTTAATACAGTAACTGTAAGTGGTAAAGCAATAACGATCCTCAGATTGATCTTTATTTTATTTAAGATATCTTCTAAATTTATTTCTTCTTTAGTTTCCATTTGTCTTTATGGTACCCGGGGCCGGACTTGAACCGGCACGAAGTTGCCTTCGAGGGATTTTAAGTCCCTTGTGTCTACCAATTCCACCACCCGGGCAATTAGTTTTCAAAATTATAGTTAACATTTTGCTCTTTTTCTCTTTGATCTAAATCTTTGTAAGAAGATCTTATTTTATTATTTATCTTTACTGCAGATTCAAGAAGATTAAAGTTTACTTTTACTGATCTTGCGAAATTAATTAAAGCAGCAGTATCCTTAGTAAAACACGCACCACCAAATCCTTTTTTTCCATCATGTCCAGGCACCATCATGTGAGAGCTTCCTATTCTAGAATCATTTGAAATAATTTCTGTGAAGGTATCCCAGCTTGAGTCACAAGAGATTTCGTCAAATATTTGTTTTATTTCATTAAAAAAAAGTACCTTGGTAGCTAAGAATGAATTGATAGTATATTTTATTAATGAGGCTGACTTTATATCAGTCCTTATATAGTTACTTGTCTTACAGATTGAATTATTTTTATATATCTTTTCTACTGTTTCAACTTCCTTATTTTCACCTCCAAGAATAACCATTGGAGAGTTAATAAAATCTTCTTCAGCATGCTTTTCACGAAGAAATTCAGGGTTATATACTATTTTTCTATTAATCTCTTTCGATTTTTGAAGAATATCAGGCAACACAGTACTTTTTATTACAATAGGACAAGAAAGCTTATAATGATCTAATTCAGTCAGTGTTTTAATGATTAGAGTATTGTCTTGTGTTCCGTCATCATTCATTGGGGTTGGTAAACAAATAAATATCAAATCGGGTTTAAAAGCTTCAATCTCCTCTATACTCGTCCCCAACAGAGGGTCAATTAACAATTTTTCTACATTTTTAGAAAAACCATAATCTGTAGCCTTGCCCACAAAACCATAACCAATTATTGAAATTTTTTTATTTTTCATAGTAACTATCATGCCAATTAAAAAAATTATTCATACCCTCCTCAAAAGAAATAGAAGGCGAATAACCCAAAACTGATTTAGCCTTTTTCAAATCTGCATATGTATTTTCAACTTCATCCTCCGAAGATTTATGAATAATTTTGGCTTTTTTATTTAATTTTTTTTCTATTTTTTCTATTAATTTCTCTAAAAAAATTGGTGTCTCATTTCCTAAGTTGAATATCTGATGTTTAACTTTTGTCTTATCAATATAAATAATAGAAGACATAATGCCATCAACAATGTCTGAAATATAAGTCATATCTCTACTCATTTTTCCTCTATTGAAAACTATTATTTCCTTATTATTTATTATGTCTCTTGTGAAAGAATAATAAGCCATGTCAGGTCTTCCATAAGGTCCATATACAGTAAAGAATCTTAAACCAACTGAAATAAAATCATAATTATTAGAATAGTTACTTGCTAATTCTTCGTTTAGAAGTTTTGTAGAGCCATAAAGAGAAACCGGACTTTCCTTTTGTGCGTCTTCAGCAAATGGAATTTCTTTACTATCTCCATACACAGAGCTGCTTGAGGCATAAATAAGTTTTTTTACTCCAAACTCTTTCATACATTCAATAAGATTAATGAATCCATATACATTTGATTCCATATAAGCCAATGGATTTTTTCTTGAATATCTAACTCCTGCTTGAGCTGCTAAGTTAATAACCAAGGAAGGTTTTGTTTCTAAAAAGTAATCTCGAAGAAGGCTTTTATTATATAAATTAACCTTTTTGAAATAAAAATTTTTATTCTGTTTTAAAATTCTCAATCTATTATCTTTGAGAGATTCACCGTAATACTCATTCAGATTATCAATACCAAAAACTTCATGGGAATTCTTTAATAACTTTTGAGCTAAGTGAAAGCCAATAAAACCTGCGCAACCCGTAATTAATATCTTCATAAAATGGAGGCTGAGGTCGGAATCGAACCGGCGTTCACGGATTTGCAGTCCGCTGCATAACCACTCTGCCACTCAGCCATTTAAATTTGGAAAGATTGTATAGTATTAGCAATATATTCTGTATCTTTTATATTCAAATGAGGGCCAATGGGAAGGCTCAAAATAGAATTGCTTGCAACTTCAGAGTTTTTTGAATGAATTTTATTGTATAAATTTACATTACTAAACGCCCTCATTTTACTAAGAGGCTTGGGATAATAAATCCCACAATTTATACCCTTATTTTTTAAAAAGTTCATCAGTGAGTTTCTTTCATCTATTAATATTGGAAATTGATGAAAAACAGATAACTGATCAGATGTTAATTTTGGGGTATCTATATCAAAAGATTTTAAAAAATTAATTAAATAATTAGCTTGCCTTATACGAGATTCGTTTTGTTTATGTAATTGTTTAATTTTAAGGTTTAGCACTGATGCTTGAAAAGAATCCAATCTTGAATTTCTTCCAGCAAGGACATGATCATATGTGTCAACCCTCCCATGATTAGCTATTTTTTGAGCTTTATCAAAAATTCCTTTCTTATTTGTGACTATGGCGCCAGCATCTCCGAATGCACCTAAGTTTTTAGTTGGATAAAAACTAAAAGTACCAATATCTCCAAAATTTCCTACGTTTTTTCCTCTGAATTTAGCGCCATGAGCTTGCGAGCAGTCTTCAATTATTTTTATACCGTATTTGCGTGTAATTTTTTTGATTTCAATCATATTGCATGGGTTACCAAACAAATGCACGACAATTAAAGCACTAGTATTTTTATTTATTAGCCTCTTGAGAGATTCCAATGAAATAGTGAAATCTTCAAGATTTATATCTGCTAGGACTAATTTATATCCTCCTCTTACAACAGCTTCTGCAGGAGATAAAAAAGTAAAATTTGGGACTATCACTTCAGATTTTTTAGGTAAATCTAAACTTTCTAAAGCAATCTCTAGTGCATCTGTTCCATTACCTACCCCAAGACAATATTTACTACCATTGAATTTTGAAAAATTTTCTTGAAATTTTAAAACTTCTTCGCCTCCAATAAAATTTTTGTTTTTGATCAAGCCGGAGATATTAGTTATCGAATTGTCTAAGTCTGTTTTATTTAAAGCAAGGTCTATGAAAGGGATTTTTCTAACTTTTGGCATAAGAATAATTTAGAAGTGATAACCAAGAAAAGAGAGCTGCAATTATTACAACGACCTCAACAACTGAAGAAAATTCAGTATCTAAAAAGATCAATGCAGTCCCAATTGAGAAAATTTGAAAAAAAGTTTTAAATTTTCCCAAGAAATTAACCTTAGCTTTATTTTTTTTGTTTGTCTCCAATGAGTACTGTCGAATAGTTCCTATAGAGATTTCTCTGGCAACAATTAATATTGTCATCATTAAGAAAATCAAGTTATCAAAATGAAAAGAGATAAAAATTAATAAACTGCTTACAAAAATTTTATCTGCTAAAAGATCTAAGTTTGCACCTAAAACAGATTCTTGGTTTAAGTATCTCGCAAAAAATCCGTCTAAAAAATCAGTAAAACTTGCTATCAAAAAGAACAAAAGAGCTAAGTGAACATAATTTATCATTATGCAAAAGATAATTGGAAATATAAGCAATATCCTAGATAAAGATATTATATTTGGGATCATGAAAATTCTTTATCAATTATGGAGCAAATTTCATGGCCTACTATGGTATGCAATTCCTGAATTATAGCTGTCTCATTCGACGGTGCTTTAAAAGTAAAAAAAGATCTTTGAGATGCTCTAGATTCTTTTATTCCTGTAAAAGATATTGTCTTTATTTTCATAGAGTTAGCATATTCAATTGCATTTAGAATATTTCTACTTTCGCCTGAAGTTGAGTAAGAAACAAAACAATCACTTTCTTTTGCCAAGGCTTGTAATTGTCTCCTGAAAATATCTTCATATCCATGATCATTTGACCAAGCGGTTATAAAAGAGGAATCAACGGATAAAGCAATAGAGGGAATTGGATCTCTTTTATTTGATGTAACTAATGTTCCCACGTATTCAGCAGACATATGTTGAGCTTCAGCAGCACTACCTCCGTTTCCAGCAAAGATTAGCTTTCCGTTATTCTTTATGACTTCTATAAAAACTTTTGAGATAGTTCTAACTACCTCATCTAGATAATCCCTATTTTCTTCAAGTATTTTTGATCTAGTTATAAAAGGATTTTCCCTCATTTTTCATTTAAGTAATCAAAAATTAATTTAGCTCTCATCTGCCCGATACCATCTATTGATTTTATCTGATCTAAGCTTGCTTTCCTAAGAGATTCTATTCCTCCAAAATGTCTGAGAAGAGCATTTTTGTTTTTACTTCCTACGCCTTTTATTTCATCAATAGCTGAATATGAAATATTATTTCTTCTTTTCTTGCTTCTAGATAGAGCAAATCTATGCGACTCATCTCTTACAAATTGAAGAAGGCGTTTGCCATCTTGT
>MDTD01119189.1_pt1 | contig 12790 bp, 15 predicted proteins | sample 811221 | NCBI WGS metagenome assembly MDTD01 (sample SAMN05326646, study PRJNA326480) | marine metagenome | isolation source: seawater | place: Pacific Ocean: South West | collected 2011 | reverse complement strand
TTTTCAAAACACACACCAAAAATGGAAACTATCAAAGTTGATAAAAAAGATATAGCTACAGTAATTGGTAAAGGTGGGGCAACAATTAGAGAAATCGTTGAAACATCAGGAGCTAAAGTAGATGTTAAAGATACCGGGGAAGTAACAGTTGCAGCACCAGACGAAGCCTCAAGAAATAAAGCAATAGATTTCATAAAAAATTTAATTGCGAAACCCGAAATGGGAAAAATTTACAAAGGTAAGGTCGTAAAAATTATGGAGTTTGGAGCATTTGTTAACTTTTTAGGAAAACAGGACGGTCTCGTACATATTTCTGAATTAGCTGAAAAACGAGTGGCAAAAGTTGGTGATGTTGTAAAAGAAGGTGACGAAGTTTCTGTAAAAGTTGTTGGTTTTGATAGAGGAAAAGTCAAACTGTCAATGAAGCAGGCCTCTGCTTAAGACATATTTTTAGGATCTGGCATTCCTACTTTATTATAACCAGCATCAACATAATGAATTTCGCCTGTAACGCCTGCTGCTAAACTACTGAGCAAGTATAAAGCAGAATTTCCAACATCGTTAATGTCTACGTTTCTTTTCAAAAACGAATGTTCCTCGTTCCATTTATATAAAAATTTTGCATCCCCTATTGCAGAAGCAGCTAATGTTTTAATAGGACCTGCACTAATTGCATTAACTCTTATTTTTTTTTGACCCAAATCTCTTGCTAAATATTTTACACTTGCCTCTAATGCAGATTTACAAACTCCCATGACGTTATAATTTGGAATCGCTTTAGTAGACTCATATGTAAGAGTTAATAAACTTCCACCATCCCTCATTATCTTGGATGCTTCTTTAGATACTTCTGTAAACGAAAAACATGAGATAAGCATACTTCTAAGGAAATTATCCCTTGTAGTGTTTAGGTATTCTCCTGATAACTCTGATTTATCTGAAAATGCTACTGCATGGACAACAAAATCTATTTTACCCCATTTTGATTTTACGTCCTCAAAAAGTTTTATGACTTGTTCTTTTTTTTCAACGTCACAACTGAAAGTAAGATTTGAATTTAATTTTTCAGCTAATGGGACTACTCTTTTTTTTAAAGCATCACCTAAATAAGTAAATGCTAACTCTGCTCCAGCCTCTGCTAGTTTTTGAGAAATACCCCAAGCTATAGAGCGTTCATTTGCAACACCCATTATTAAACCTTTTTTTCCCTTCATCAAATCCATTATGATACCTTTTCAAATACTAAAGTAGCATTAGTTCCACCAAAGCCAAAACTATTAGACATTATCGAGTTTAAGTTCACATCTTTCTCAACTTTTGTGACTATTGGATATTTTTTTGCCTCTTCATCCATATCATTAATATTAGCTGAAGCAGCAATAAATTTATTTTTCATCATGATTAAACTATAAACAGCCTCATGGACAGAAGTAGCTCCCAGTGAATGTCCCGCGAGTGATTTTGTTGAACTAATTTTAGGTTTATAATCACTAAATACTTCTCCAACTGCTTTCAACTCAGTAATATCACCTACAGGTGTAGATGTGCCATGTGTGTTAATATAGTCAATTTTATTTTTTGCAGTGCTTAGTGCCATTTTCATACATCTTACTGCGCCCTCGCCAGATGGAGCAACCATATCGTAACCATCAGATGTTGCACCGTAACCAGTTAATTCTGCATATATTTTAGCACCTCTAGATTTGGCATGTTCGTATTCTTCTAAAACTAAAACTCCACCGCCTCCTGATATTACAAAACCATCTCTTGTTTTATCGTAGGGTCTTGAAGCTTTTTCAGGAGTATCATTATATTTTGATGAAAGTGCAGTCATAGCATCAAACATCGCAGTCATTGCAAAATGTACTTCATCACTTCCACCTGCAAAAATAATTTTTTGCTTACCATGTTGAATTAATTCCATTGCATTTCCAATACAATGCCCGCTAGTAGCACAAGCAGAACTGATTGTATAATTTACACCCTTAATTTTAAATGGCACTGCTAAAGTGGCAGAAGCTGTGCTTGACATTGTTCTAGGAACAACAAATGGACCCATTCTTTTTGGACTTTTAGCTCTAGTTTTGTCAGCAGCTAATATTACATTTTCGATTGAAGGACCTCCCGAGCCCATTATCATTCCTGTTGAAAAATTACTGACATCTTTTTCCTCCAACCCAGAGTCTTTTACTGCTTCACTCATTGAAATAAAATTATAAGCGGAGCCCGGTCCCATAAATCTAATAAATTTCCTATCAACATAGTCTTCTAATTTAATGTTTGGTTTTCCATGAACGTGACTCTTAAGATTATATTCTTTATATTCCTCAGAAAAAGATATGCCAGATTTTGCATTAATTAATGATTTAAATACTTCGTCTTGATTATTACCTAAGCAAGACACGATACCTATTCCAGTTACAACTACTCTTTTCATGATTTAAATAAACCTACTTTTAAATTTTCTGCACGGTATATGATTTTACCATCAGCACTAAGTAAACCATTAGCCAATCCTACAGCGGTTCCCTCCTTTTTCAAAATTCTTTTCATATTAATTTCATACGTGGCCATCTTAATATTTTTTAAAACTTCCCCAGTAAATTTTACAGAATTAACACCTAAAGCTCTACCTTTTCCTGGCTCTCCAATCCATCCTAAAAAAAATCCGACTAACTGCCACATAGCATCTAACCCTAAACATCCGGGCATTACTGGATCTTTTTGAAAATGACAGTCAAAAAACCATAGGTTGTCTTTAATATCAAGTTCCGCTTTGATAAATCCTTTTTTAAATTCACCAGTATCTTTTTTAATTTCTGTAATTCTGTCAAACATTAGCATAGGTGGAAGAGGAAGTTTCGCATTACCTTCGCCGAATAATTTTCCCTCTCCACACGAAATTAGTTCATCATAGTTGTAACTATTTTTTTGCATGATTTTAAAACTGTTTTACTTGATTTAACAAAAGTTTCATATATATTTGTGTTTAGAATGATTACAAACTAAGCAAAAATATATCAAAAAACATGAAAAAATTAGACATTTTTAAAAAATTAAGATCATCAGGGCTTAGACCAACTAAACAAAGAGTAGAAATTGCAAGATTTTTATTTGAACGAGAAAAAACATTCCATTTTACTGTTGAGAGCTTAAATAAACTTTTAGAAAAAAAAACAAGTTCTAGGTTTGCTCTTGCTACAATTTATAACACTGTGCATGCTTTTAAAGCAGCCGGACATTTAAACGAGGTCGAAGTGAGAGGAAAAAAAACTTATTTTGATACTAATATTTCAAACCATCATCATTTTTATGACAGCGAGACTTCGGAGCTGATTGATATTGATGCAAAAGAGGTAGTTATTCAAAGAATTCCAAAAGCACCAAATGGTAAAAAAATTAAAAATATTGAGGTATTTATAAATTTGAAAAATTGACAGTTTGTCTCTTGTTTTCAGTTTAGAATGATTATAAAGTAAATTATTTGATGAGTGTAGATTATAAAAAAGATAGTAATGGAAAATGTCCCGTTATGCATGGAGGCGTAACGAAAGTTGGCGAGTCTAACACTGCCAGACTTTGGCCTAACAGTATTAACCTAGATATTTTACATCAACATGATACAAAAACGAATCCGCTCCCAGGTTTTAACTACAGAAAAGAAGTTAAAAAATTAAATTTTAAAGCTTTAAAAAAAGACCTGCTCAAATTAATGACTGATAGTCAAGAGTGGTGGCCTGCAGACCTAGGAAGTTATACTGGTTTAATGGTAAGACTGACTTGGCACCAAGTAGGAACTTATAGAGAATTCGATGGAAGACCAAATGTTGGTTCACACAGGTTTTCTCCTCAAGACTCATGGCCAGATAATACTAATTTAGACAAAGCTAGACGACTTCTATGGCCAATTAAAAAAAAATATGGAAATAGATTAAGTTGGTCAGACTTAATGGTTTTAGCTGGAACAATGGCTTATGAAAAGGCTGGATTTAAAACTTTTGGTTTTTCTTTTGGTAGAGAAGATATATGGGAACCTGAAAAAGATGTTTATTGGGGTAAAGAAACAGTTCCATTAGCTGTGAATAGATATGGAAACCCACAAGATCGTTCCTCGTTAGAGGCTCCATTAGCAGCATCACACTTTCAACTTGTATATGTGAATCCTGAAGGCGTAGAGGGAAAACCAGATCCAGTTAGAACTGCAATGGATGTTAGAGAAACTTTTGGCCGAATGGGAATGAATGATGTAGAAACAGCTGCACTTACTGTTGGTGGTCATTCTATTGGCAGAGCCCACGGTAACGGTAATCCTGCTAATTTAGGACCTGAGCCCGCAGGAGCGGATATTCATGAACAAGGTTTTGGATGGATACAAAAAAATGGAACAGGCGTTAATCAAATAACTTCTGGTCTTGAAGGTGCTTGGACAACTAATCCTGACAAGTGGGATCACCAGTACTTGGATCTTTTACTTAACTATGAATGGGAAAGTAAAAAAAGTCCAGCAGGTGCTTGGCAGTGGGAACCAATTAATCTTGAAGAGGAAAAAAAACCTACTGATCTGGGTGATCCTACAAAAAAAGCCAGATTAATGTTTACTGATGCAGACATGGCAATGGCAATGGATCCAGAATACAGAAAAATTTCAGAAAGATTTTATAAAGAACCCAAGTTCTTTGAAGACTCTTTTGCTCGCGCTTGGTTTAAATTAACACATAGAACGATGGGAAATAGAGAAAATTATATAGGTCCTTGGGCTCCTAAAGAAGACCTGCTATGGCAAGGTAACGTCCCTTCTTCAAAAAAGAAATACAATGTAGAAAAAGTTAAGAAAATGATATTTGCATCTAAATTAAGCACTAGCGATTTAATTACCATTGCTTGGGATAGCGCTAGAACTTACAGAAGAACAGACAAAAGGGGAGGAGCTAACGGTGCAAGAATTCGATTGGCACCTATGAAAGATTGGGAAGCTAATGAGCCTAAAAAGCTTGCAAAAGTTTTAAGAGTTCTAGAAGACATTGCCAAAAAAACTAAAGCGTCACTAGCTGATACAATTGTTCTTGCAGGTAATGTTGGAATAGAAAAATCTATTAAGAAAGCTGGATCAAAAATCAAAGTTCCGTTCAACCCAGGAAGAGGTGATGCATCACAAGAACAAACTGAAATTAAAAACTTTAAGTGGTTAGAACCTCTACATGATGGATTCAGAAACTATGTAAAAGATGATTATTCTGTAATGCCTGAAGAACTATTATTAGAACGTGCTTCATTAATGGGCTTAACCGCAAAAGAAATGACCTGTCTAGTGGGAGGTATGAGAGTTCTTGGAACAAACCATGCATCGGCAAAAGACAAGGGGATTTTAACAAACAAAGTAGGTACTTTAACTAATGACTTTTTCATTAATTTGGTAGATATGAAATATATGTGGAAACCAACTGGTAAAAATACTTATGAAATGATTGATCGAAAAACAAATAAGGTAAAGTTCACTGCATCTAGAGTAGATTTAGTATTTGGCTCGAACTCTATACTTAGATCTTATGCCGAAATTTATGCTCAAGATGATAATAAAGAAAAATTTATAAAAGATTTTGTGATGGTATGGACAAAGATAATGAACGCTGATAGACCAGATTTGAAAAAGTTAAATTAAAATGGAGATTTTGAAAAAAATGGAAAATGTTGAACCTCTGAATAAAAAAATTCCTAGTGATTTTTGGAATGTTCCTAACATCAAATTTGACATTCAAAAACTTAGAAACGATTTAGAAAAAGTTTTAAAAAAAAAGAATTTTAATTCACTAGGTATTAAAAGTTTTGGAGCTATACCTCTAAATCAAGTCCCTGGAGACAAATCCTCTATCGAGGGGCATAATGTTAGAGGAACTTATTGGACTATTCCAGATGAAACTGGAAAAGAAGCAGTAAGAGATAAGCCAATAGATGAGTCGAAATATACTGAACTACTTCCAGAGTTTAAGGGAACTTATTTCGAAGAAGTTTTTAATACGTTAAAAAAAAAACTTTAAGTTAGGTAGAGTTAGGATTTTATTAAAAGAGCCAAGATCAACTTTAAGTTGGCATAGAGATCCAGAGCCAAGGCTACATATTCCAATAATTACTAATAAAGGATGTAGAATGGTAATTGAAGAAGTGAGTAAACATATGCCGGCTGATGGTTCAGTTACAATTACTAATAATACTAAATATCACAACTTTTTTAACGGAGGGGAACAAAATAGAATTCACCTAGTTGCTTGTGTTCTAGAAAATCCATTTAATTAAATGACAGAATTTACTCATGGAATTTTTTCAGCTTCAAAAGCCATATATGAGAACAATAAAGGTTCTATATTAAGAACAATTATTTACACGATCGGACACTTTGCTATCGCTATAACAGTTCTAATGTTAATCGCAGATGTAGCCTTTATTGTTGCTTTAACAGATGCGATAGTAGAACCATTAGCTAATGCGGTATGGTATTTTATTTTAGATAAAGTTTGGACTGCTAAATATAAAAAATAACCTTATAATAAACCCCATAAAGCCTCTTTTTTTACCCAACCCTTAAAACCACTTACTTCAACTTTGCACCAATTGCTTTTGCATTTCTTTATTATACAAAGCCTACCTTTTTTTATAATAGCAGATGGCTTTGAGTAAATTGAAGGTTTACTAAAAATTAATTGATCATCATCAATAGTAATAGCCGCTTTTTTTTTAGATAATTGCGAAACATGAATCCATCCTGTGTTATTTTCGTGATCTCTAATTTTTCTGAAATTTTCATATTTATCTTGAACTAGAACAGGTAAAAATTTTTTTTTATAAAATAGCTTAACGGGATACTCAAAAGAAGGACCTTGTCTAAGATTTACCTTTTCGTTTCTCAAAGTTAAAAAATATTCATCAAAAGCATAAACACTTGGGATTGATGATAAAATTAAAATGAAAAAAGAAACTATTTTGAACATTTATTTTTACAATTTGGATTGTAAGTTATTTTAATGTTTCTGAAATTAAAATTTATTGAATTAAATACTACCATTTGGTTATTTAAATCGTTCTTAAAATTGAGAATTGTTTTTAGAACCTCATTGGCTTGCATAGATCCCAATATACCTGCCAGAGGTGAAAAAATACCTTCGGATTGACAATTATTATCTTCAAAAGGGATTTCTGGCATAAAACATCTATAGCACGAACCTTTTTTTTTAAAATTAAATTTATACAAATGACCGTCAAATTTGCTTATAGCAGCTGAAATTAATATTTTTTTATTTTTTTTACATTCATCATTTATTAAATAACGTGTTTCGTAATTATCCGTGCCATCACAAATTATATCAAAATTTTTAAATATTTTTTTTATATTGGTTGAGCCTAATTTAATCTTAAAATTTAAAATTTTAATTTTGCTATTTATCTTATTAATCTTTTTTTTTGCTTGATTTACCTTAAACTTACCGACGTCATTTTGAGAAAAAAGTATTTGTCTATTTAGGTTACTAATTTCCACTTTATCATGATCAACAATTCCAATTGTTCCTACCCCAGATGCCGCAAGGTAAGTTAAAAGCGGACATCCTAAACCTCCTAAACCAACTATTAAAACTTTTGAATTTAAAATTTTTTTTTGTCCATTTATTCCTATTTTTTTTAAAATTATTTGTTTTTCAAATCTTTGATAATCTTTTAACTTAAATTTCATTTCTTATTTTGTTCCAGTGGATCCAAAACCACCTGTTCCACGATGAGTTTCTTCCAAACTTTCTACTTCCCTTACTTTTGCTTTCACTATCGGACATAATACCATTTGAGCTATTCTTGCACCTTGCTTTACCAAAAAAACTTCCTTTCCCAAATTAATTAAGATAACTTTTATTTCACCCCTATAATCTGAATCAATGGTTCCAGGTGTATTTAATACTGATATCTGATTTTTAGCAGCCAATCCTGATCTTGGCCTAATTTGTACTTCAAAATTCTTAGGAATGGAAATTGAAATCCCAGTTGGGATTATTGCGCTTTTACCTGGTTCAATCTGAATTGCATCATCTATGTTCGCAGCTAAATCCATTCCAGAGGAACCTTCAGTTTCGTATTTCGGTAAATTTATATTTTTAGATAGCTTCTTAATTAAAATTTCTGTCATCAACTAATAGTTTATCTAAAATAACTTCTGCAATTTTATTTGCAATAAAACTTTTTTTATTTTTTTTGATTGTCTTAATCTCACCGTTACTATAAATTATTGAGACCTTATTATAATCAGAATTAAAGCCTATATCTTTTTTAGAGACATCGTTTGCAACGATTAGATCGCAATTCTTTTTTCGCATTTTTAAAATAGAATTTTTAATTACTTGCTCCGTTTCTGCTGAAAAACCAACGACTACCTTTGGTCTATATTTATTATTTTTTCCCAAAAACTCAACAATGTCTTTATTTTCTACTAAATTAATAGATTTTAAATTATTTTGTTTTTTTTTAATTTTATTTTTATTCTTATGAGAAGGCTTGAAGTCCGATACCGCAGCTGCACATATTGCTACATCAACAGGTAAAGTTTTTTTTACTTCATTAAACATTTCATCAGCAGTAATTACTTTTTTTGTTTTAATACTTCTTTGTTGAATTAAATTAGAGGGTCCAGCAATTAAAGTGGTCTGGATTCCTAATTTATTAAGCGCCAAGGCTATTTCGTATCCTTGTTTTCCACTTGACTCATTTGAGACATATCTTATGGGATCTATATACTCTCTTGTTGGCCCAGTTGTCACAAGAGCTTTAAAGTTATTTTTCTTTACTAAATTCCTTTTTCTAAAATAATTATCAAGATATGAATAAATCTGTCTTGGGCTTGACATCTTGCCCTCGCCATACTCGCCACAGGCCATCTCCCCTTTTTCAGGCCCTATAAATAAATATCCATAATCTTGTAAAATCTTTACATTTTTTTGAGTTGCCTTGTGAATCCACATTCTGACATTCATTGCGGGAACTAATAGGATGTTTTTATTTGATGCTAAAATTACTGTAGTTGCCAAGTCTTCAGCTTTACCGATGCTTAATTTAGTCATAAAGTTAGCAGTTGTAGGCATTACAATAATTAAATCTGCCCACCTAGATAAAGATATGTGGTCTATTTCTGCCTCTGAATTTTTATCAAAAATGTCTTCAAAAGTTTTGCTATTTGTAAGAGTAGTTACAGATAATGGGGTTACAAATTCTCTACCGCTCTTTGTTAAAATTGTTTTAACCTCATTATTATTTTTCTTTAGTAATCTAATTAAATCTAAAGATTTATAAGCAGCTATCCCGCCGCCAATAATTATAAGTATTTTCCTATTTTTTACTGTCATGATTTATTAAAATACTAATAGAAAGACAATTACAATACCAAAAAAACTAATAACTATATTATTTCTAAAGTTCTTAAGCTTCATTTGCTCCATTTCTAAATTTTTATTACCTCCAATAGCTAAATTTAATTTTCCTTCCGCCATTAACTTTAGAGCATAATCAGCTCTGTCGATAAACTCTGGTAGGTCAGGTATTCTTTTAATTATTTCTGAGGAAGTATTAATAGCTGTGTCAAAAGTTGATTTCGGACTTTTGATATTTTTTAACCAATTCTCCAGCACAGGCTTTGATACTTCCCATATGTTTGTCTCTGGATAAAGTTTTCTAGCTACACCTTCTACAACTACCATAGTTTTTTGGAGCAACAATAATGGAGGTTGAGTGGCCATGTTAAATTTTTCAGTAATTTCAAATAATTGAGCAAGCAAGTTTCCTCCAGAAATATCCTTGATTGACTGTCCAAAAATAGGTTCTCCAACTGACCTCAGAGCTTGAGCAAATTCTTCCTTAGAGGCATCTTGAGGCACTAAACCTGCTTGAAAATGAACTTCTGCAACTTTGATATAATCTCTTTGTATAAATCCGTACAATATTTCGGCCAAAAATTTTCTATTATTTTTATCAAGTCGACCCATTATTCCAAAATCTACTGGTATTATATTTCCTTTTTCATCAACAAAAAGATTTCCTTGATGCATATCTCCGTGAAAAAAACCATCTCTTACAGCTTGAGTTAAAAAATGCTGAATCAAGTTTTCTGCAAGTTTTTTTAGATTTACTCCAGAATCTTCAAGTTTTTTATATTCACGTATAGAGACGCCTTCAACTTTATCCAATGTTAGAATTTTTTTTGTTGTATAATTCCAATAAATTTTGGGAACTTTAAAACTTAAATCATTTTTTGTATTTTCATAAAGTTCATTGGCTGCCGCTGCTTCAAATCTTAAATCCATTTCTATATTTGTTATTTCTCTTAGAAGATGAACAACTTCAACTAATTTTAATCGTTTGGCTTTTGAAAAAGTATTTTCAACTATATAAGCAAATAACATTAGGGCATCTAATTCCTCATTAAATAATTTTTCGATATCTGGTCTCAATATTTTTATTGCTACCTGTTTGTCAATATTATCAATTTTAATTTTTGCTAAATGCACTTGCGCTATTGAGGCAGCAGCTATTGGTTCACTTATCTCAGTAACATTTTTAAAGTAATTTTCACCAATCTCTTTTTTTATAACCTTTTTAGCGTCATATAGATCAAATGCTGGAACCTTATCTTGTAATCTCTCTAAATTTTTAGCGAGCTCCTCTCCTATAATATCAGGCCTAGTAGCTAAAAATTGGCCTAATTTTATGAATGTAGTACCCATTCCCTGAAGTGCTAGACAAAGTTTTTCACCTGGTTCTTTTTTTTTATCTATTTCATTTGAGGTTGAACCAAAAGAAATACAATTGAAAAATAAATTTAAAGATGTTGGCAGGGAGTGAATCTCATTAATTGTATCAATAGCTCCAGATGTAGATAATTTTCTAGCTATTTGAAATAATTTAAAGATCCTCTTTAACATTTATATTTTCCAGCCTGAGTGTATTGCGGAAATTCCATTCGTCATATTTCTAAATTCTACTTTCGAAAATCCGTTATTCTTTATTAATTCAGCTAGTTGATCTTGGTTGTAAAATTCATCAATACTTTTAATTAAATAATTATAAGGTTTATCAGAACCAACAATTAATTTTCCAAGAAAAGGAATTGCCCTTGAATATTGTTGATAAATTAGATTTAAAATTTCATTATTTATTTTTGAAAATTCCAAACACATAAAACGTCCACCAGGTTTTAAAACTCTATAAGCTTCTCTTAAAGTCTTAGTTATATCAGTAACATTTCTAATTCCATAGCTTATCGAATAAAAATCAAAAGAATCGTTTTCAGCAGGTATTTCTTCAGCCATCGCATTAATCCAATTTATATTTTTAAATCTTTCCAGTTTAATCTTACTTTGTTTCAACATTTTTAGATTTGGTTCAACGCAGGTAACTTCACCACAATTACTTAGTCTTTTAAGAAATAATTTAGCAATATCACCGGTTCCAGATGCTACATCTATTAATTTAGAATGAGGCTGGGGATTCATCCAGTCCAAAAATTTATCTTTCCAAATTCGATGAATTCCTAATGACATAATGTCATTCATTAAATCATATTCTTTATAAACTTCGGAAAATACAGAATTGACTAATTTGGTTTTATCTTGAATAGTACTTTTCATAAAATAATTATATGCCAGAATTACCTGAAGTTGAAGTTGTTAAAAGGTCCTTAAAAAGGAAAATTCAAAATTTAGTAATCAAAAACGTCAAGATCAATGATGGCAACTTACGATATAAGGTAAATAAAGTTGAAATTTCAAAATTAGCAGGAAAAAGAATTTTAAAAATTAAGAGAAGGTCAAAGTTTCTAATTTTTCAGTTAGAAAAACAAATTAATATGATGGTTCATCTTGGGATGACAGGAAAATTTTTTTTCGTCGATGGTAGAAATATTGAATCTAAAACAAGTTATTATTATAAATTAGATGAAAAAAATCAAAAGCATAATCGAATAATATTTTTTTTTCGCAATAAACAAAAATTAATTTATAACGATGTAAGAAAATTTGGTTTTTTAAAATTTTTTGAAAAAAAAGAATATAATAAAAACTTACACTTCAAGAATTTAGGACCAGAACCGTTAAAGCAGGATTTTAATTTTAAGTACTTAAAAAGATATATTTCCGGTAGAAATCGAAATATTAAAGACATTTTAATGGATCAAAAATGTATCTCTGGTTTGGGCAATATTTATGTAAACGAGATTTTATTTTTGAGTGGAATTATGCCTATTCGACAGGTTGATAAGTTAAGTGATTTAGAGATAAAAAATATTGTAAAAAATACAAAAAAGGTTTTAAAAAATGCGATTAAGCTCGGAGGCTCATCAATTAAAAATTTTTCTAGTGGAGATGGAAAAGAAGGTAACTTTCAACAACACTTCAAGGTTTACGGAAGAATAGGAGAAAAGTGTTCTAACGTAGATTGCAACGAGACTGTATTAAGGACTAAAATTTCAAATCGAGCATCATTTTTTTGCAAAAGTTGTCAAAAATAATAAAGTTGACCCTATTAAACCATGCATATATACAATCTTAAAAAATGCCTAACACAAAATCAGCAGTTAGAAGAGTAAGAAGGGTAAAAAAGCAAACCCAAATTAATAGAATAAGAAGAAGTAAATATAAAAATTCAATTAAACAAATGGAACTCCTTCTTAAGGGTAAAGAAAAAGATAAAGCAAAAAAATATTTCCCAAAATTTCAATCAATTCTAATGCAGGTTGCTAAATCTGGAGTAGTAAATAAAAAAACTGCTG
>MDTD01105424.1_pt1 | contig 12794 bp, 10 predicted proteins | sample 811221 | NCBI WGS metagenome assembly MDTD01 (sample SAMN05326646, study PRJNA326480) | marine metagenome | isolation source: seawater | place: Pacific Ocean: South West | collected 2011 | reverse complement strand
ATCATTTAATAACCAATCAATCGAAGCTTGGCCTCAAAATAGAATTGAAAAAATTTCAAATAGTATAGATGCACTTAATCCTTTTGAAGAAAAAAAAGATTTTTTTGCTACATCAATACTCTCCGAAAGTATTAATTTACAGTTTGATAGTGAGGGAAGAATCTCGTTATCATTAAAATTACTGAAACATGCCAAAATTAAAAATAGCATGTTGTTTGTTGGCCAAGGAACGACATTCCAGATTTGGGAACCGACAGCATTTGAAAAATTTAAGGCCCAGGCAAGAAAAAAATCCAATATTAACAGAGCCAGCCTTAAATGGGAAGAGATGGGTAAAAAATAATGAGAAAGATGGAACAAATTATTTTGATGCAAAAGATAGAAAGTCTACAAAACAATTGCTTAACTGCAATGGAAAAAACTATCAAAGGTACTTGGGCATATGAATTTTGGACTGATACTTTCGATAAACTAGAAAAAAACTATAAATTAATAAAAAATGGAGAGGGAACAGATGACAATAAATTTTAGAGCACCAGATATAAAAGAACTTAAACCAAGAATTCTAGTATTGGGTGTAGGTGGCGCAGGAGGAAACGCAATTAATGAAATGATAGAAAGTGGAGTAGAGGGTGTAGAGTTTATTGCAGTTAACACTGATGCTCAAGATTTAAAAGCTAGTAAAGCTAAACAGAAAATCCAAATTGGATTAAATCTAACAAAAGGACTTGGTGCTGGAGCTAAATTAGAAATTGGTCAAGCTGCTGCAGATGAGTCTTTAAATGAGATAATTGATTTATTAAAGGGTGCAAATATGGTTTTTATTACTGCAGGGATGGGCGGTGGAACAGGAACTGGAGCAGCACATGTGATAGCAAGAGCAGCTAAAGAGTTAAATATATTAACTGTTGGGGTAGTTACTTTACCTTTTCTTTATGAGGCACCATCAAGAATGAGAAGAGGGCAGCAAGGCTTAGAAGAATTGAGAAAACATGTTGATACAATAATAGTAATTCCAAATCAGAACCTTTTTAAAATTGCAAATGAAAAAACTACTTTCAAAGAGTCATTTAAATTATCTAACAATGTTTTAAGATATGGAGTTCAAAGTATTACAGATCTTATGGTTAAAGAAGGTCTTGTTAACTTAGATTTTGCTGATGTTGAAACTGTTATGAGTTCTATGGGAAAAGCTATGATGGGAACAGGCGAGGCAGATGGAGAAGGTAGAGCGCATAAAGCTACAGAAATGGCTTTGAATAATCCATTGATTGATGATTATTCCCTTAAGGGTGCAAAAGGCCTTTTAATTAATATAACAGGTGGAGAAGATCTTACGCTATTTGAGGTAGATGAAATAGTAAACAGAATAAGATCCGAAGTTGACCATGTTGCTGAAATAATCATTGGATCTATAACTGATCCATCTTTAGATGGAAAGGTAAGAGTTTCAATAGTTGCTACAGCATTAGATGGCCAGCAACCTGAGTCAAAATCAGTAATTAATATGGTTCACAGAATTCAAAATAGGAACCCAGGTTATTCTGATTTTTCATCAATGGGAACTTCACAATCATTTAATTTTCAAAACAATTTATCTAATCATGTTACAGAAGGCGCGACAGCATTAAAAACTGAGACAGAAACCCTTAATGAAAATATAGCTGACCAGGAAATAGATGAGAGTATTAACATAAACTCTGATGTTGGGGCTGCAGAAAGTTTATTAAATGATCAAGATGATAGTTTAATACTTAAAAATGAAATTGACGAGGACGTTAAAATAGACTCAAATGGATTGGAGAATTTTGGCATAGAGGAAGACACACCAGACTTATTTGAAAATAGTAATAAAGCAGAGAGATCTGAGCAAATTCAAAATACCAAAGACGAAAATTCTGATGAGGATGAATTTGAAATTCCTGCATTTTTAAGAAGACAAAAAAATTAATGGTCTTCGTAAAAATAGATGAATGCCACCATTTTACCCGATAATGAAAAACATTATCCGGTACTGCTAGATGAAATTCTAAGCATTATTTCCCCTCAAAATGGTGGCACATTTATAGATTGTACGTTTGGACAAGGTGGTTATTCAAAAGCTTTATTAAGATACAACAAAACAAATGTTATTGCGCTAGATAGAGATCCCAACAGCAATATTATTGCTGAAAAAATAAAAAAGGATCATAAAGGTAGATTTTCTTTTTACAATAAAAAATTTAGTGAGATTGACAGAATCGAAATTAAAAAAAATAAAATTAAAGCTATCTTGTTTGATCTGGGATATTCATATTTACAAATTAAAGACCCAAGCAAAGGACTGAGCTTTGAGAGTAAGGGCAAATTAAATATGAGGCTAGGACTAAATGATTTTTCCGCAAATGAAGTAATAAATAAATTAAACCAGAAAGATCTTGAACTTATTTTCAAGTATTTTGGAGAGGATAAAGATAGTAAAATCATTTCAAAAAAAATTGTCAAAGAAAGAAATAAATCAGATTTAAATACTGAAAAACTTGTTCATATTATAAACGCGGTAAAAAAAAAAAGTGGTAAAATTCATAATGCAACTAAAATTTTTCAAGCAATAAGAATTTTTGTAAATAAAGAAATAAGTGAGTTAATTTATGGTTTAATCAACTCAACTAAGATTTTAGATACTAATGGAATAATTTTATCAGTTTCTTTTCATTCGTTAGAAGATAAAATTATTAAATATTTTTTTAAAAGTCTCTCGGAGGATAAAAAAACATCAAGATATTTTCCATTACAGAATAATAATAATAAATTATTTAAACTTATATCAAAAAAAGTAATTACACCAAGCTTGAATGAAATTAATATTAACAGGCCTTCCAGGTCAGCAAAACTTAGATATGCAATCAAAGTAGAAAACATAGATAATTTCGAGAAAGATTTTCTTAAAAAATTCTCAAAATTGCTTGAAATTGAAAACTTATCAAAAAAATTATGAAAATTTTTTTAATTATATTTTGTTTTATATTTCTTATTTCTTTTACCGCAATTATTAAAACGTCATCAAAAAAAATTGAAGAGAAGATTTTTATTTATAAGGAGAATTTAGTAATACTGAAAGATAAGTATAACCTAGTCTCTCTTGAAAATACTTACCTTAGTAAACCATCTAGATTAATTGGTATTATGAAAAAAAATAAAAATGAAGATTACACACATATAGAAAATACAAATATTATAATTTTAAATAAAGGGCTAGAAAAATGATTGATAAAGACAAGAAAATAATGAATAAAAATAGTGACAGAAAAATTTATATAGCTGACATAGAGCAAAATTATTCATTTTCAAATGAATTCCCAAAAATAAAAATTTCATTTAATAGAATAGCGTTTATTTTCTTTTTTTTTCTTGTTGTATCTATAATTTTTTCTGTAAAAATTTTTTATTATGGATCTCTTTCTGTCAAAGAAACATTAAGAGATAATACTAATATAAAAAATGAAATTAGATCAGACATTGTTGATACTGATGGAAATTTTTTAGCTAAAACTGTTCTAACAAATAATATTGGCATAAATCCACAACTCGAGTCAGATAAAAAAAAATTATTTATAAAACTTAAGCTATTGTTTCCAGATTTAAATCTGGAGCAATTTAATAATAAGTTTGAAAAAAAAAATTTTTTTTACATTAAAAAAAAATTATCCCCCGAGAAATATGATCAAGTAAGATTACTGGGGGAAAAATCAATTATTACAGAGCAAAAAATAACTAGGATTTATCCACACGAGAACTTATTTAGTCATGTGATTGGACAAATAGATGATGAGAATAATGGAATATCTGGACTTGAAAAATCTTTAGATGAAAAATTAAAAAAATCAAATGAGAAAGTTCAACTAACATTGGATACCAATATTCAGTTTCTAATAAGAAATGAGCTAATTAAGTTTCAGAAAATTTTTAGGTCTGAAGGCAGTGCTGCCTTATTAATGAATATTGATAATGGGCAGATACTCTCATTAGTTTCTTTGCCAGATTTTAATATAAATAAAAGGAACAAAATTGTAGAGGAAAAATTTATAAATAGGATCACCATGGGGCTTTATGAGCTAGGCTCAATTTTTAAAACTTTCACTTTAGCAGGTGCTTTAAATGAAAAAATTATCTCATCAGATACAAATTTTGAAAATATGCCAAAATCGATTTATTGTGCAGGAAGAAAAATATCTGAGTATGATATGAAAATACCCCCAAGTTTAACCGCAGAGCAAATTTTAATAAGATCTGGGAATATTGGATCGGTTAGAATTGCACAAAAAATGGGTATAGAAAAAACAAAAAAATTTTTAAATTCTCTAAAAATTTTTGACCCAATTAATTTTGAATTGGAAGAAATAGGAACACCTTTGCCAATAAAATGGGGAAAATGTAAACTTGCAACAGTATCTTTTGGGCACGGAATATCCACAACACCTTTACATATTGCCGTAGCCTATGCAATGATTTCAAATGGTGGGTATGAAATTAATCCAACTTTACTGAGAAATAATGTTAGTATTAAAAAAAAAAAAATTCTTGATAAATATGTTTCAAATGAAATTAATTCTATATTGAGAAAAATTGTTGTCACTAAAGAAGGAACAGCTAGTCTTGCGAATGTAAAAGGATATGGTGTTAGTGGTAAAACGGGAACTGCTCAGAAAATTGAAAACGGAGTATATACAAAAAAAAAAATAAATACTTTTGTATCAATTTTTCCCAGTTTTAAACCAAAATACGTTTTCTTAATTTTACTAGATGAACCTAAAACAAATAGCGAGTATATCTATAATTATAGAGACGGGAGTAAAAAAAAATATAAAGGAACTCCATTTAACACAGCTGGATGGACTTCCGTAGAAGTTGCGGGCAAAATCATAGAAAAAATTGGGCCAATTTTAGCCACAAAGTATAAAGATTTTTATTAAAGCAATGCTTATTGGAAAATACTTCAAAAAAACTAAACCTGAATTGAATAAACATTTTTTTTCAGGCATAAGTTTTAATAGTAAATTATGTAAAAAAAATTATATTTTTTTTGCAATAAAAGGTAATGAAATTGATGGTAATAAATTTATCAAAGAGGCTATATTAAATGGGGCCAGAACAATTATTAGTGATAAAAAATTTAATGGTATTAAGAATGGAATATTATTTCTTCATTCTAAAAATGTAAGAAAATCACTAGCAGAAATATCTTATAAAATATTTAATCCAAAAATAAAAAATTTAATTGCTGTAACCGGTACAAATGGTAAGTCCTCAATTTGTAACTTTTTTTTTCAAATTTTAAATTTAAATAAAAAAAAAGTTGCCTCTATTGGAACTCTTGGAATAAGAACTGCACTAAGAAATTTATCTTTGCCCAACACTACTATTGATCCATTAAAATTATCAGGTCATTTAAAAAACTTATCCAATAGAAATATTCATAATGTAATTTTAGAGGCATCGAGTCATGGATTGAAACAAAATAGGCTTGATGGCTTAAAGTTCGATAAAGGTATTTTTACAAACTTATCTCATGATCATTTAGATTATCATAAAAACTTTAGTGATTATTTAAATTCCAAATTATATCTGTTTAAAAAATTATTAAAAAAAAATTCTATTATAATTACAGATCAAGATATACCTGAATACAAAAAAATTAAAAATATATCTAAAAAAAAAAATATCAAATTAAAAACTATTTCAAACAAGAGTAAACAAATTAATATTTTGGAGCATAAGTATATTGGTGAAAAACAATTTTTAAAAATAAAATACAAAAATATTAATTATTCTTTCACTTTAGATTTGATAGGAAAAATTCAAATTAAAAATTTACTTATGGCTATTTTAGCTGCCGAAAATAAAAATTTAAAGTTTAATAAAATTATAAAAATACTCCACAGGGTCAAGCCTATTTATGGGAGGTTAGAAAAAGTAGGTATACTAAAAAATAATGCAATTTGTATTTTAGATTATGCACATACACCTGATGCTTTAGAAATATCATTAAAAAATTTAAAAGAACAATTTCATGAAAAAAAAATAACATTAGTAATTGGATGTGGGGGAAATCGAGATCGTTCAAAGAGATCCATTATAGGAAAAATAGCCAATGAATACTGTGATAGAATTTATTTAACTGACGATAATCCTCGAAATGAAAATCCTAAGAAAATCCGAACTGCTATAAAAAAAAACATAAAAAAAAATAGGCTTTATGAAATTCCAAATAGAGAAAAAGCTATACAGGCCGCGGTAAACCAACTTAAAACAAATGAAATCCTTTTAGTATCTGGTAAAGGCCACGAAAATATTCAAGATTTTGGTAATAGAAAAATTTTTTTTTCAGATAAAAATATAATTCTGGATTCAATTAGAAAAAAAAATAAGTTTCTTTCAAATAATTTAAAAATAAATATTTTAAACGAGCATGAGGAAGTAAAAAAAATTTTTAAAAAAACTAAATTGAACAAAGCATCAATAAATTCAAAAGATATTAAAAAAAATGATATATTTTTTGCACTTAAGGGGAAAAATAATGATGGTAATAAATATATTTCTGAGGCTATCAATAAAGGAGCATCTATCGTTATATCTGATAAGACAAAAAAAAAAATGAAGCAAAAAAATGTAATTAAAGTAAACAATAGTCTTAATACTATGACTAAATTATCCAGCAGTATTCGAGATATATTCAATGGAAAAATAATCGGAATAACTGGAAGTTGTGGAAAAACCTCATTGAAGGAGCTTTTATCAAACTCTCTTAATAAAATTGGAAAGGCGAGTTCATCTCCAAAGTCTTATAATAATAAGTATGGTGTTCCAATCAGCCTATTTAATTTAAATCTTAGTAACAATTATGGAATTTTTGAAATTGGGATGGATAAAAAAGGTGAGATTGATTTTTTATCCAAATTAATTAGACCTAATATTGGTATAATTACCAATATATCATATGCTCATGCTAAAAACTTCTCTAATATTTTACAAATTGCAAATGCAAAATCTGAGATAATAGATAATATTAAAAAAGGTGGCTTTATAGTTTTAAATGCAGATGACAAATTTTTTTATCTCCATAAAAAAAAAGCAATTAAAAGAAAATTAAATATCATTTCTTTTGGATTCTCACCTTTTGCTGATGTCAAATTTTTGAAAATAAACAAACTAAAAAAATTTTATAAAATAAGCGTCAGAATTTATAATCAAAATAAAATTTTTCACATAAGATATAAATATATTAATCATATAAAGAATATTTTATCAGCCTTAGCCGTTTTATCAATTTTGGATAAAACAAAAGATTTAAAATTAAATTTTTTTAAAGACTTTAACATTCCCGAAGGTAGGGGAAATATTTCAAAAATAAAATTTAAAAATAAAAAATTTTTTCTTGTTGACGAAAGTTATAATTCAAATCCATTATCACTTAAAAGTGCGATATCTAATTTCAGTGAATCAGATATTCAATATAAAAAAAAACACTTTTTAATGGGTGATATGCTTGAATTAGGCAAACATTCGAAAAAGCTTCACAGAGATATATCAAGTACTTTTAATAATTCTAATATAAGTAAAATTCATGTTTATGGTAAAGATGTTGCCGAAACATTTAAACGAATTAAACAAAATAAAAAAGGAAGAGTTTTGGGCAGTTCATCTGAAATTTTTGATTTGATTATTAAAGACTTAAATAATAATGATTATTTAATGATTAAAGGATCTAATTCCACAGGTTTAAATAGTGTTGTAAAAAATTTAATTGGAAGTAATTGATGATATATTTACTAATTTTAGATTTAATTGAAACTTACTCATTTTTAAATGTGTTTAAGTATTTGACTGTGAGAACTGGTTTAGCAGTTTTCACCTCCCTTATGGTGGTATTTGTAATAGGAAACCCTTTCATTAATTTATTTTCTACAAAACAAATTTTAAATCCCATTAGAGAAGATGGTCCAGATGGGCATATAGTAAAAAAAATTGGAACACCTACTATGGGTGGTGTTCTTATTTTAATTGGATTATTTTCAGGTATTTTGCTTTGGGGTGATTTAACAAATATATATATATGGTTTTTAATTTATATAGTTGGAAGTTATGGGTTTTTAGGCGCTTTTGATGATTACAAAAAAGTAAAACACAAAAGTTCATTAGGAATATCTTTCAAATTTAAAATTGTTTCTCAAATAATAATAGCTTTTGTTGGAATCTTGGTTCTAAGTTATTTCTCAGATAACCCAGACTTCAAAAATTTATATTTCCCTTTTTTTAAAAACCTTGTAATTAACTTAGGTTGGTTTTTTATTCCATTTGGAATATTTATAATAGTTGGTTCATCAAATGCAGTTAATTTAACAGATGGCTTGGATGGTTTGGCCACTGTCCCAGTTATATTAGTTGCAGGCTGTTTTGCATTTATAAGTTATGTAACTGGCAATATTGTCTTTTCGGAATATTTACAAATTACATACATCGAAGGCGTTGGAGAAGTATCAGTTTTTCTAGGCGCCATAATTGGATCATGCTTGGGGTTTTTATGGTTTAACGCTCCTCCTGCAAAAATATTTATGGGAGATACTGGATCCTTATCTTTAGGTGGATCTCTTGGAGCAGTAGGAATTATAACTAAGCATGAAATAGTTTTGGCCATAACTGGTGGTTTATTTGTATTAGAAGCAATATCAGTAATTGTTCAAGTAATATCTTTTAAATTAACAGGCAAGAGAATTTTTAAAATGGCTCCTATTCACCACCATTATGAAAAAAAGGGTTGGCCAGAATCAACTGTTGTTGTTAGATTTTGGATAGTAGCCATAATTCTTGCGATGATTGGTCTAGCAACACTCAAATTTAGATAATGAAATTAAAAAATGATCTATATTTTAAAAAGAAGATTTTAATTTATGGTCTTGGAACCTCAGGTATATCTTGCCTTAATTTCTTAAAAAAAGATAATTTAATAAAGTGTTTCGATGATAATCCAAAATATTTAATTAAAAAGTTTAAAAAATATTCTATTACTAGAGAAAAAATAAAAAAAACTAATTTCGATCACATAATTATTAGCCCTGGCATAAATAGCTTAAAATGTTCATTAAAAAATTATTTAAAAAAAAATAAATTAAAAATTTGTACTGATTTGGATGTTTTTTATGCAAAATATTTTAATAATTTTATTATAGCAATTACGGGCACCAATGGTAAATCAACAACATCAAAATTATTGAACGATATACTTAGAAAAAACAAATATGACTCAAGACTAGTTGGAAATATTGGTAATGCTGTATTAAAAGAAAAAAACATATCAAATAAGACCATTTTTGTTTTTGAAATTTCGTCCTATCAAATTTCATATAGCAAGATATTTAAAGCAAATTATGTAATATTATTAAATATTTCTCCAGATCATCTTGAAAGACATAAAACTTTCAATAACTATCTTCAAACAAAATTTAAACTAATTTATTCTTTAAAAAAAAATGACTATGCCTTCATTAACAAAGGTGAAAAAATTTTCAAAAGGCTTATTCATAACAAAAGGAGAAATTGTAAAATTTTTAATGTAAATGACAAATTATCTAAAAATGATATAGCACTTATAAAAAATTCATATTTTAAGAGTTTGAGTAATCAAGAAAATTTGTCTTTTATACTTAAGGTGTGTGCAAAACTTAAAGTTAAAAAGAAAAGTATATTTAAGGTTGTTAACGCTTTTAAAGCACTAAACTTTAGACAAGAAATAATTTACCAATCAAAAAATTTGAAAATTATAAATGACTCTAAATCTACTAGCTTCTCTTCGTCTATAAATTTGTTAAATAATTATAATAATATATTTTGGATATGTGGTGGTCTACCTAAGAAAGGCGACAAACTAAAACTAGTTAATAGAAAAAATATTAAAAAAATTTATTTATACGGTAAATATCAAAATTTTTTTATCAAATTTTTTAGAAAAAAATATCATTATTCAAAATTTAATTCTTTGGATAATGTAATGAAACAAGTTTCTAAAGATATTATAAGTGGAAAAAAAAATAAAAAAATTAATTTATTGTTTAGTCCATGTGCAGCATCTTTTGATAGCTTTAAAAATTTTGAGGAAAGAGGAAAATATTTTAATTATTTAGTCAATAAATATAAATTAAAAAATGTTTAATAGTAAACTTTATAATAATCTTTATTTTAATTGGTGGAGAAATTTAGATAAAACTATTTTAATAATAATTTTATCGCTTTTCATTTTAGGATTATTATTTTCTTTATTATCAACCTCTCTTATTGCATCTGACAGATTAAATACTAATAATTATTATTTTTTCTTAAAGCATTGTATTTTTATTATTATTGGAATATCAGCAATGTTTTTTTTTTTCAATTTTGGACAAAAAAAAATTATTTTTATTGTCATATATGTTGTTTTTTATTTTTTTATTATCACTTATTTTAGTACCAATTATTGGTGTCGAAGTAAAAGGATCCAAAAGATGGCTCGAAATATTTTTTCTACCTAGGTTTCAACCAATTGAGTTACTTAAGCCTTTTATAATTGTAATAATTGCTTCCTCTTTAAGTCTCAAAAATAAAAATTATAATTATCTAAGGTACTTTTTAAGTTTTTTATTAATTTTACCAATTATACTATTACTAGCCTCTCAACCAGATATAGGACAAACTATTTTAATTTTTTTAACTTGGCTCGGATTGATTTTTATTTCCGGAATCAACCTATTTTTATTTTTTTCTTTTTTTGGCTTTATACTTATTTCTTTGCTCTCACTAATAATTTTCATGCCTAAATTTGAATACATATTAATTAGAATAAGTTCTTTTTTGGATCCTTCTTCCGCAAATAACTATCAATCAGAGAAAGCAGTGGAGGCAATTATAAGTGGTGGTCTTTTTGGCAAAGGTATTGGAGAAGGTATTTTAAAAAACAAAGTTCCTGAAGCGCACACAGATTATATTGTATCTGTAATATCAGAAGAATTTGGAGCGATTATGATTTTTTTTTTATTATTACTTTTTTTGGTATTTCTATTTAGATCTTTTAAAATTATCTCTCACCTTAAAAACGACAAAATTAAATTTATTATATTTGGATGCAGCATAATTATTTTTTTTCAGTTTTTGGTACATCTTGGTGTGAATATTAGAATTTTACCCACTACAGGAATGACGCTACCTTTTTTAAGTTATGGAGGATCATCAATTTTAGGAAGTTCAATTCTTGCTGGAATTATTTTAAATCTAACAAAAAAGAATATCTCTTGAAAGAAAAAATTTTAATAAGCACAGGTGGATCAGGCGGTCATGTAATACCCGCGTTGAATTTTTATGATCATTTAAAAAATGAGTATGATGTATACTTGGTCACTGATCTTAGGGGGTCAAAGTTTATTAATTCAGAAGTTTACAATAATAAAATAATTGATGTTCCTGATTTAAAAAAAAATATATTAAAAATTCCATTTAATTTAATATTTTTTTTTATCTCAGTAATTCGATCATTAATTTTTATAAAAAAAAATAAAATTAATAAAGTTATATCAACAGGTGGGTATATGACCTTACCCACATGTATAGCATCAATATTCATAAAATCTAAACTCTTCTTGTTTGAACCAAATATGGTTTTGGGTAGATCTAACTCAATTTTTATAAATCAATGTAAAAAAATATTTTGTTATTCAAGTAGAATACGAAAATTTCCAAATAAATATATTGATAAAATTCAAATTATTAACCCAATTTTAAAAAAAAAAATCTACCTTTATAAAAAATCTGAAAAAAAGAAATCTGATCAGAAAATATTTTTAATTATTGGCGGAAGCCAGGGTGCAAAATTCTTTCAAGTGGAATTAAAGGGATTATTAAATCAACTATCTAAAAAATTTAATATATTTATTTACCATCAAACTAATAAAGATAATTTTAAACATTTGGAAATTTTTTATCAAAAAAATAACATTCCTTGTTATCTTTTTGATTTTAACCAATCTTTGGAAAAAATTTATAATAAAACTGATTTTTGTATTACACGTGCTGGAGCATCAACCTTAGCTGAACTAGTCTATTTCGGAGTACCATTTTTAACAATTCCATTTCCATATTCAAAAGACGACCATCAATTATATAATGCACAATTCTACAAGGATCAAAACTGCTGCTGGATAATTGAACAAAAAGATATATTAAAAAAAAATCTTTTTGAAATAATTTCGAATATATTTGAAAATCAAATAGATATTCAAAATAAAAAAAAAGCTATGTATAAATTCAGTTTAAACAATACCTGGGAAAATAATAACAAATTAATAATTAAAACTATTTATGAAAATTAAACTAGCTAAATCTGAAATTGTTCATTTTATTGGTATTGGTGGAATTGGAATGAGTGGATTAGCTTTAGTTATGAAAAGAATGGGTTTCAAGGTTCAAGGAAGTGATATTAATTTAAATAAAAATATTGAAAGATTAAAACAAGATAAAATAAAAATCTTCATAGGCCATGAAAAAAATAATATTTCAAAAGCAACAATAATAGTAACTTCGTCTGCAGTAAAAAATAATAATATTGAAATAGTTTCAGCAAAAGAGAGAAACTTACCAATTTATAAAAGAGGAGATATGTTAGGACATATAACTTCACTTACTAAAAATATTGTTGTAGTAGGATCTCACGGAAAAACAACAACAACATCTTTAGTTGCAAGTATTTTATCATCAAGCAATTTGGATCCAACAATTATAAATGGTGGTGTTTT
>MDTD01099736.1_pt1 | contig 12794 bp, 10 predicted proteins | sample 811221 | NCBI WGS metagenome assembly MDTD01 (sample SAMN05326646, study PRJNA326480) | marine metagenome | isolation source: seawater | place: Pacific Ocean: South West | collected 2011 | reverse complement strand
ACCCAGCTGGCAGCAAATACCACTAAGCTGACGAAAAAGTGTTGCATATAACTCCCTGAAACCCTGCGTGAAAGCCTAACACTTGGCCCGTCAGACCCCAAAGTCTGCGTCCATAAATTAACGCGTTAAGGGCCCATGCGCGACCCCGTGACTTTACCTGCGGTGCAACAGATGAGCCATGCCCATAGCTTAACTTAAGCCTTTGTTTTATTGATGGGTTTTTATTTGGTTGTTGCAATTCAAAAGCAGAGCGGTGCGGCCCGGAATACGCAATTGCACGGTTGGGTTCGCAGGCGGAGATGTCGAGAAATTACAAAAGAACCAAGCCGAGCATTGAGACGCCAACGCAATACAGGCCAAATGCCCAAAGACTTCGGTTTTTCAAATACGCCAAAAACCATTTAATGACCAAATAGCCCGTGATGCCCGAGGTAATGAAACCCAAAATTAAGGGCACCAAGAGCGTGTCCAAAAGCTCACTGTGGGCCAACAGATCTTTGCCCGCCAGAATCGATGCCCCGAGTAAAACGGGAATGGACATCAAAAACGAGAAGCGGGCACTTTGTGCTCGGGTGAGGCCAAGAAACATGCCCGCGGCAATGGTGGAGCCAGATCGGCTGACCCCAGGGAACAAGGCCAGCGCTTGTGCCAGTCCGATGATAAATGCTGTTTTCCATGTGAGTGAGACGGCCTCATTGTTGTTTTTGCCCGCCCATTCGGCAGAAAAAAGCATGGCCGCGGTAAATAGTAAAAAGTACAAAGTTGCGTTTGCGTCAGAAAAGAAAGCCTCCAGATGGTCTTTGAACAACAATCCGATGACCACGGCAGGGAGGGTGGCAATGACCAATTGAACGCCCAGGCGTGCTCCGGGGTCTTGGACAAAATCACGACTTTTTATGCCGTGGAGCATGCCTTGTAAGACTTCCATGAGGTCTTTCCAAAAATACACGAAGACGCCGATCAGGGTGCCCAGTTGCACCAAGACATCGAACAGAAAATGAATTTGCTCGTCGTGTTTCTCCCAACCCAAAAAGGCAGGGACCAACACCAAGTGCGCGCTGGAAGACACCGGCAGATATTCGGTGGCCCCTTGAACCACCCCGAGTATCGTCGCTTGAAGTAAATCCATGACACCCTTCGTTCGAAGTCTTCCCTTATCTTTTTTTAGGCCGGTAAACAAGAAAAGGTGTCTTTACACCTTGGCCGAATCCTTCCATAATACCGCCATGAATGACATGCCCTCATATTTGGACGCTGCTTGGGCTGCGAAGGTCAAAACCGCTTTGGCGTCCCTCACCCGAGAAAGAGTCAGCCGTCCGGGCCGTCGAGCCGCCGTGCTGATTCTTTTCGCCAATGTGGATGGGCGGCCTTCCATCGTCTTCACCAAACGCAGTGAAAAGGTGGGCACCCATAAAGGCCAAGTCAGTTTCCCAGGTGGCATGGAGGACCCAGAAGATGAAAATGCCACTGCCACTGCACTGCGCGAATTCGAAGAAGAGCTGGGCCTGAAGGCATCGGTGGTGCAGGTGTTAGGTCTGTTTCATGATGCCATTGCAATCACCGGCGTACCCGTCACTCCCGTGGTGGGCTTTTGTGAAGATTTACCGGCTGTGAACCAACTCGATTTTTCGGAAGATGAGATCGAAGCGGTGTTTACCCTCTCGTTTGGCGAACTCGATGATGACACCCAACGAACCACCCAATATTATCGAACGGGCAATCTGGCCATTCCGGTATTTGATGCCGGCAATTGGCCGGTTTGGGGGTTGACCGCCTATATTGTCGACCGGTTTTTTAAGGTGATGGGTTGGGCAGATTGGACGCCCGACAACACGGGCAAACACTAAAACGAAGCCGTATCACCCATTAAAAATTATATGTCTATTTATTTGATGGGAACCAATGTACCGCCGTCCCGCATATGAGGGACCCCTGCGGGCATTTCATGGGGAATGGTTGATATGAGTTCATCGGAGCGCATGGCCACGAAGGCATCATTGGGCACGGCCCGACCTGGCATGATCAAAACTTTTGCGCCAATATAAGCGTTATGCCCAATACACGACCCTAGGAATTGTCGCTCTGTGCTTACTTTATGACCTTCGTGGAAAATATCCACATCACCCGTGAGTTTGGCGTCGATCAACCCTGCCCAGGTGGAAGTGGCGGCGTTTTTCCCCAGAATCGAGACCTGTAATTTGTAGTTGGAAATTACAGCGCCACGGTCGGCCAAAGACCAAATGACAAATGTCTTTGGGGTAACGTAAACATCGTTGGCCAAGACTGATGAAAGCACATTGGCATGATCTTCTATGGTGACATTGTTGCCCACGATGCAATTGCGCAGGGTGGCTTTGGCGCCAATGGAAACGTTGTCACCCAGGATACAACCCTCCACATAGGCAGTGGGATGCACTTTGCAGGCACGACCAAAACGGTTGAGGCGTGGCAGAATTTTTTCGGGTTTCAAAGAACCCGCGCGCAAAACCTTGGCCATGGCCCAAATGGGGTGAGCACGAACCGTTTCATTCCAGCGAATGGCAAATGCCAGCTGGTTGAGCCAAAGTAAATTGACCCAGTGATCCACGTGGCAAGCGACGGTGGATGTAATGGGGTAGTTAAAGGTGCGGTCCACCTCAGCGCCCCATAAGGGCAGTTGCAATGGAATCAATATTTCCCTTTTGGGCACCACAACGGGCTGTGCTTCATCTTGGAAGTGATCGAGAATGCCGTCGAATGTTTCGGCCGATTGTTCGGGAGGAACATAATAACAATGGACCCTCACACGATGGGTGGCATCGGCCTCCGGCCCCTTTGCATTTTTGGCTTTGGCGCCCAAACCAGAAGGCTCCAGCGCATCGACCATGACTGACGACACTGGGCGTGTGTAATCTGAAGATGGGGTTTGTGCTAATGCCAACTGGGCAATACTTTGAGACCCTGCTGCCCGTTTGAGGAAATCTGTGAGGGCCTTTTCACTGATAAAACAGTTTTCGCTCACCACCACGCATGGGGATTGCAGGGTGGTGCGCGATTCTTGGGGAACATCTTCTAAGGATAAACCCAGTCGTTGGGCAATGCGTTCTCTTTCTGCACTAAAACTGGATTCGGCAAAGGGCAGGTCGTCGAGGTTTTCATTGAAGGGGGCGATTTTGTGACCGGTGCGCAATACATAAAATTTCATACCGAAATCTCCCCATCGTGTTTCAAATAGAGGAGAAATTCAATATTGCCCTCCGCCCCTTGAATGGGACTTTCCATGTGCCCGACAATTTCCAATCCTAATTCAGTGGCCTTGTCACAAATACTTTTCAATGCTTTTTGTCTTTTTTCAGCATCGCGCACGATACCGCCTTTTCCTACCTCGGCAGCACTTAGTTCAAATTGTGGTTTCACCAAAATGACCAGTTCAGCCTTGGGGGCCAAAAGGGTTTGAAGATGAGGTAAAATTTTAGCTACAGAGATGAAACTCACGTCCATCACGCATAGGTCAGGCGTTTCATCGAAATCGTCAGGCGTGGTTTTTAAAATGTGGGTACGTTCCATGTTGGTGACCCGTTCATCGGTTTGTAATTTCCAATGAAGCTGCCCGTAGCCCACATCAACGGCAAAGACCCTCTGTGCCCCTTTTTGGAGGAGAAAGTCGGTAAACCCGCCGGTGGATGCGCCCACATCTAAACAGATGCGGTTTTCGGTGGGTATGGGCCAATGGCCGAAAGCACCTTCAATTTTGAGACCGCCTCTGGAGACAAAGGGAAGTCCTTTTCCCTTGAGACGTATGTGTGCATCGGCTTTGACCTGGGTGCCTGGTTTGTCGATCATTTGATCGTTGACCACCACCTGGCCCGCCATGATACGGGCTGCCGCTTTACTTCGACTTTCTTCAAGCCCTTTTTCAATCAAAAGGACATCTAAACGCTTTTTTTCAACCATGTCCCTCAAACCTTGCGACGGCCAATGTGGGTCTGCTAGAGTCTCTCAGTTCTATCACAATGAATTTTATAACCACCAGCTTTTTAGGAGTGCATGTGGCCGATATCGAGATTTCTAGAGCAAATCCTTATTCCAAAGAAGAAACCATTACCCGGCTTCAAGACATGACCCAAAAAATGGAAGATCGTCTGAAGCTCAAAGTGGCTTGGTCTGGCGATCAGGGCCAGTTCAGCGGCCCGGCCAAGGGTGCCATTCGGGTTTCAGAATCGAGCATCGATATTGAAGTCAAATTAGGTTTGGCCGTTAAGCTGATCAAAGGCAAAATTGCTGAGGGCATTGAAAAAGGCCTGGATAAAGCGCTGTCCTAAAACCCGAAAGCACTGGCCTCGGGGTCGCCGTCTTCCACGTAACGCACGGTCAGTTCACTCACGGTGGTACCGCCTCTTTGGTCACGAATCACCGCGATAATCACATCTTCTTCCATTTTTTTTCTATCGTTGGGCAGGGTCCAAATGGTTGAGATGTGCCCGTTGGAGGAAAATTGCATACTCCCAAAGGGCGGGCCGTCAAAAAAACCACCACCGGTAATGATGTACTCCACGCGCAGCGACTCCTCACGGTTGATGGCAGGGATTTCACCGGTATTCAAATCGAAGCTAAAAACTTGATATGACTCTACGCTTTCAGCGGTGACCACCGGGCTGATGAGCAATTTGTCTCCAGGGCGCACGTCGATGACTTCTTCGAGCTGGAAACCCACATCATCAATGGTTTCACCCGTCACCAGTTCCAACGGAAAAACTTCTGACAAATCCACATCAAACCCCAAGAGTTCTGGATTGGCATTGGGGACTTTAGGGTAAATGCATTCGGCATTGGAGCCCGGAGCAAATTCTTCGATGTTATCTTGAGGCGTACAAAATCGCTGGCCCAGCGCTTCAGAGGCGGCATCAGCGAGGTCGGGAGGCGTGATGGGATTGGCAAAATCAAAGTACATGGGCAGTCGTTTGTAGGCACGTTCGCCCTCTTCTTTAGGCCCATCTTTGGGCATTACTTTGACGTCGAAAATCAAGTAGGTGGGAAACAGCGAGGGGAATAGGTTGCCCAGCTCGTCTTTTGGCAAGAAGGTGAAGAAATCTTCTGGGGCAATATTAAAGGTGTACTCAAAGGCCTCTAATTTTCCAGATGCACCTTCAGCGGTGGTAATGGTGTCGGTCACTGGGCGCGTGATTTCGGGAAAGGGGTGTTCATCCTTTTTCTCATAGTAGTCGTAATCCAAGCACCCATCTTCTTCGTCAATGAGTTCGGCAGGGCACAACTGTAAGCGTGTGTCTACTTCGTTGCCACGTGGATCGTACGCATAGACCGTCACCTTAACTTCGGTGGTGGGCTTGGTGAAGCCTGGTGGCAGCGCCTCGTCGGGAAACAAAAATAGGGGTGAATAGAGAATTTCAGCGGGTTCGGTTTGTACCGCAAGAATCCTCAGATCATTAATTTCGAACTGTGCATCGAACATGGAGCATCCCGTGGACGCAAGCAACAAAGAGCAGATGAATCCAAGTCGTTTCATTAGAACTCTCCTGAAAGACCAATCACCGGTAAGATGGGGAGCCCGGTGATGGGGGCACGCTCCCGGTAACGGTAATCTTCTTGCCAAAATTCTACATTTTGCTGGTTGTAGACGTTGAGCAAGTCTAGAAAAGCGGTCAATGAACCAGCATCGAAGGTGAATTTTCGATCAATCCGCAAATCTAACTGGTTGAAAGCAGGTTTGCGGGGACGGATATAACGAGACTGGACTGGGCTAAAATCATCGGTGTCAAGGTCGTGAATTGAGCTAAAAGGCAACGTCTCAGGAGAGCCAGAAACCAACCGGAACCGGCCGCCAAAAGTGAGTTCCCAGGGGAGTTTGGTTTGGGCCACCAGCGTTAGAATGTGCGTTTGATCGAAGGTGTTTTCCACCATATATTTCTCGTCTTCGCTGGTGTCACTTTCTGACCTTGAAAGGGTGTACGCAATCCAGCCGAAAAAGTACTTGGTGAGCTCATGACGGACCAACAATTCTAATCCGAAACTTTGGCCGTACCCGTCATTACTGTAGTTTTCCACTTCAAAAGTGCCATCGTCTTGTTCGATGGCCAAGGAGGAGTTCTGGACCAGTTGGTCGCGTTGGGTGTAGTACCATTGCAGGTTGACGTTAATGATATCGGTGAGACGGTGCTCGAAGCCACCAATCCATTGAAAGGCTCGGGTCAAACCCAGGTTGGGATTGCCCAATGCGGGCAACAACTGTTGAGGGGTGGGCGCGTTGTTATAAATCCCAAATGCGCCCTTGAACGACGTGCTGTCGAAAGGACTGTAGCGCAACGTGAATCTGGGGTTGATGTAATCCCAGGTACTCTCTTTTTCTTTATCGCCGTCTTGTTCGTCAATGTAACGGAAGAAGAGGTGTTCGGCGCGCAGACCGGCGATCATGGTGAGTCCCGAAATGGGCCCCAGCTGCAACTCCGTATACGCCGCATAGGCGCCAGCGTTTCCATCGCTTTCCAGGATTTGATTTTCAGCTTGGTCCAACGGCGGTTCAACCCGTGGAAACTCGCCCACCCCCGTAAAGACCGGGACATCGAACTTGTATCGGTATTGGGACTGAATCGCTTCAAAACCATTCTCCCAAATCAGCCATTTCTTCGGCTGATAAACCAGCGCGTTTCGGGTGCCCTGCGTGTCGCGAATGGCCTCGATGTCCAAGTTGATTCCAGCGCTACTGGCGGCGCCGAAATTTTGGATATTGGTTCCGCTGTAAACCTGAAAGGAGTTGCTCAGTTGTTTGCCGAATTTGGATTTTACTTTACCGATGAGGCGGTGAAAAACGGTGTCGGTACCAAAGGTCGCACTGGAGTCGGCGTTTTCATCATTGGAAATCACTGACAGTTTATCGCTGGAGCCGAATCCAAAAATTGAGGCGCGATGGTTGCCCAAGCGCAGCTCTGACTTGGCTTGGTAATCCCAGTACACGGGAACAGCGGTGATGTTGGTCCCCCCGGTATTGATGGCATCGAAAACCAGGGGAAGCAGTGCATCGAGATAAGAGCGTCTCGCGGCGAAACCCACTTGCAAGTCTTTGCCGCCGGGGAGTTTGATGGGACCCCCGAGGAAAAAGCCACTGTCAATGAGGTCTACCTCAGCGCTGCCTTGGAAATCTTCGAAGTCCAGGTCTCGGGAATTGACGTCGACCACCCCAGCGATGGCGCGTCCGTATTTCGCCCCAAACCCACCCGGGAAGAAGTCGATGGTTTCAAGAAATTCAGGGTTGACCACCGAAGTGAGCCCCCCAAAATGGTAAAGCACCGGGATGCCCACGGTATCAAAATAGATTCCTGAATCGGCTGGGTTGGCACCACGAATGAGCAGCGCGCCTCCGAAAAGAGGTAACTTCGCCAAGCCGGGAAGGTTCTCTAAAACCCGAATGGGGTCTCCAAATGTACCCGGTATCTTTTTCACTTCTTCGCGAGAGAGGGTAATGCGAGAAACTTCTTTCAGGGTTCTGCGTTTACGTACAATGGTCTCAAAGAGGTTTGTTTCAGTGGGCCGCACGTAAGCGATGAGTTGGGTTTTTTTACCTTCTTCAAAAGTCTCGAACGTTTGAAAAGTTTCGTGCCCTGAAATGGCAATTTTAACCAAGTGCTTCCCGATGGGAATGTCGGCAATTTCAAATCGACCTTCGATATCGCTGTAGGCTTCGGCCAGTAAGAGGTCCTCGTCATTGATGTCTTCACCTTCTGCAGGGATCCGCTCCACGGTCACTTCTGCCAGTTCGAGGGGTTTCTTGCTGCCGGCTTGCCGTACCAACCCTTCGAAGTTGACCACCGGTTTTTTCTCTGCGGCTTCAATCGCCTCCGGTGGCGGTTCGGCCATTTCAAAAGTGAAACTGAACAACAAAGCGATGGGGGCAGGTTGACCGTCCACCTCCGCGGGGGAGAACACCAAATTATAGGCGGCTTCGACGGCGGCTTGATCGATGAGTGGATCGACGCCTTTTTCAATGGTGACATCCTCAACAAAACCAGAGGCATCCAAGACGATTTTCAGCGTGACCACCCCCTCAATGTTTTTGTCTTGTGCTTCTTGGGGGTATTCAGGGGCTGCCGATTCCAGCAACTCAGGGTTTTTGGTCACCACTGGTGCAGCCGCCTCTTGAAGCTTTCGTTCGCCGGGTTGCGGTTCGAGCTGTGCATGTCCGACTGTCCCCCACGTCCATAGGAGCAGGCTGAGGCCAAATATTAAGGTTGTTCGGGCAGCATTCATCAAGGTCAAAAATCTCGTTTAATTCACGGTTGTTGATACCACTGTCAAATAAGGTAAACAATGGTAATCATGGCGTTATTCCTCTTAGAGTCCCAAATCAAACACTTTTTTGGAGCATCGGTTGGGGGGCCCTAAGGGGCGGTTTCGGACTCGGTGTCCGTCTCGGCACAAATCGTGGCATCGTCGCAGTTGGAATCGTGCCATGACCCATCGCAATCGGTGTAGGTCGTAAGCTCGCACCGCCCATTATCGCAGCAAGCTCCCACCGGGAAGAGCTCCATTTCTTTCACCTCGTCCACGCCTGCGATGATTTGAAATTGCAGACAGGCAGCGGCCGTCATTCGCGGGTAAAATCGCTCCAGAAAAATCAGTTTTTCATTATCAGCAGACGAACCACCATCGGGTGTTTGTATGGTTCCAGAGCTGAAGTACCCATATTCCGCCTCTTCAGGCGAAACAGGTTCAGTGGTCCCCCAGGCGATGAGGGTGAAGGGCCCGGGCTCTAAGGCGCCAAACCTGTAGCGAAAATAGGGCACAGGACAAGAGTCGGGGTCGCCCGTCTCTTCTGCGCAGGCTTCCTGTTGCTCTAAGAGCCTCTCAGGGTGTTCAATACCGGCCAAGCTGGTATCCAATTTGCGAGCCGCGATAAACTCCAGGCTGGAATCAAGGTCGCTCATCTGTTCCAAAGTGGCCCCTTGAAGGCTGAGGCAATCGGCTTGGGTGGTCGCTTCGAAGGGCAAAAAGACCACTGATTCAATATTATCAAAAATGGTCGAATCGAGCCCCTTCAACTGAACGGAGACCGTCCCGGCAGAGATGTTTGCGGTTTTAGGGCCACAGCTCATGAGGCCAATGATACAGCATACAATGAGGCTCCATTTACGCATCATGACCCCTCCGGGCTAACTATAACGTCGAGGCTGCCAATCTCGGGTGCATCGGGCTGAGGCTCGCCCCCACAGGCTTTTTCTACCACGCAGAAATAAGTGAGTACGCCGCCACCAACCAGAATGAGAGAACCCACGATAATACCGGTGATCACCATTGAGTTCGAACTTTGCGGTTCTTGTGCAATGGTGCCCGGTGGTTGTTCGGTGTCTTTGGCGCCTTCTGTGATGATCTTAGAGGGAGGAATAATCTTGGCTTCTTTTTGAAGCAGCTTGGGACTTGGCCCAGTGGGCGCGGGTGCGGGTTGTTGCGGAAGCGGTACCCCCACCTGAATATTGACGGGTTCAAAGGGCGGGCTGCTGTCGAGAGAACGATTAACGGCGTTGCTCAGTCTCAGCTCGTAGGTCAGTTCATAGTAGGAAAATGTGCCCGCCGGGAAGGTGGCCGCAGGGTTGACCAAGGTGCCCTCGTAGGTGGAAACGCCGTTTTCACGGTTCGCAAGCTTGAGATCGGTCAGCGTCGGTTCGCCACTTTGACCGTTGACCGTAAAGGTGGTGCTCACTTGTGCGAGGGTGACCCGCTCGAATTTGTCTTCAACCACAAATTGGAGGGATATTCGATTGGGCGCATCATTGGCATCGTTGAATTTCGATGGCAAAGCGGTGTGCTGTACGATGAGCTGCCCATCTCTTTCGAATTCGGCCTTGATATCGCCGAATGCCTTTCGAAAACGCGGGTTGTAAAAAGAAGGCATTTGGTAGTCCGGCATCAGGGAAAGCAACTGAAGAAATCCATACCGAGCCTTGTCGTTTTCGCCTAAGACCAGATGGGCGATACCCCAAAGTCTATATATTTCAACGAGTTCTGTGGGAGTATTACCAGGTTGGGCCAGAGCGGCAGTGAGCTCAGCCGGGATTTGTTCGTAGTTGAGCTCATTTTCCATGGCTTTGGCGTTGCCTAAATGGGGGTTCATCATCTGGGCGGAAAGCGAATGTGAATGAAGAAAAACACATACCAAAACGTTCAAAATGATAAAGTAACGGGTCATTCGCTTGCCTAATTGGAGATCGTCCACCTTCCCGAGTTTTAACTCTTTTTCGGAGTAAATGTACAGAAGTTGGTCCTTTGGGTTGAGATGGAGCTGCAAATGCAAAAAACCACCAAAAAACCAGTGTTTCGAACCTCCAAAACCTGTATTTCCCTCGCGGAAAAGGGTATGTGAGCACTATGAGTGAACGGTTTGGGCAGTATGAACTGTTAGACAAAATCGCGGCTGGAGGCATGGCCGAAATCTTTTTCGCCCGCTTGGTGGGGGTGCAGGGGTTTGCCCGCAATGTGGTGGTGAAACGAATGCTGCCCGAACTGAGTGTGCGTCCCGATTTTGTAGAAATGTTTTTGGATGAGGCCCGGTTGGCCGCCAATCTCAACCACCCCAATTTGGTGCAAGTCTACGACTTGGGCGAACTCAATGATGCCTATTTCATGGCCATGGAGTTCATTGACGGTCCCCATTTGGGTTCTTTGTTTGCTCATTCTCTACGACAAGGCTCGCCTCTTCCTTTGCCCATGTGCGTTTGGATTGTTGCCAGGGCAGCAGAAGGTTTGGGATTTGCCCATGAAGCACATCATCCCGATACCGGGGAGCCCATGAATATCGTGCATCGCGATATTTCACCCCAAAATATTCTCATCTCCAAGTATGGCGACGTTAAAGTTACTGATTTTGGCGTGGCAAAAACAGAAGTACAACATACCAAAACACGTACCGGCATCATTAAGGGGAAAGTGGCTTACATGTCGCCCGAGCAGTGCTTGGCCGATAAGGTAGATAGCCGAACCGATGTGTTTGCTTTGGGCATTTGTCTGTACGAGCTCGTAACCCGTCGACGGCTTTATAAAGAAAAAAGTGATCTGCAAATCATGACGCGCATCACGCAAGAACAGACCAAAACACCTTCTGCACTCAATGCTGAAATCGATTCTGCACTCGACGAGATTTGCCTGAAGGCGCTGGCCAAAGCATCCAGTGAACGTTTTCAGTCGATGGCTGAGTTCTCACATGAGCTGGACAAGTGGTTGTTACTCAACAACCATACTGGCGGTAAAAAACAGCTGGCGAACTGGATCCAGGACAACGCGCCTGATATCGGTCCAACCATTAAAAAACGAAAAAAAGGCACGGGTGAAAGCTCGGGGCTATCAGGTCAATGGGCGCAATCAAGTGATTTACCTGGCAACGTTGGGCGAACACCCGCTACGGGCTCATTTAACGCAGCGGTGACCACGGCCTCTAAAAAGAGCAATATGGTCGAGCCTGCGGGCATGGATGAAGCAACGGTGTCCCTCGACGTTAACACGTTCTCCGCAGAGTCTGGATACACGCAAGAAGTATCCACCGACATGATTTTGGGGGAAGCCACCGAAGAAATAAAACCGGTTCAAATGCCGATGGTCGCCACGGCGAACGCCAATGTGGCAGTGGCCACCACACAAAAAAGCAAAGCGGCTCAGCTGGTCATCGGCGTTGTTTTATTGTTGTTGTTGGGGGCTATTTTCCTGTTTTCAACGGGTCGCCTGGGAACCGATGCGGCGATGGTAAATGTGGTAACCAATCCCGCGGGCGTTGCGGTACTGATCAACGGCAGTGAAGTCGGTAAAAGCCCCGTGACTCAGGAAGTCTCAGGAGAACGCGTCCGGGTGGGGGTGAGTTTTCCAGGAGAGCCTTTGCAGGAAAAGACGGTTCCCATCACTCCCGGCGAGGCCGTCAATCTCAGCTTTTCGGGGGCAATCAAGCTTCAGGTGGAATCCGAACCTTCTGGCGCATTGGTGTATGTCGATGAGGTTCTTAAGGGCGCGGCACCGTTGGACGTGACGTTATCTAAAGAGGATAACAAGCCCATCAACGTGACCGTCAAAAAAGACGGATTCGATATTTGGAGTAAGCGCGTGACGCCAAGACCCGGGCAACCCATCACCCTAAAGGCGACGCTCAAAAAAGTAGAAGCAAAAAGTAAAAAAAGAACCAGAAGTGCCACTTCCGGTTCGCGCCGTGACAAGTCCGCTTCCAAACAACCACGCAATGTGCCCGCTGCGGCGTCCAACGTCAGCAACAAAAACCAACCTGCCGCAACCTCCGCAACACCTGCCAGCGGCTTCGGATTTTTAACTTTAAACACCCAACCGTGGACCACCGTTCGTTTGGGCAACCGTATCCTTGGAGATACCCCTGTTATCAAAAAGAAACTGAAGGTGGGGCAGCACACCCTCAAGCTATCGAACCCTGAAATGGGCATCGTCATGGATTTGGTCGTCCAAATTGAAGCCGATCAAGTATTTAAAAAACAGGTTCGTATTTCCACGGGTAAAATTGGGTTCAACAACGTTAACCCAGGGGCCACCGTCAAAGTGGACGGCAAATTATTGGGTAAAACCCCTTTGGCTGATTTTTCAGTCTACCCCGGCAATCACAGTGTCGAGGTGACCGAGAACGGCGTGGCTCGGATGCTCAAAGTGCGGGTTCAACCCGGCAAAACGTCTCAAGCTAAGTAGCGTTATGCTTCTTTTCCCATGAGGGTTGCTTGTGCGGCAGCAAGTCGGGCGATGGGAATTCTGAACGGCGAGCAAGACACATAGTCCAGACCCAACGCATGACAAAAGGCCACGCTCTT
>MDTD01151244.1_pt1 | contig 12796 bp, 10 predicted proteins | sample 811221 | NCBI WGS metagenome assembly MDTD01 (sample SAMN05326646, study PRJNA326480) | marine metagenome | isolation source: seawater | place: Pacific Ocean: South West | collected 2011 | reverse complement strand
ACCTGATAGAAATGATGGATATTTATTTTTCAAATGCATAAGATTAAAATTAGTAAGTAACTTTTCAGCATTATAAAATGCATTTTCCTTATCTTTTCCAATTATTAACTGTGGTAAAATAATATTTTCAATAACATTAAATTCTGACAATAAATGATCATCTTGAAAAATTATACCTAAATTATACTTTCGTAAAGAATTGAATTGAGATTCTGATTTTATCAAATTTCCTTCAAAAATTATTTCTCCTTGATCACTATCTGTAAGACCTGATAAAATATTAAAGAGAGTTGTTTTTCCACTTCCAGATGCACCGTATATTGACACGATTTCCTTTTTTTTAATCGAAAATGAAATCTCATTTAAAATTAAATTTCTAACATTATTATTCTGGTATGACTTTGTTAAATTTTTAACCTCTAAAATCATATGTTCCTTCCTTTAATCGCTTTGATTATATTTAATTTACCAATTTTATTTAATGGATATATAGTACTAGCAAACATAATCATAAAAATTAAAATAATTATATTAAATATAATTTGAGAAGGTAGCTTTAATTTAAAATTAAAATATACTTTTGGATCAAAAATAAAGTCCAAAAGCATGTAATTATTATCAAAATAAATAGTTAAAAAAATTAATATTAATGAAATCATTATACCTGAAGTAGTTAAAACAAGAGTGTTTAATAAAAATAAAATTTTAATTTTTTTTCTTTTTAAGCCCAAAGATTCCAAAATTCCAATTTTGGAAATATTAGTAACTATTGATGAAATGTTAAATCCAACTAACATTATTGATGAAACAATAACAATGACGAAACCAAAAAAGACGTAAAAAGTTTTTTCGAAATTAATTGCATGAATAAGTTCTGAAAAAATATAATTATCACTATTTATTTCAATTGAATTAGAAAATCTTTCTTTAATAAAATTATAATCAGATAATGAAAGTTCTTTGTTTAGATTGATATTAAATAAAACATTTTTTTTGAAAAGAATAGAATCGTAGGGCATGTAAATAGAATTATCATATTTTAAAATATCACTTTTTATGATATCTTTAACAGTAATTTTAGTTTCAGGAAAATCATATAAGTTTTTGAAATCTAAAACAGAAATTAAATCTATCTGATCACCAGGCTTTATATTAAGGTTTCTAGCAAGATTTGATCCTACATAACAAAAATAGTTAAGATTATTTTTGTAATTATATTCAAAAAATTCTTTTGGTTTAAAATCAGAAAAATTAATTATTCCATAAGCTTTTGAAATAGTAGATTGAAAATTTGATTTAATAAAGATAATCCTTTCTTCATACATAGTATCAATATAATCTTTTTCTTTAAGAAATATAATTAATTCCTCATATCGATTAGAGCTTTGATCACTTATTTTTTTATTTATAATAATGTTGTTTTCTTTATTAAAAAAATAAATTGATTTTAAAATTTCATCTTTAAAACCATCCATTATTGCATAGGAAATAAACATTATGTATGAACCAACCATAATCGTTAAAAGAGGTAAAACAAATGATACTTTTAGTGATTTAGTATTACCATTATATACAAAATATTTCAAAAAAAGTTTTATCATTTAAATTGCTTTCTAGAATATCTATTAAAAAATAATAATGACATAATAATTGAAAAAATAATAAGAAGAAAAGGATACTTTATAAAATAAAATAAATCAAATGAAGCTGGAATATACTCTATTTGAAAAATCTGTTTTGATGGCAATCTTATCAATTGAAATTTATTTTGCAAAAATATGAATGTTGTAGATAAGATAGAGCCTATTATTATTGACACAAAAGTTATGTATAAACTTAAAAAAAGTATAACTAATCTGATATTTTTGATACTATATCCTAAAATATATAATAATTTCAAATTATGCTTTTTTTCCTCTAAAAAATTAAATATCAAAGATGATAAGCTATATAATGAGAGCATCATTAATATTATTAATATCAATTTAATGGGAATGTCAAATGTATCTAAAAATTTTGATAAATAATCTGAATTCCAATACTCAATATTAAAATTCTTAAAATCAATTTTTATATTATCTCGTTTATTACTAAAATTTCCAACGATATTATCACAATATTCTCCATCGCCAAAGTCAATACCCTCTAGCGCTAATAATATCATAAACTCATCATATTGTGTGTTTGTTGAAAAAATATTTGAAATAGTAAATTCTTTTCCAACAAATGTATTTGTCTCTTTAAGATAAAATAATAATTTTACTGAGTCATTAATTTTTTTATTAATTTTCTTTGATAGACTCTCTGCAATAATAATACTTGAATCGCCAAAAGAAGTCATTTCATTTAACAAGTAATTGTTTATTTTGTGAGTTTCAATAATATATTCTTTTTTAAATCCATGAGCTTGGAATCCCTCTCTTTGATAATAATTTATTGAATCAATATTATTTTCAATAAAAATAATTCCGTTTAGTTCTTTATATGGGGTTACATGGGAATTTGAATTTTGTTTTTCATAAAGATTTATAAATTGATTTAGATCATTTAAACTAAATGATTTGAAATTATTTTTATAAATCTTGAAATCAAAATTGAATGCACTAATCTTTGATTTTATTTCTTTCTTGTAGCCATCTGTTAATGACTCTGAAATTATTGTGGTAAATAAACTAAAGGATATTAAACATATTGATAAATAGTAAGCAAATGAAAGAAAACCTTTTCTAGAATCTAATCTCTTAAATCTGGAAAAAATAAAAAAAAATGATTGCATTATTTATTTCTTAGTGATGGAAATAGCATTACATCTTTTATAGAATTTTTTTCTAATAATAACATTATTAGTCTATCTATTCCAATTCCAATACCTCCTGTTGGTGGCATACCAACCTCCATTGCTTCAATAAAATCTAAATCCATTTGATGTGCTTCATGGTCACCTTTTTCATGCAACTTCAATTGACTTTCAAATCTTTCTTTTTGATCAATTGGATCGTTTAGCTCGGAAAAAGCGTTTGCAAACTCCATCCCAGCAATGAAAAGCTCAAATCTTTCGACTAAATTACTTTTATCTCTATGAATTTTTGCTAATGGGGATATAGATTTTGGATAATCATATACAAATGTTGGTTGAATTAATTTTGGTTCAATTAATGAAGAAAACAATTTGTCAAAAAGTTGCCCATAATTCATACTTTTATCAACATCTATTTTCTTATCTTTACAAATTGAAAATAGCTCATCCTCAGACATGTTTAAGATATCACAATCTAGTTCAGCTTTTAATAACTCATCCATTGATACTTTTTTAAATGTTTGATTTAAAATAATATCATGATTCATAAATTTAACACTTTCCAAATTAAGCTTATTTGATAAATGCTTAATCATGTTTTCACATAGTCGCATCATATCATTTACGTCTGAGTATGATTGATATAATTCCATCATAGTAAATTCTGGATTATGCGTTCTATCAATGCCTTCATTTCTAAAATTTTTTCCTATTTCATAAATTTTTTCAAAACCACCAATAATTAATCTCTTGAGATACAATTCTTCAGCTATTCTAAGATAAAAGTCTTGCCCTAAAGAATTATGGTGAGTGATAAATGGTCTTGCTGAAGCACCACCATGTAAATTTTGCAATATTGGAGTTTCTACTTCAATAAATCCGTCCTGATTTAACCAATTTCTTATTTCAAAAATAATATCAGATCGCATTTTAAAAATCGATCTTGATGAACTATTAACAATCAAATCTAAATGTCTATATCGATATTTATTTTCTTTATCATCAAAAGAATAAAATAAATTATCATCTTTTTCTTTCATGTTAGGTAATGGACGTATACTTTTTGATAATAGAGTTAGACTTTCAACATTTATAGACAATTGATTTGTTCTTGTTCTAAACAAACTACCTTCAATACCTATTATATCTCCAATATCAAGTTTTTTTACTACTTTATCATATAAATCTAAGCTAACAATTTCATTTTTGATGTATAGTTGAATTTTTTCTTCAAAGTCTTGAATGTTCATAAAAGCAGCTTTACCCATACTCCTAAGAGAAACAATTCTTCCAGCTGTTATAATATTAGAATCTTTCAAACTTTCTTCATTTTCAATGATGTAATTGATATCAAGTTCTTTATTAAACTTGTAAGGATATGGATTAATATTTTCAGCTTTAATTTCTTTGATTTTTTTAATCCTAAAATCAATTATTTGATTCAAACTTTTCTGTTCGTTATTTTCCATCATTATCTCCAATATTTCTAAGTAAGTATGACTTTATAAAATTATTTATATTGCCATCCATAACAGCATTTGTATTACTAGTTTCAATTTTAGTTCTATGATCCTTAACTAAATTGTATGGATGAAATATATATGATCGAATTTGACTGCCCCATGAAATGTCTTTCTTATTATTTTTTTCGTCAGCCGTTTTATCAATTTCATCAATCTTCATCTTATATAATTTACTCTTTAAAAGTTGTAAGGCTATATTTTTATTTTTAAGTTGACTTCTTTGATTTTGACATTGAACAGTTATGCCAGTTTCTAAATGAGTTATTCTAACTGCTGAATCGGTTTTGTTTACATGTTGACCACCTGCGCCGCTTGCTCTGTAAGTATCGATTCTAATATCATTATCATTTATGGTTATCTCAATATCATTATCAATTATGGGATAAACAAATACTGACGCAAAAGAAGTGTGTCTTCTAGAATTGCTATCAAAAGGAGATATTCTAACTAATCGATGAACACCCATTTCAGATTTCAATAATCCATATGCATATTCTCCTTTTACTTCAATGATTGCGTCTTTTATACCTGATTCATCACCTGATTGAAAATCGATTAGTTTTGAGGAAAATTTATTTGACTTTATCCACTTGCTATACATTCTAAACAGCATACTTGCCCAATCTTGTGACTCAACACCTCCTGCACCGGGATGAATTTGGATGATAGCGTCTCTAAAATCATCTTTTCCATTTAATGTTTTTTTAATTTCCAAATCATCAATGAGATTTTTGAAAGTATCTATAATTCCAATGGTTTCTTCATCAACAAGTTCTGACAATTCAGCTAATTCAAAAGATACTTTGAGGTTTTCATAATGATCATCAATACTTTTATAATAATCTAAGTCATATTTAATTTTAGATATATCTTTTAAAATTGAAGTAGCTTTATCTTTGTTTTGCCAAAAATTTTCTTTGAATGTGAGTTTTTTTAAATTATCCAATTCTTTATTGAATTTATCAATGTCAATATATTTAATGATTTCTTGATATCTATTGCTTAACACTAAATATGATTCTTTAAATTCTATAAAATCCATTAACTCTTAACCTTTAACATCCTATCAACTAATGAAAAAACTTCAATTGATTCATCTACATCGTGTACTCTCATAATATTTGCACCATTCATAATAGCAATAGAACCAAATGAAAGAGATGATTCCAATCTTTGATTAGGCTCATTATTGTTATATGATAAAAATGATTTCCTTGATAAACCAATGAGAATAGGTAAATCAAATCTCTTGAATTTATGTAGCTGTGCAATTATTTGATCATTATCGTTTATACTTTTACCAAAACCTAAACCTGGATCAATAACAATATTCTTTTTATCAATTCCATATTTAATACATTTATTAATTCTTTCATCAAAAAAACTAAGTAAATCGTCAATAAGATTTTCATATTTTGGATTATTCTGCATATTCGACGGTTTTCCTTGCATATGCATCAAAATGATTGGTGATTTTTTATCACTTACAATTTCAAGTAAATTATTATTATACCCTCCCTTAATATCATTAACCATATGAAAACCATTATTTAAAGCAAATTCTGCGACTTCAGGCTTGTAAGTGTCGACAGAATAAATTTTATTTTTTTCTAGTAATGGTAAGACCATATTTAGTCTTTCAATTTCAGTTTTATAATCAATTTCTTGTGAACCTGGCTTGGAGGACTCTGCTCCTACATCAATTATATCAGCATTTGAAATCTTTTTAAGTTGTGAAGATATATTAGGCGCATCCATAAATTTACCCCCATCATAAAAGGAGTTGGGTGTAACATTAAGGATACCCATAATAATTGTTCTTGAATTAGAATTAAGAAGATCATTAATCATAAAATTATATTTTAATAAACTATCAGTCTAATTTAGTTCTGCGTCTACTTTTTGTAGGTTTTTTGACAGTACTATCTAAATCTTCTTCTAATGATTCTCCGTTAAGGATTTTTTTTAATTGTTTTGCATCAATTGCTTCATAAGTAAGCAAAGCATCCGCTAATTCATGTAGCTGCTTTTCTCTATTCTTAAGTAGTTTATCTGCATTATTTTCAGCTTTGAGAATAAAGCCTTTAATTTCATCATCAATAATTTGACTAATACCTTCACCATGGTTTTTGGGTCTAGAAATTTCACGACCAAGAAACATTTCATCATCGTTGGCACCAAAAGTTACAGGGCCGATTTTATCACTCATGCCCCACTCTGAAATCATTTTTCTAGCTATGTTAGTAGCAACTTCGATATCGTTTCCTGCACCTGAGCTTGTATCATTGAATATAAGTTTTTCTGCACTACGACCACCCATCAATACATCAAGTTTAGCCAATAAATATGACTTGGAATAATTGTGTTTATCATGATCAGGTAGTTGCGCGGTAACACCCAATGCCATCCCTCTAGGTATAATTGTTACTTTGTGCACTGGATCTGTGTTTTTCGTATAATAAGCAACTAGAGTGTGACCTGCTTCATGATAAGCTGTTATCTTCTTTTCTTCATCAGTTAATACCATACTTTTTCTTTCAACACCCATTAATACTTTGTCTTTTGCTTCTTCAAAATCATCCATAGATACAATTTTCTTTCCCTTACGAGCTGCAAGTAAAGCAGCTTCATTGGATAAATTTTCTAAATCTGCACCTACTAGACCAGGAGTTCCTTTAGCAATTGTTAGTAAATCAATATCTTTATCAAGCGGTATTTTTCTTGTGTGAATTTTCAATATAGCTTCTCTGCCTTCGAGAGTTGGAGTATCTACTACAATCTGTCTGTCAAACCTTCCAGGCCTTAACAGAGCCTTATCTAAAACATCTGCTCTATTCGTTGCAGCAAGAAGAATAACTGAGTCTCTGTTATTAAAACCATCCATTTCTACCAAAATCTGATTTAAAGTTTGCTCTCTTTCATCATGACCTCCGCCAAGACCAGCCCCTCTGTGCCTACCAACAGCATCTATTTCATCAACAAAAATAATACTTGGAGCGAATTTTTTTGCTTGGGAAAATAAGTCTCTAACTCTGCTAGCTCCGACTCCAACAAACATTTCAACAAACTCTGCTCCACTTATAGTAAAGAAAGGTACATTTGCTTCACCAGAAACTGCTCTAGCTAATAATGTTTTTCCTGTTCCTGGAGAACCTAAAAGTAAAGCACCTCTGGGAATTTTAGCGCCAATATCAGTGAACTTCTTAGGACTTTTTAAAAATTCAACAATTTCTTGAAGTTCAACTTTTGCTTCTTCACATCCAGCAACATCATTAAAAGTTGTTTTAAGTTTTTCAGGACTAACCATTTTAGCTTTACTTTTAATGAAGTTAAAAATTCCACCTTGCCCACCACCACCTTGCATTCTTCTTGTCATGTAAAACCAGAAAAATATAATTAATAGCCATGGAGCAATATTAAACAATACATCAATAAATCCAATTCCACGTTGTGGCTCAATATCTATTTTGGCTCCGTACTTAATCCAATCTTTCTTTTCTGATTCATCGAGACCAGTCCAGTACTTTTTAAATTCACTTTCATCTTTGAGAGTGAAAACAATTTTGTCATCTTGTCCATACTTTATATCATTAATTCTTCCTGTTTCTAAATATTCTCGATATTCGTTGTAGCCAACTTCTACATTATTTAAAGATGATGGAATCAGTTGAACTAAGAAGAAGGAACCAAAAACAATTAACAACCAAATGGCTAAATTATTTCCAAGTTTAAATTTTATTTTCTTATTGTTTTTCTTATTTTTCATAATATCTGCACGTTTTGCACGTTAATTTAAGCATATTTAATCAATTATAAAATATTATTTTTTTACAATATTAAAAGCCTAGTAATATAGTAATAAAAATTAATTATCTATCATATAATAAATATCCTTTAACCCTCTAAATTTATATTCATAGTCCATTCCATATCCAATGACAAATTCATCATCAACGATAAAACCATACCAATCAATTTTATGTTTGTATTTATATTTACTTTTTTTGAATAATAAAGAAAATATTTTTACATCTTTACAATTAAAATCAGAAAGTTTATTATGCAAAAAATCTACTGTTGTACCTGTATCGACAATATCTTCGATTATTAAAACATTCTTTCCCTTAACAATAGGTTCAAGATTCTTATCGATTCTTACGTATCCAGTGGATTTTGTTCCGCCATTATATGATGATAATTTTACATTATTAACTTCATAATTAATATCAAAGTTTTTGGATATTTCTGAAAATACCATAGAAGAACCATCCATAATACTTAAAATCACAACATCTTTAGATTTAAAAAAATTATTAATTTCAGAAGCTATATTTTTTAATCTTTTAATTATTCTATCATTTGATATTAAAATATCAAATTTTTTATTTTTGTATTTAATCATATAATTTCATTCCATTTTAGTAAGATTTTTTTACCATCAATTTTATTATTGTAACTCTTGAAATATTTGGGAATCCAAATTATTTGACTTTTATATTTAATAATAGGATAATGCTTCTTTTCAAAAATATTAAACTTTTGGTTTACAAATAGATTACTAACCTTTTTAGTCATTTCATTCTCAATATATTTGTCAGCAGACTCCCAAAAATTTAACTCTAATCTGTTTAAATATTCTATTGGCATTGTTATAATATCTAATCTGTCTAATATTTCATTATCATTTGAGATTGAAACGCTTACTGACCCAAATCTAGACTCATAGTTACCTAATGAATCAATAATCTTTACATTATTAGTTTTATTGATAAAAATATATAAATATTGACTACACAAAGACATGAATAAATTTGTCTTTTTATCAAGCTCATAAAATTTTTGAACTCTTTTTTCGTTAGCTATAAATTTTACTAACTGATTCCACGAACTTTGGGATAAATTAAGCGAAATATTAAAGTTATTAAATATTATTTCTTTAAGAAAAAACTTGATAAAATCCATATTTTTGGAAGCAATTTTAATTTTATTTATTTTTAGAAAATCAAACTGCTTAACAAAATCTATAATTTTTTCACTCTCTAAAGAAATTTGGTTTGATAAATATTTTAATTTTGACATATTATTTTTTGCTAAACTTAAATGAAAATTTCTAAAATTTTCATCATTAACTCTATTTTTAATATTAAACCTTACTTTATTTCTTAAAAATTTAATATCATCATTAGTAGGATCTTTACAATATAAAATTTCTTTTGTTTTTGAATATTTTAAAATTTGAAGTTTGGAAACATCAAGCATAGGTCTTATCAATTTTATTTTACTATTAATGTTGAATATACTACCAATGTTAAAACTATCTCTGATACCTATTTTAGATTCCCAAGAGGTATTTTTAAATTTTCTCATCATATAAATTGTTTCAATTTGATCATCTTCATGGTGAGCAGTTAATACATAATCAATTTTTTTTTCGGAAGCCAATTTTTGAGCTTCCTTATATCTGAATTGTCTTGCACTAGCTTCAAAGTTAGAATTTCTAAACTTTTGTTTTGAATTAATATTTTCTGTAAAAATTTTTAAATTATGAAGTTTTGATAAATCTTTACATAACTGTGACATTTCAATTGATTTATTGTGATAATTGTAGTTAACATGAAATAGAATAAGACTAAATTTATATTTGGATTTTAATCTAGTAAGTATATCAAAAAGAACTAAACTATCTACTCCGCCTGAAATTAAAAGCAATAACTTAACGTTATTAAAAGGTTTTCCTATTAAACGAATTAAATTGCTTGTAACTTTTTTTTCTATACTTTTTGAGCTAAACCTCATCAAAAAAGAAAGGTTTGAGACATTGTAACTTGTCCTCGTAAGAATTTGGGTACAAAAACCATTCAGTAATCGCAATAGAGCTTAATAAAGAATTTCCATCTTGTGGTGTAAAGCAATATCCTAAAATTTCATTTCCATTTCTGACACATAATGAAGGTTTTGCTACTACAGTTTGATTTAGAATTCTTCCGTAATGACCATAATCTCTTCCAAAAGAAAAAACCTCATTAGAACTGATTTTATTAGTTACGGCTATTCTATCATTCATTTCTAATCTTTCAATAACTTCATCTAGGGTGATCTGTTGATTAACTTTAAGATGAAAATAAAGTATATGCATATATTGGGAATTAATTTTCATAGCAGATGAAAATAAATCTAAATTTAATCCTAAAGTTTTAAATAATTCAGCTGCATCTCTAGCATGATGAGTTCCATAAATCTGATCTTTATGAGAACCAACTTGTGGAGCTGGAATAAAATTCCCTGCCTGGCTTACATCATTAGCTCTTCTTATTAAATTAAATCTGCCTTCAATTAAATTTTCTTTACCATCTTTAAGTGCTAGTTCATCAGTTATGACAGAAAGATTGTGGGTATTACATGAAACAACATGAATAAATTTATCCTCTCCAGCTACCAGAGAGCTGTCATTTACTCCCCGAGCATACATTTTCCCAAAACCAAATTCAGAACCTTGCGCAACAAAACCAAGGGTTGTATCTTTGTATTTTTCATAATATTGGTTTTTATTTTTATGTCCATAACCTGATGGAGTGCAATCAATGACTACAGATGCTCTAGAGATGGCTTCTTCAGTTGAAAATTCTGGTTTAAGACCAATTTCATTAAAACCATCAAATTTCTCAGTATTTGTACTTAATCTAGCACCTCGTTTTAGTAGATTTGTAACTTTTGAACGATCATGTATTAAAGGAGTATTTTTATGAAAAGTAACTTCGTCAATACCCAAATCATCTTTAAAATCGCACAAAAGACCTATTAAAGGTTCTCCAATTGTTCCAGTTCCTACAACATGTACTATTTTTCGTGCCATTTTTACTCCTTTATTAATATTCTACTTTATCAATTAAAAATAATTTTAGTTTGTCAATACCATTTTTATTATAAAAATTTAATTGTTCATCACACTCTGTTCCATTTTTTATAATATTTTCAATTTCTTCTGATATGTTATCACCAAAAATATCTAAAGATTCTTTACAATAAGCATACATTTTTTCAATTAAATTTTTTATTGACATATTTTGATTTGAAATCTCATCATATATCATTGAATCTAAATCAAACCTTGTTGCCTTCCAAATTGAATCATTTAAATACTCCATGGATAAATTTTTTGATTTATCTAAATTTTTATCATAATATGCTTTGTGAACTAAAGCTCTAGATATTGCAGTTAACATATATACATTTTTTAAAGACCTCTGCGCATCACAAACTCTAAATTCTAGGGTTTTAAAATCAAGGTGAGGTCTTAATTTCCACCATATATGGCGCATTTTTTCTATAGAGTTTATTTCAATAAGCTTGTTCGTTACATCTTTATATTCATTTAAAGAGCTAAAAGATTGAGGGATATTTGTTCTAGGAAAAGATCCAAACTGCATTGTTCTTGATGATCTCATACCAGTTTTTATACCTTCAAAGAATGGTGAATTGGTTGATAAAGCAAGCAGTGGAGCAATCCATCTTCGAAGTGAATTCATTACATCTGTTACCCTCGTAAAATCTGGTAAACCTACATGAACATGAGTTGAAAAAGTCATATTACGTTTTGCATAATAATGCAATTGATTCTTAACCCAACTATATGAATCATTATTTATGAATGTTTGTTGTTCTGGTATTCCTGTTGGATGAGTCCCACTTATACCAATACTAAAGTCATTTTTCTTACCAAAATTATTAACTTTATTTCTTAGATTAGAAATCTCTTTAATTGCATTTTTAACAGATAAATGAACTGATGTGTTAGTTTCGATTTCTGACTCAATTAATTCAAATGAAAACCTTTTTGAATCATTAAATTCATTCATAACCAAAGAAGCTTTATCAACCAAATCTCCAGTTTTAGTATCACAAATCATGTACTCTTCTTCAACACCTAATGTGAATTTTTGATTTTGGTTTGACATCTAAAAGACTGCTTTCTCTGTCCACTCTCCAAATACATTTTTCATTGAATTAACAATTTCTTCAAGCGTTGCATACGATTCAACAGCATCAATTATAAGCGGAACTAAATTATCGTTTGTTTTGCAAGAGGATGCAATTTTATCAAGTTTGTCATTTACAATTTTATTATTTCTTTTTGTTTTAATTTTCAAAAGTCTATCATTTTGCTCAGATTCAACTTCTTTTCTAATTTCAAGAATTGGTATTTCAACTTCTTCATTTTCTTTGATAAAATCAGTCATCCCAACAATTAAACGTTCTTTACTTTCTATTTTTGCTTGATAATCAGACGAGGAATCAGATATTTCTTTTTGTAAATAACCAGATTCTATACATTCAATAACTCCACCTAAATTCTCAATTTTAGCAAAATAATCTAAAGCATCTTTTTCAATAGAATCTGTTAACTCTTCAACATACCAAGAGCCTCCAAGAGGATCAATAACATTTGTTACACCAGTCTCATAAGCAATAAGTTGTT
>MDTD01018375.1_pt1 | contig 12796 bp, 6 predicted proteins | sample 811221 | NCBI WGS metagenome assembly MDTD01 (sample SAMN05326646, study PRJNA326480) | marine metagenome | isolation source: seawater | place: Pacific Ocean: South West | collected 2011 | reverse complement strand
CTTGGCAGTGATGTCCTGCCTGTATACACTGAGCCTACTTGGAGTTATTTTTGGCGTAAAAATGATGTCAGAGCATATTGCGAAAAGCATTTCGGGCCAGTTGGTGACCTTGCGAGAAAGTTGGATGTTAGGCTTTCTATGCACCCTGGTCAGTTTACTGTCCTTGCATCTGATAACCCTGACATTGTAGAGAGAAGTATAGAGGAGTTTGAATATCATGTTGATGTCGCCAGATGGATGGGCTTCGGCCAGCAATACCAAGATTTTAAGATCAATGTCCACATCTCCGGCCGTAAAGGTCCAGCCGGTATCCTCAACGTCCACCCAAGATTATCTCCGGAGGCGAGAAACACAATTACAATTGAAAACGACGAAAACTCGTGGGGCATTGACGCGAGTCTTGAACTTGGACACAAACTCGCATTGGTGCTTGACATACACCATCACTGGGTCAAAACAGGTGAATATATACAGCCCACCGACGATAGATTTTCTCGCATAGTTGATAGCTGGCGTGGTGTTAGACCTGTAATACATTATTCTGTTTCACGTGAAGACATATTGATTGATCACGATGTAAACACATTGCCTAACATGGATGAGCTACTAGATCAAGGATACAAAAAACAAAAGCTAAGAGCTCACTCAGATTACATGTGGAACAATGCTGTAAATGATTGGGCGTTATCTTTCAACGATATTGCTGATATTATGGTAGAATCAAAGGCTAAGAATTTAGCGAGTATAAAACTCTTTGAATCGACCAATAAATAAATTTACGACAAAGGAGAAAACTATGGTTAAATGGATGAAATCTAGATTAAGCGAAAGAACATCTTTAGATGGTTTGGCTATTATTGTAATGGCTGTTTTAGTCTTAATCGCAGGGCCAATAGCAAAATTGGCGGCCTATGCCGCGATTGCATATGGCTTATGGACTATATGGAAGAAAGAAAAGTAATTATAGTTCATCTATAGTAATATCGGCGTCGACAGGGATATTAAGTTTTCTTCTTTGCTCGACGCCTTTCTTTTGGGCAAATCTCTTAGGGTCGCAATCAGGACACACATGCACATAGAAATCGTCTAATCTCTTAGGATCAACTTTGCCTTTTTCTCTTTTGAATTCTTTATGACAGTCGTCACATACAAAGATAGCATAACTACGTAGACGCTTGTAAGGATGACTCTTACCAGTCTTACTTTTACGCACATAAAAACGTATTTCTTTTTCAATTCTTTTGAACATAATGTATTTATTTACGTTCGGATTGTAAAAGATTATATAAATACATAGGAGCAGAGAATGGGTAACATTGTATTTTTAACAGAATCAGCAAAGGAACAGATGAGCAGTATGCTTGATGAACACAATAAAGGTGCTATTAGACTGGCACTCAAAGGCGGAGGATGTGCAGGATTTAAGTATGATTGGTCTTTAGAAGATGATGCAGGCAAAGATGACGAAGTAATTGATCTTCCAAAAGGAAAATTTTTAATTGATCCAGCAAGTGTAATGTATTTGATAGGCTCTACAGTTGATTATAAGAAAGAAGTATTTGGGTCTTACTTTGATGTAAGTAACCCTGCATCTACAAGCAGTTGTGGTTGTGGAGAAAGCGTGGGATTTTAAAATATGGCAAAACAAGATATTTATTTAGGGGTTGAAGGTAACGACGGTACTGGTGATAGTATTCGTGAAGCTTTTAGAAAAGCGAACGAAAACTTTACAGAACTTTACGCAGTGTTTGGTCAAGGTGGAACAATCAGTTTCACTGCACTCAATGACACACCTACAGCAATAACTCCAAACGGTGTACTTATAGGTAATACTACCGGTACAGAAATGATCCAAAAAACACTTACAGGTGGACAAGGTATTGACATTGACAACACTAGTGCAACAAATATTACAATTACAAACACAGGTGCAAATATTAATGCAGACACTTCTCCGATATTAGGTGGACCACTTAACGGTAATGCTGTTTATGCCATCGGTAGAATAGGAACCAGTCCTGCCGCAATTAACGAATTCAATCAAACACACGGTACTACAATTACACTTGACGATATTGTAATTGATAAAAAGACTAGTGATCAAACTTATGCTCCTCACGTAAACTTCCAAGAAACAAAATCTGTACTTGCAAGGAACGAACCGGCTGATGATACTGAGTATACAAAAACAATATCTGAATATAGAAGCGGCAATCTTGTTATTAGTGGTCACGGACTAGACACAAGTTTCAACGGAACAAGATGGCGTTACACTGCAACTGATACACCACCAAGTCAAATCCTAAGTAATACAGATTATTTTATAAGATTTGTTAATGACAGTCAGATAAGTTTACACCCATCAAAAGCAGAAGCACAAAATAATAATGATGTTACACGTCAAAAAATAAATGTTGCTTTAGGAATAACCACACCTGTTACAGGTATAGATACAATCAGAGATCAAACTTACAATGATTCTCTTTATGGTTTCTACAGAGAAACTGAAGCACTACCACGTAAATCAGCTGTCAGAAGGCAAGGTGATGAACTAGAAGGTGCATTGTACTTACATGACCATCCAGGATATTTGCAGGGAACAACAGGAGCAATAGAAGAAAGACAAGCGGCCACAAAACTTTACGTAGACAATTCTTCCTATGCTTCAACTGAAGACCTTTATGTAACAAAACAAGGTGATGACACTCAAAAGAATACTCCAGTAGGTTTCGAAGGACGTGGATTAAGTTATGCTTTTGGAAGTTTGAAAGCGGCTTGTTTAAAAGCAGAAGAAATTATGGAGTCAGCTCCTGTAGAGCCAGGTGCTTATAGACAGACGATTACTTTTAACGAAGGAAAAGGCATTTCGTTAATTACAAGTGCAGACACAACTTCATTCAATACAAGCGCCAGAAATGCAATAACCTATCTTAAAGAAAACAAAAGATTCATACAAAAGTCTGTAGTTGATTATGTAAATGATAAATTTCCAACACATGATTATGCGGCTACAAGTGTTCAGAATCCAAACGCAGAAGCATTGCTTGTCAAAAACAAAAAGTTTATTCAAGAAGAAGTTACAGCTTGGATCAATTATCAAATCAATACAAACGCCACTGTAAATTATAGTGATGGCACTGCTGATTATACTAACTTTAGATACAATAGTGCTAAATGTAAAAGAGATGTAGGTTATATTGTTGATGCTTGGATCAACGACTTATCTAAAGGTGGTAATATTGAAACTAGACGTCAAGCATCTAGTTATCTTGCAGGTGCGGTAAACGCCGTTAATAAAACTAATAACAGCAACAACACAGTCAATCAGATAGCCCAAACCAATGCGGCATTAGAATTTGCTAGAGATTTGGTTAAAGATTATATTCTACAAAATAAAACTTATCCTACTCAACAAGGTAGATTCCAAGTTGATAATGATCAACTTACTAACACAGGTTTCCAATTTTACATAGGTACTTCATCATTTGCAAATGCTTATGTCAATGGAGGTACCGTTACAAAGTCAGACGGTACAGTGTTAAATGTAAGCACATTTACATATGATTACACAAATGGTTTTGCTCAACTTGTTACAACTACAAACCATGGATTAAGTGCAGGAGATACAGTACTACTTAAAGATATTAATGTTAGCTGTACATACAATGGTTCAGTTACCGAAAAGGTTTATCCAGAATTTGTATCACAAGCAAATGCAGACAAATATATTCTTCAAACAGGTTCGTTTGGACAAACTGCACCAAGTTCTACAGCATTTGATGTATATGTAGGTCCATCAAAATATGCACACACATACGTAAGTGGTGGTAAAGTTTATTACGGAATCAACTATGAAACACCTACTGATGCAAATTACGATCCCGTAAGTGGCTTGTTAACATTGACAATAGGAAGTCATAGTATTACACAAGGAACTTTAATTTACATCAAACCTTATGGTGTAACTTTTACATGTGGCATGGATCAATATGCTACTCTTCATCCGTATCCAAGACCAAAAGATCCTACATACGGTAAAGCACTTTCAGTTACTTCAGTTGGTCCAACAACAATTACAGTAAACGTTGGTGTGTCTTCAAATACATCTGTACACACTTTTGTTTCTGCAAGTAGCCAAGCAGTCAGTTGGTATTCAAATGAATATGATGTAAGTAATTTTGTATATAATCATACTACCGGTTTCGCAACAGTAACCACTAGCACTGCACATGGTAGAACAGCCGGACAAGAAGTTAAACTTTCAGGCATAAAAATGTATTGTCCTGCTCCTTCGGCGGGCATGAAAGAGTATCCATCTCCTTACTATTCTGAACAAGGAACAGGAGTAAACGATGTAGCCGGTAGAGCAACTATATTGACCGAACTAATAGTTGATGTAATTGCTAATGGACTTGGTAAATTACCTGGCCCTGAGCAACCGCCTGTGGCTGATAATACTTGTGAAAGAGATTTAGGACTTATCATTGATGGAATGATTATAGACATTGGTAATGGAACCAATGCTAACTTCAATGCATTACAAGCCGCCAAGAGATATTTTAGCACTCCTAGTGGAGCAAAAGCAAGAATCTCACAATCAACACAAACCATTGCCGCACTAACAAGAGCAAAACTTATTGTAAACCAAGTTGTATCTAATGTTGATTTATTTAGGCAGTCACAACAATTTACAATCACACCTGACAATTTAACAGCAAGGACTTTTGAGGTTAACATAGGAGCAACTACTTTAGCACACACTTATGTAAGCGGCGGTATTGTTCAAATTGGACAAAACGAATATACAATCAGCAACTTCAACTATGATTTCCAAAGTGGTAAAGCAATTATTACAACAACAACTGATCATGGAAGATCACAAGGTGATGTTGTATATCTAAAAGATATTTTAGTTTCCTGTATTAACGGAGAAAAGAAATATCCATCAGATTACAATGTAAAGATTCCACAATTTTTAAACACATCAATTAACAACGTTTCTTCAACTATCAAGAATGCATTGAACAATCAGTTTGATATCATTATTGATATTATAACAAATGGATTCACAGCAGTAGATACTTACACTGTTGTTGAAGGTAGCACATATAAAATTCAATTTAGTAATGGTGGAACCAATTACTATACGGACCAGGGAATTAATTCAAACGTTGATATATTACCTGGAAAGATTATTGTTGGTAAGACTACAGGAGCAAGAGGCCGAATCGTAAAATACACTAGTGGTGTTGATTTAGGAAATGTAAATTATGACGAAGTTGAAGTTGTGCTTGTTGAACCAAGAGAATTTAGAATTGGTGAAGAACTTGAATACGGTAATGGTACTAAAGAGAAACAAATTTGTATCCATGTAGAATCAGGAATTTATTTTGAAGATTATCCAATCAAGGTTCCAGAAAACGTTTCGATAAAAGGCACAGACTTTAGACGTTGTCAAATTAGGCCTGCTCCAAGAATTTCACAATCTCCTTGGTGTAGAACATATTTTTACAGAGACAAATTATTAGATAACTTGCAAATTACAGACATGACTGGTTCTGATCTGGCTACTAACCAAACCATTACAATGACAGGAGTCAATGAAGCAGGCGGGGTAATAACAGTTACTCCAGCAGATAATATTTCTCCTATAGTATGGGATGGTGCTTGGTTCTTTACTGATAGCGGAGCAGTTGGACTTATTTCAAATGCAGATGGTGGAAGTAGCTTTGAAGTTACATTGACAGTTAACAAACTTCCTAATCTAAACAGCATTCCTGGCGGTGAATGGCATGTCAAAGCAACATCAAATTATGGATATCATTATCTTACAGATCCATTAGATATTACAAGTACACCAAAGAATAATAACCAAATGGACGTATTCTTGATGAACGATGCTACAAGATTAGCTAACATGTCGTTCCAAGGACACGGAGGTTTTGCACAGGTACTTGATCCAGCTGGACAGATTCTTATTAAATCACCTTACACACAAGTTTGTGGATCATTCTCAGGAAGTGTTAACAAACAAGCATTTAGAGGTGGTATGTTTATTGATGGTTTTGCAGGTAATTTGGAAACTACAATTACCAGCAAAGATGATGCATACACACTAAACGTACAATCTCCTGTTGGTAAAGGTTTACGAATCAGAAAACCACAGACTCCTGCACCATTCTTTATAAATGGTGTGCGTTATCAAGTAGATGCTATTTCAAACTATGACGGCGGTACTGGTGAAGCAAAACTTTTAATTAACAAACTTTCAAATGAAGGTAATGGTTACACAGACGCTATACCACCTGGCGGTACAGATATCTTTATCCAAACAGCTGGTAATAGAAGTATGTTGGCAAACGACTATACTCAGGTAAACGACTTAGGTTATGGATTGTTCTGTAACAACGCGGCACTGTCAGAACAAGTATCAACATTTACTTACTACAACCATACAGCATTCTTTAGTAACAATGGTTCGGAAATTAGAGCTCTTAACTGTTCTAACGCAAACGGTAACTTTGGTTTAGTTGCGGCAGGATCAGATCCTAACGAAACTGTTGACCAAGTAACTTCGCTTAGAACAATGCAGATGCCTGCAAAGGTTTACAACGATCCAACTGATACCTATGGCTTTGGAACATTTAGTCATCCACAAGGTGCCTTTAGTATTCATCTTTATGATTGTGATTATCATCCTTATGCAAATAGTTTATTAGATGTTTATACTAGGGACGGATCAGGATTAATTACAGGTTTAACAACATATGAAGTAACAGCAACAAGTGAAGTTGCAATTCCAACATCTAATTCAGGCGGATATTCAGGAGCAACAGGTCCAACTGGACGTAAAGGTGCAAACCAAAAAATTTACAGATTATCAATTGCTGGAAGCACAGGGATAGAGACAGCAATTACAGGTAACCATAATCCAAACTTGGCAAGTGATGCATCTCCGATCTGTGTATTAAGAATGAATAAAAATCATCTGTTTGATGATGTTGCTGGTGTAACAAGTATTAGACCTTCAACTGCTTTAATATTTGATGAAAATAAAAACCAAGTTTATAGAACTATTAGTTTTAACAACCAAGACTCAGACAATTCGGCATTACCAGCAGATAGATTCCAAGTTGTTTTTGATTCTGGATTTAAAAATCTTAACCTTACAGTAAATCAGACAGAAGCAAATGACACTGCCAACTCAGGATCAGGTACAACAAAAGGTGCAACAGTTGGTGACGTAGTCCTTGCTATTGAAAAACTGACAGACGTAGGTCAGGCAAGAATTAATAATAATGATATGATTTTTGCATGGGGTGGTAAACTTCATAGAGTTGCAAATTATACAGATCAAGGCACATACGCAACAATCGACCTAAATGAAGTATCAGGAAGTAACATTAACAGTAATGCTTCTTTATATTCACAAACAGGTTTAGCATATCCTATTTACAGCCCCGGCGGGAACACAGTTGCAATTACTATTCCTTGTTCATTACAGGCTAATGAAGCGGCAAATATTACAGTAGGTATTTCAACACTAAGAGCAAACGGACATGACTTTGATAAGATAGGAACTGGCGGATTTAACAGCACAAACTATCCAAGTATCATTTATGGTGATCCGGTACAACCTGCCACTCAGGACAACGAAGTTGACGAACGTGGAAAAGGTAGAGTATTCTTTGCATCAACCGACCAAGACGGTTTCTTTAGAGTTGGAAAGTTCTTTAGTGTTGACCAAGGTACTGGTACAGTTACTTTTGCGGCTTCGATTGCAATTAGTAACTTAGATGGACTTGGATTTAAACAAGGTGTTAGAATAACAGAATTCAGTAACGATGACACAATGGCAGATGCAGATCCAGCCGCTGTGCCAACAGAATTTGCTACTGAAAGTTTTGTAACAAGAAGATTACATTTTGATAGAACAGGTGTGTTACAAACAACAGGAACTATTGGTCCTGGTGTGTTAGCTAGAGACGGAACTACACCGTTGACTGGTGACCTAAGTGCAGGTAGTAATAAAATATTCAATCACGCAGATCCAACTAATCCTCAGGATGTTGCAAATAAATCTTACGTTGATGCACAAACTCCATTTGGAGATGAATTAAAAGGAATAAGCGGTGGACCTAGATCAACTAATGATCTAATTGTTTTTGATGCCACAGCAGGTGAGTACGATAATGCAACACCGGCTGGTGATATACAGTTGTCTTATGCAAGTAATATTGTAACATTTAGTATTACTCCAGGAGCGATAGTAAATGCAGATGTAAACACGAATGCCGCGATTGCCCAAAGCAAGTTGGCAATGAATGCCGCGACCACAAGAGCAAATGCAACAGGTATTACACAAGCAGATTTAGGACTGGCGGCTTTTGATTCTGGAGACTTTACAATTACAGATGGTTGGGTCACACTTAAAGAAGGAAGTGTAGACTATGCTGATTTACCAGATATGGCTACAAAGACTGTTATGGCAAATATCACAGGTGGAACAGCCGATGTCACCGCAGTCACAGTAGACGATTTAATTGATTCTTATAGTAAATTTACATCAACTGGTGTTGCAAGTAGAATTATTCAAACTGGAGCAGACGGAAGTATTGATGCACAGAAATTTAAGTTAGACAACTATGAAATACTAGACCAAACTAACTTAACTATGACGATGAAAACTCCAGGTGGATCTGTGGTGTTCAACACTGTTGGTAGTGTTCCAAGCAATACTACAACTACTTTCACAGGATCATTACAGGTAGGTGATACTGACATTACTCCTTCCTTCTTCCAAAAGAACAGTACATTTGGTAGCACAACTGATGCAACACTTAATGAACCAAGAATTGCAACTGATTGGATTTACAGTTCATTTATTGAAGCACCAGGTGAAAAACTTGCAACTTCAACAGGTATTGGTATTGGTGCAGGTACAGGATTTACATCAGCAGGTGAAGTAGCAATCATAGCCAACAATAACGTGGCGGCGGTAGTGTTTACTCAAACTTCAATGAATCCTTCTTCCAACAATGGTTATGCTTTAGGAACATCTACTAATAGATATTCAACAGTATATGCAACAGCATTAGATGGATTAGCCACAAGTGCCAAATATGCTGACTTGGCAGAGAACTATCTTGCAGATAAAGATTATGAAGTAGGTACAGTTCTCGTATTTGGTGGTGAACACGAATTAACAACTACAATGTATAAAGGTGATAGAAAAGTTGCAGGTGTTGTTTCAGAAAATCCGGCACATTTAATGAACAGCGGATTAGAAGGAGATCACGTTACGGCTCTAGCACTACAAGGTAGAACTCCTTGTAAAGTTATAGGACCTGTAGAGAAAGGTGACATAATTGTTACAAGTGCTGAAGCAGGATATGGAATGGTAGATAATAATCCTGTTATCGGAACTGTAATAGGTAAAGCAGTAGGTACAAAGGACGATGACGGACACGGAATTGTCGAAGTTGTGGTAGGGAGAGTATAATGGCTATTCTTACTATAAACATCGGAACGAGTGCTAACAAAGGTGATGGTGATCCGTTAAGAGTTGCATTTGATAAGATCAACAAGAACTTTGCTGAGCTAGGTGTAACAAATAAAAACAGAGATATAAACGGATCTGTGTTTGCAGATGACTCAACACTTTTGGTAGACGCTGTAAGTGGTACAATATCTGCCGCAGTCCTAACAGGTGCTCTTCCGGCAATCAACGGAAGTGCTTTGACAAATATTACTACTTCTTTTGCTAATATTTCAAGTAAACCCACTACCGTTGCAGGTTATGGTATTACAGATGCACTTACAAGTTTTACTGAAACCGATCCAGTAGTGGGTGCTATTACAGGAATTATAAAAGCAGATGGGGCAGGAAACATTTCGGCGGCAGTAGCAGGAACAGATTATTTGGTTTCTGAAACCATTACACTGGCAACATTAAAAACGGAGGTAGCGGCAAGTACTGACTTTGCGGACTTCAAGTCAAGAATAGCGGCGTTATAAGGATATAGATATGGCAAATAGATTTCCAATTATAGTTGATAGAGACGATCAAAACAAACTAAAAGAATTACCAGCAGGTGATAATTTAGACTTAACAGGATCAGGCATAATTGGTGCCGGAAATATAGCGGCGACAGGATTAACAATAGGTGGTGTAAGCTATAATCCATTTAGTGGTAGCTATAATGATCTTACAGATAAACCATTGGCGGCGGCAAACACAGGTGAACTACCAGAAGGATCAAACTTATATTTTACAAACGAAAGAGTTGATGATCGTGTTAATGCAATATTAAGAGAAGGTGCCGGAATTGATATCGTGTATGATGATCTTAACGGAACAATCACTATTACAAACACAGGACAAAGCAGTGGCGGCGGTGGCGGAGCTTTAGCTCCAGATACAAATTTTGATGGATTGGCTAATAATCAGGTTATAAAATACAGCACCACAGGAGGTGCAAGTGGAGGAGCGGCTTGGGTAAATGGTTATGTCGCATACAGCGAAATTATAGGAATTCCCGCATTGGCAAGTGTTGCTCTAACTGGCAGTTACAATGACCTTACAAATAAGCCTAACTTGGTTGATGACATAAATGATTTGATAGATGTAGATACAGTAACGACGCCTCCACAAACAGGACAGGTATTAAAATGGGACGGTACTAAATGGGCACCTGCAGATGACATTACAACAGGCGGTGCTGGCCTCAATGCTGATACACTAGACGGATTTGATAGTTCTTACTATCTAAACTATAATAATTTAACGAACAGGCCTACTTTGTTCGATGGACAATTTAGTTCACTTACAGGTACTCCTAATACTTTATCAGGTTACGGTATTACTGATGCTTTGAGTATAAACCAAAGTTACACTCAAAATGGACACATCACTATAAATGATGATAATGGTTTAACAATAGGTGGTAGCAGTACTAATAGAATAAAACTACACGTATCAGGTAATACAATTTTAGAAAACTTACAAACTGAACAAGATTTTGAAATCAAGGTTAAACCAGTTGCAGGAACAACTACAGCTTTAAAAATAGATACTGGAACTAGCAGAATAGGAATATTCAAAACAAGTCCTAGCCAAACATTAGATGTTGGAGGCAATGTTAATGCTTTGGCATATTATGGAAGCGGATCCAATTTAACAAATATTACATTGGATCAAGTTACAACAGCTGGAAGTGAAACTACAAACAGCATAACCTTAGGTAACATTTCACCTGCCGTTGATGGCACATATAGTTTAGGTACAAACACTATCAAATGGTTGAATGTTTATGCAGATAATTTTTATGGAAATGGATCTAATTTAACTAACATACCATTTGCCGGTATAAGTGGAGTATCAATTGATTACAATGGAACAATAATAACTAATAAACCAACTATTCCTACAAATACAAATGATCTAACAAATGGTGCAGGATTTATTTCAGGAATTACAAATGAAAATCTAACAAATTTATTAGATGTTGTAATTACAAGTCCGTCAAATAATGAAGTACTGAAATATGATTCAAGCAACGGAATTTGGATAAACGGCACAGGTGGAGATAGTATTGGAAACTTTACATTCAGTTCAAGTATAATTGATACTGATGATAGTTCGCAAATTGTAATGACACCTAGTGTTAGAATGAGCAGTGACCTTACCGTTGATGGTAATCTTTCAGCACAAAAATTTACGGCAGATAGTTTTGAAAGTTCAGGAGTTGGAACTCCACAAATAGACAGTAACAGCTCTATCGAACTTATTGCCCAAGATCAAGTTAAAATTGTAAGCAGTCCTTTAAGGTTAGCAAGTTTTAGCTCTACACAAAGAGATGCTTTAACTTCAGCTAATGGTGACATGATTTACAACACAACAACGAACAAGTTCCAAGGCTATGCAAATGGATCTTGGGTAGACTTACATTAGGAGTAAAACATGAATCCAATCGTATTGACATTTGTTTTAACATTTTTTGCAACATTGTTTTTAATGCCACTAATTAGTTAGGAATTGTAATGAGTGAAAAAGAATACATTGTTACTTTAAACAAAGGTGTAGATTATGCACAATTCAATCAGGAGATGATTTCCTCAACAGGTTCTGGAGACATACCTGATAGAACTGTTGATGTGGCAGATGCAAGATTAAAATCCACAAGAAATACTCATTATGCTTTGACTGAAGCTGAAGCAGAAAAGTTACGTAACGATAACAGAGTTACTGATGTACAGCTTCGTCCTGAAGATAGAGATGATGTAGAAATTGGATATGATGCTGTACAAACAGCAAATTTTAATAAATCAACTGCTGACTCAGGGGACTACAGAGATTGGGGTAAAATTACACATAGCTTCAAAGAAAACAAATACGGAACAAGCACATCTTTAGGAGGCGATTTTAGCCGTCCTTATTCAATGGATGGAACTGGTGTGGATGTTGTTATTCAAGACAGTGGATTACAGGTAGATCATCCTGAATTTTTTGATGCAAACGGAAACACAAGAATGCAATTGATTGATTGGTATGCGGCTTCTGGTGTAACTGGTTCACAAAGTTCAAACCATTACAGAGACTATGACGGACATGGAACACACTGTGGAGGAACAGCAACAGGATTAAATTTTGGTTGGGCTTCTAATTCCAGAGTGTATAGTGTTAAGGTAAGTGGCTTGGAAGGTAGTGGCGACAGTGGTGGAATTAGTATTAGTAATTGCTTTGATGTTATTAAAGGTTGGCATGAAAACAAACCAATAGATCCTAAGACAGGAT
>MDTD01135723.1_pt1 | contig 12797 bp, 8 predicted proteins | sample 811221 | NCBI WGS metagenome assembly MDTD01 (sample SAMN05326646, study PRJNA326480) | marine metagenome | isolation source: seawater | place: Pacific Ocean: South West | collected 2011 | reverse complement strand
TGAATTAGGCCGCCAGCATGCGACGCTGTTCCAAAATATCGTGTTGGGAATTTCGCAAAGGGCGAATCTGGATATCGTGTTCAACTGTTCTGCGTCGGGATCCAACAGTCCGATCGCGACGATCTGTAATCCGGTAACCGCTTACAAACGCATGTTTGCCGCGATCGGCGATCAAAAAAACCTCGCCGTCAAAACCCAGTTGTTGGACTATGTGAAGGATGATATTCGAACGGTTCAGAATCGCTTAGGTTCGGTGGAAAAGGAAAAGTTGGATCGCTACCTTGCATCCTACGAGCAGATCGGACATCGGCATTCCGCCATTGCGGATCTGGATCCGACGGTGAAGAGCCGAGTTACGCCACTGACGGACAAGTATCGTTCTAGTAATCCGGTGGATCGACTTGAGTGTCATTTTGAAATGGCGACGTCTGCTTTGGTAAGTGGCCTGACTCATGTCGCAACCATCGCCTCCGGTGTTGGTCATCAGGACTTTTCCATCGTGTTTGACAAATTGGGAGTGGGGTTGGAAAAACATTCCATTGGTCACGCACTCTACAACCAGGAGGCGATTGCCATCGAAGCCTCCCAAAAGATTCGAACCTTCCATTTCGAGTTGATTGCACGAACCTTGAAGAAGTTGGAGAGTATTCCGGAGGGATCCGGCACGATGCTCGATAACACGGTGATTGTGTATCTGAGCGATGCGGCCAATGAACACCATACGAAGTGTATGGAGTGGCCTTACGTGATGATTGGTGGGAGTCCTCGTTTGAAATTGGGTGGCCGATGTCTCACGTATTCGGACGTTGATCGCCGCGGCCATCGGACGGTCAATACGATTCACAATACGTTGCTCCATGCGTCGGGGCGAGCTGTGAATGACTTTGGTCTGAAGATTCCTGGTTTGGAAGAAGGGATTCAGGAAGGCCCCCTCAGCGAAGTTCTTATTTAGCCGAGTGCGATGATGCCACGTTATCTCCTCACTGCAGTTGCCTTATGCGGTCTCCTGGGTGCGATGAACCCCGCGCGAGCCGATAAACCGTTAGTGTGGCGGAATGGGATTCATGGGCGGGAATTCTCTGAGGTTGGTCGACTCTACCTCGGACGCGACAAGCTCCTTCATTTCAGGACCAATCAGCGAATCTATTACTTCTCCCACATGTATTACATTGGGGATGCATTGCGTAAGGCACAAGTGGTGGTGGATGGAAAGATCGTCTATGACAAACCGATCCGGATCAGCGGGAATTATTCCAAGGCAGGTGCAGTCTATAACTTTATCGAAGAGCCGGCTTTGCGCGGAAGCCAAATTGTCTGGATTGATGGCGTTAAAAAGGTTGACCTTTCTGCGAATCCGTCGAAGGTAACTTCGCTATTCGATGGCGAGAGTCTAGCGGGATGGTCGCTCGTGCCCTTGGCCTCTAAGATGCCGGCTTGGAAAGTTGTGGATCAAGTGATTGCTTCTGTCGATTCGCCGGACCGCGGTGAGGTGACGTTGTTGAGTGAGCCGAGCTTTAGCGATTTTGAACTCTCCTTTGAATATCGTTCTTCGTGGGATGTGTCTGCCAGCCTTCTGCTTCGCGCGAATCAAGCGGGTGACGGGATCGCGATCAGTCTCGATCATATGGATGATGGCATTGTGGGTTTTCCCAAGTCGGCTACGGGGGCGTCTCGACCGTACGTGGTCATTGAAACTCGTGAGCAACGTGGTGTTGGCGCGACGCTGCATGAACACATTCAATTCGATGGCATTGTGAATTATGACGGCGTATCTGAAGACAATTTGCTCGAATGTTGCAAGCTCACTGAGTTTCTGAATGAATGGGATGGGGCTTACTGGAACCTTGTCAAAGTACGGTGCGTAGGAGCTGATCCCGAGATAACCGTGTGGATCAACGGATTCCAGATCAATCGATTCAAAGCAAGTTCTGTTTCGATGCAACAAGAAAAGCCTGATCATTTGGGCGCCATCAAGAATTTTGTCGTTCATCCCTCGGGCCGTATTGGGTTTTCGGTTCACTCAAAACGGTCAGTCAACACGGACTTTTTGCTACGAGAGCTGCGTGTCACAAAGGTCGAATCGATTGACTGATCGATTGGCAGCACCCGGAAATCCCCTCGCTGAAACCACGAATGCGAGGACGGCTCAATCGTCATTGAGTCATTGCGATCGATCTTTTCAAGCGATTACGACGAAGCACATTGTTGTGTGAGGCATTGGTGCTTGCAGATTTCAACTGAGGAGAGGAAACATGCATCCGGTAGTCGGTCAAATATTCGACGCTTTCAAACTGAAAGGGTCTGAACGCTACGGAGAGGAAGAAGTGACTCAGTTGCAGCACGCACTTCAGTGCGGTCACTTGGCGATGAAGGCCAATGCAAGCGAGAGACTCATTGTCGCAGCTCTCCTGCATGACATCGGCCACATTCTTGATGACCGTGATATGCCCGAAAACTGCAGTGAGAACTTGAACGACCAGCATGAATTTCGGGCCCACCAATTCCTGGTGCAACAGTTCGGAAACAGCATCGCAGATCCCGTTCGTCTGCACGTCGTGGCCAAGCGTTATATTTGTACGAGAAACCCGGGCTATGAGAAAAAGCTCTCTCCTACCTCTCTGAAAAGTTTTCACGATCAGGGCGGGAAGATATCACACGAAGAAGTTCGACAGTTCGAAGATGAACCGTTTTTTCGAGAGGCGATTCAATTACGCCACTGGGATGATGCAGCCAAAGATGTCTCGTGGGTTACGCCTCCGCTTGAAGATTTTGCCACCTTGATCGAAGCGAGTTTGACGTGAAATACCTTGCGAGAAGAAAGGTCTGCTGACGTATCGATGACGGGTCGTCGATGCGTCCGTGTAAGGTTCTTCCAACAGATCGGTTCTGTCGATTGAAGGTTGGCGTGCCGACGCGAACAAACGACGTGGCGTCGCAATGACACCACGAAATTCAAGTCCATCGACTTGGTTACAAAGATCGAGGACTTTCGGAACCTGGTTGCGAAAGTCCTATCAACCGCCTATTTGACCGACGGGAACGATCGATTGCAGTCGGGCGACGATTATTTGCCGGCGGGTTTTAATCGCTTGGCAACCATTTCAAAGGAGGTCAAAACCTTGCCGTCCTTATCTTTTTGGGTGGTGGCCTCATGAAAACGATTCGGTCCCAGGCAGGTGAATTGGACTGTCGAATGAGTGATACGACCGTCAGGGTGGTAGATCTTATCGGAGAATGTCAACTTGGTTCCGGCAACGATCTTGGTGTCCTTAGCCGTCTTGATCACTCGTTCCATTCGGCTACCGTCATCGGAATAGAGTACACCTTGCCAGGTCTCTGTTTTGGGATCATAGCCGTGAATGGAGGTGGTGTGTTTGCCGAACCAGATGTTGCAATCTCCGGTTGAACCGATGCAACGTCCGAATTCAGTTGACTTCTTACCGTTTTCGTCGGTGTCGATCTGCCACAAGCCCTGAAAGTAGGAGTGGATCGTCAATTCATCTGCCGATGAATTTTTTTCCCGGTGCCAGACATTTTTCTGATTGTCAACAACACGGTCGCCCACCTTGCCGTTGATCAATACCGTGATCGTATCCCCGTCTTTAGAATGCGTAATTACAGAGCGGAGATTACTGACTGTACCATCAGGTGATGTGAAACGTGTGTGCCGAATCCACTGGTCACCCTCCGGGTAAATCTCGTGCTGATTGGTGAATCCCTTCGAGCTCACTTCGTTCACACGGATCTTTTTTGAAGCCGCGTCAAAGTAGCATACGCTTTGGCTTGTTGACTCAGGTCCGGTGAATCGAAATACGATGGCCTGGTTGTCTTGAATCATCTCAGACTCCCAGCGACCTTGGTACGTATCTCCCTTAACACCGAGATTCTGTTCCGAGATGACGGAGGTGACGTCACCCGACCACCTACCGAGTGTCGCGGAGGCATATTGTTTAAAGTCATCCCTTGTCGCATTTTCTGCCTGCGCAGCAGAGCAAATAACCAATCCACCAAGTATTGTCAGGGTGTAAAAAAGTTTCATGGCAATTCCTTTTCCTTATGAGCATCATGGGTATCGTTCGTTCCAGTTGTGGAGGTAATGTCGTCCGGCGACATGCGATTGCCAGCAACATCTCCCGCTACCCGAAAAACTTAATGGAAATGCTTGCGCTGTGGAAGAAAAAACTATTTGATTTCTTTAGCGGTCCACATTCAGCGTTTGCCGATATCCAATCACAATCTCAACACGGACGCACGACCAACAATATTGGGGGTAACCGTCGAGCTAAATTGAATTTTCCCAACAGGATTTCGGGGTCATCGTTGCCTGTCAGTTGCTGATTTGGAAACAGATTTTATGACTGTTGAATCAATAAAGGTGGGAAACAATCGAACCTTGTACACGGCTGTGTCTTTTTAGATTTGGTTAGAATCTTCGTATCTATCAATATTTCGGGTTCATTGTGAAGTGCGGGGAAGTGCTGATTGATCTTGAATCGTTCCAGGATCGAAAGAGCACCGGAGCAAATACGAGCGTTCCCGGCGCAGGCTTATCTTCGAACTAATGAAGCGTTTGAGTTGCTAGTTCAGCAGCCTAACGAGAGGTTCACATGAATTACCGACCACATTTGGAGCTGATTGGGGGGTTGCGCTGATTGGGTGCACGCTGTCGTCTCCTGTGGTGGCCAACGATCCGCAAGTTTTGCTTCGTGAGGCTGAGTTGGTGTGTGTTGGAATTTAAGATTTGAACGAGCGTGACCAATCATTGCTCCGATTTCACACCATTTATCTTCAGCGCGACGAAATTGCAAAGGCTCAAAAAGTTCATTGCTTATCAAGGACACTCGTCGACGGTTGGCGGCGCACGTTGCAATCGCAAGACGATTCGCCGAAGCGGGGGATTTAGAACGATGCAAAACTGATTTGTATCGAGCGACCCCGTTTGCCGTAGAAACGCGAGCGAGTGGTGATCAATTGATGGATGCCTATCTGGAGCTCACAAAATCACCGGAACTTATAATCTCATTTATGAGTGACGACCCTGATAATGCGGAGGCTCGTGAAAGTTTATGCCGAGCACTTGTACGTCACGGTTTTATCGACAAAGCCTTTGAGATTGCCGAGGGTTAAGTCGATGTCGACGAACAAAATTCTTTGAAGCTAACGGATGCGTTGGCAAGGATGGATTCAGTCGCGTCGATTCATTTACTTGCCGTCGTTCCAAAGAATATGAGTGCCACTTTTGCCTGGAACGATGATATCTTTCCAGCCGTTTCCGTCGAGGTCGTGAACTCGTATTTGGAGTCCAATGCCTGGACCAGCGCCCGCGGGAGCGGTCGAGATTAGATTCTTTTTCCAGGTTTGTGACTTACGGTTCCAATCGTAAAACTGAACCGTGATGTCGTCGTGTGCACCGGCGTCCCGACCCGAATGAGCAAAGTAACGTTTGCCGGTGATCAGCTCAGCTTCGCCGTCGTTGTCCACATCGTCCCAAGCCAACGAGTGGGGCTGCGAAAACTTCTTGTCGATTAAGTGCTGACGCCAAGTGGTCGTTCCATCAGATTGAGGCGTTAGCTGCTCGTGCCAGTATAGTCCGTAACTGTGACCGTCCCCCCAGACGATGTCTTGCCTCCCGTCTTCGTTGAGATCAACGACTAGGATTGGACAACTGGCGTGTGGCAGGTCGAAATCGTGGTGGTATTTCCAACGCTGCGAGAAAGGGTCAGCTGCAGGCTGTTCGTACCAACCAGACTGGAAAACAATGTCTTGCTTTCCATCACCATTAATGTCACCAAAACCCATTCCGTGTCCGTTGCCGACTTCCGAAACAAAATGAGTCGTGGCGGTAACCTTGCCGTCATCACCTCGGTGGAGTCGGATGATCTGTGTAGGGTTTTTGCGATTCCATGAGTTTTCAATGAACTCAGGAGTTCCATCTCCATCGATATCGTGGAGAAAGGTTGCCTCATTGTGACCTGTCCCGGTATCGAGCAACTGATGCACCGGCCAGGCTTCAACATCATAGTTTCCAGCTCCTGGGTTTTCGTACCAGTTTACAATTGAGTGGGTGAACGCTCCGGCCAGCACGTCGAGATCACCGTCACCGTCCATGTCCAAGAGATGTTCGGAATTGTTTTGCATGTAATCGGCACCGAAGGGCGCGATCTTGCGCAACGAACGTTGTTGAAAGTCAGGCGCCTGATACCAATATTCGCCTGCCGTAATGTCCGGTACCCCATCCCCATCGATCTCCCCGACGGCGATCGCTTCGTTGTTGTCCTTATGAAGTCGTTGTACTCGCCATTGATGTTGAGGATCGCCTTGGCCTTTTCCCGCCTGTTGTGCAGACGCATGGGTCGCGATGGTTGTGACCAGAACGCCTAGGATCGCATGATGAAACTTCATAATGGAAAAGACCTCAGTTAATGGAATCGCCAAGGGGTGGTGAGTGAGCCAAATATTGTAGCGAAAGTCGCGAACTCTTCCGAACCGATACGCGGAGAGACGTCGCGCAGAAAGAGATCGCCTGTATTACCAAGTTGTCTTAGAAATCGAAAGAATAATCGCCAGTCGGCGATCGGGCGACCTTTGAAAGGTTATTCGAAATGTGAATCTCGTAAGCAATTCCTGAGATTCACAAAAACGACGGGGCGTTCTTCAATTTGAATGAAACGACCCCAAGCATCGCCCCGTGAATCGGGGCGATGGGTAACGGGCAAAGCTTGTCTACTTGTGATTTCTTCGGATCAGCGGCAGCATCAAAGCCAATGCTGTGAAGAATAAGGTGCCAGCAACCGGTTCCGGGACGGCAGCGACTGCCGGACGAGCACCCAATTCAAATCCGCCATCCACGAATGCAGCGACGAAGTCGGTCGAATTGAACTCTTTGTCACCATTCCAGTCCCCTGTGGCCCATACGGAGTTTCCAACGGCGCCGTCTTCGTACTCACCAGCCTGGAAAACAACGACAAAGTCAGTCGAATTGAATTCACCGTCCAGATTCGAGTCGCCGATCCACGTACCCAAAACATCATGCACGTAATTGGCACGTTCCGTTGGATCGGTGAGCGATCCATCGTCAAGTCGTAGAGTTGGATCGGCGGCTTCACCGGCGATCATTTGGCCCCAGTAAAAGGGAATCTTATTGGGGAAACCGCCAGGATTGGGATCGGCCCAGACATAGTCGGTTGTGAAAGCGGTGTCGCCGTTACGAGTTCCCGTGTCATCCGGGTCGTCGTTGTCGCGGTAGCTCAATTCAATCCCATAGTTGTTACCTGCTGGGTCATTCGCGGGTCCCAAAACAGCAGGTAGAGGTGTTTCGAAAACGCTTTTGTCGATGCCGACTTCAAGCATCCAACCGTTGTCGGTGATGGTGACTGCGGAATCAATGCCTGCCTCGACCTGTTCTTCGTAATCGATCGGCGAATTCCAAACTTGGACACGGTTTTCTGCATCAATGACTAACTGTACTACTGTTTCCCAAGGTGGATCGCCACCCTTGAACTCACTGCGGTCGTTGGCAGGATCAAAATAGAATTCCACGCAGTCATTGGCCCAAGCCGCGTCATCGTCTGTATTGATTTCGTCTTCAATAATGTCGACGAGGAAGTATTGATGCGTTTCATTGTCGCGTGCGTAAAACCTGACTGAATTGTCTTCCCGGTCGTCGGGAGCCTGGGAATTCTGCCAGATTGCACCGTAGTAGACGTTCTCGCCCGCATCATCCCAGCCGATCGCCGCGATGTCGCCAGTGCCGGTCAAGGGTTCCCATTCGAATGGGTCACCATCGGCAGCGATGCCGCCCGCCACGATCGTTCCAAACTGATCGAGGTTCCAATCGCTTGCATCACCATCAACGGTGATGTTTGCGTTGGGATAGCTCATGAGAAAAATCTCTGCGTCGTCCGCCTGAATGGGCGATGCCATTAACAGGGCCGCCAATACACAGGATAGTTGCCATCGATGTCGCATCATTTGATTTCCTTCGCCTGGTCTCAGAATTAATTCATGGTGAATGGGTAAAAAGTTCACTGACCCAATCAACTACACCATCTTTAGGTCGAGTCCGTTCGCGAGAATTAGAAGGGGGAATATTGGGGATGTTACACGTCCTCGAGAACGATCAACACAGTAACAGATATGAACATTGATTCCCACGAAAATCAGCGGAAATCAAATTGTTGAAACATTTTTTTCGAATCGAATTGTCGATTCGCGCTAATGCGTGGGGGTGAGGCGTTGACGAGCTCGAGAATTCAAGGGGTCGAGTTCCAAGGCCCGACGATAGGCTTCGTTCGCATCCTTCTTCCGCCCCACCTGGCTTAAAGCTTCTCCCAATGCGACATGAGCACGGGCAGAATCTTCCTGAAGCCGAACGGCTTGCTCGAATGATTCGACCGCTGCCTCGTATTGCTTTGACAAAACCAAAGCGGCGCCACGATTGTAATGACCGTCAAACGAATCGGGATCGGTGGTGACGATCTGTTCGAGCAGATCGAGAGCCTCACCGTTTTTCCGATGAATCAACAAGAGTTGAGCCTTGGTAATCTGAGCTGGTATCAATTCAGTATCCAGCTGAACTGCCCTTTCAACACAAGCGAGCGACTGAGGGAATTGTTTTCCTTTCTTGAAGGCCAAGGCAAGATTATGCTGTCGTACTGCATCGTTCGGATCTCTGCGGCACAGTTCTTCGGCCAATTCGATCGCCAGTTGTACTTGGTCCGTTGCCTTGGCAGCTTGCATGCGATCGGTCAATGCTGCGTCCGTATTGTTGGACTCAAGCATTTTCTGGTAGAGCGGATCGTTATAGACGATTTGTTTTGAGAGTTCGTCGCGTCGATTCAAACGATTCACGATTGCCAGGTGCTGTCTCGCTTTGCCGGTTTGCCCCAATTGTTGGTATGCCTGTCCCAACAGATTGTGGGCGCGAAAATCCTCTGGTGCATGTGCGATCGACTTTTTCAATAGCTCGATCGCCGTCTCAAAATCCTGTGCATCGAAGGCAATCTGACCTAATCTCAGATATCCATGACTTGATTGTGGACGCAACGTTGCAAATCGGCGGAACGAGGCATTGGCTTTCTGAGGGTTTCCTTGTTGAAGATATAGATTGCCTAGAGCGAGAAAGGTGGACGGGTAATCCTGTTCCAGCGTCGCCGCGCGTTCGTATGCCTCGATCGCCTGGTCGATCTCAAAACGATCAGCATGAATCCTGCCCATGTAATAAGCCCACTGGTGATCCGCAGGATCGTGTGCGGCAGCTTGCGTATAGCAGGCCAGCGCCTTGATAGGATATTGGTGACTTTGGAAGACACGGCCCAACTGTCCCCAACTCTCAGCCTTGCTCGGGTGTGCCGCGAAAACCGTTAACGCGTTGTGGATGTCCTCGGCCGCCTTGCCGGTAAGATCGGGGATCTCAGGCAATTGATGATGTTCAGCAAATTGTTTCAAGGCGTTCGAATCAATGGTTGCCCCTTGCTCACCACCTTGTTCCAGGGTTGTAATAGGTGGCAAAGGAACGGGGGCTGTCGATTGATTCCTGTTGTTAAGGGCAACGACGCCAATCGTGATAACGCCGATCACGATAACAAGTCCTATCAACAATCCCAATTTCACTCGAGCAATGCGTTGCTTGCGCGGGAAAGTTGGTTTTGGTTGATTTGAGTCGGAACGATTCATTGAAGGGGTATCAATGAGTTGCATGGACGGAAAGATTGCCGAAACATCGATTGCTGGCTAGTATAACTGCAATCTGGACTTGCAGAAGAAACTCCCTCAATTTCCTGTGCTGTGCTCTTACCTTCGCGCCCACGTCTCTTGTTATTGATCAAGCCTCTGACCTTTCTGGTCGTTGTGGCAACGCTCGTGCTGCAGGGTTGTCGTGAGCCTCGAGTTGAAGACAGCGTATCCACTGCGGATGCGGTCCAAAAAGAAATCGCCAATTCGCTGCTCATCGATGTTACCCAGGAAGCGGGAATTGATTTCGTCCATGACGCAGTGCGAAACGGCGATTTTCTATTTCCGGAAATTAACGGAGCTGGCTGCGGCTTTCTCGATTACGACAATGATGGGAACTTGGATATCTATCTGGTCCAAAGCGGCCGAGATCTGAGCAGTCCCAATGCAGCGGGGAAAACCAACCGACTCTACCGGAATCGTGGTGACGGAACCTTTGAAGATGTCACGGATCGTAGTGGAGCGGGCGATGCGGGTTACGGTCAGGGTCTGGCGTGCGGTGACTATAACAACGATGGGTACGTGGACATCTATGTGGCCAACGTCGGAGGCCCGTCGACCCTGCTGCACAACAACGGTGACGGGACGTTTACCGACGTGACGGAAACAGCCGGGGTCGCGAATGGAAATTGGGTGATCACACCGTCGTTTTTGGATTACGACAACGACGGCCTGCTCGACCTCTTCGCGACCAACTATGTCGATTGGTCGGTTGAAAAGAATGTCGTCGGTAGCGCGAGCAACGGACGGCCCGACTACACCGGTCCGCGATCCTTTTCGGCGATGCCCGCCATTCTTTATCGTAACAACGGTGATGGTACGTTTCGCGATGTGACGAAAGAAGCTGGGATCGATGCGGCTTTCGGAGCAGGAATGGGAATTGTGTGCGCCGACTTCAATGACGATCATCTTGTCGATATTTTTGTCGCCAATGATAGCTGGGCGAATCAGCTTTGGATTAATCAAGGCGACGCAACCTTTCAAGATGTTGCGCTCGAAAGCGGTTGTGCTCTTAGTGCTACCGGATTGGGGCAAGCCAATATGGGAACCAACGCTGAAGATCTAGACGGTGATGGGAAGTTGGATCTGTTTACAACGAACTATCATGCCCAGGGATCCATTCTTTATCTGCAAGGCAGCCAGGGAATCTTCATGGATGTCAGTAAGCGAGTTGGTTTGTTTGGGCCCACGGCTGCAAGGACGGGATTTGGTGCTTGCTTTTTTGATCTGTTCAACGACGGCTCGACCTGCGTCTATATTGGCAACGGAGCTGCCGTCGCAGGCGGCGAACTCGATTCCGAGGATAGCACCTACGCTCAGAAGGATATGGTGCTGCACTGGTTGCCTCGTGAAAAGAAGTTTGAGGATATTACGGGACGAATCGGACCCGCTATGAATGTTGCGTTGACGACTCGCGGTGTCGCTGTCGGCGACTATGACAATGACGGTGCCGTCGATCTGCTCATCAATAACAATCACGGTCCAGCCAGATTGCTTCGAAATCGTGGTGCCGACGGGCAACATTGGCTCATGATTCGTTGTCTTGGGTCGAACGGTCTCTCAGATGCCGTGGGCGCGAAGATCTTTGTCACTGCAGGGGGTAAGACACGCCGCCGTGACGTAGTAGTCAACTACAGCTATGCATCGTCCTGTGATCCAAGAATCCATTTCGGTTTGGGCAACCATGAGGTTGCCGATCGCGTGGTTGTTTACTGGCCTGATGGTGCAAAACGCACTTGGGAAAGCGTCAAGGCCGACCAGGTTTTCATCGCGAATCATCCGGCGCAGGATTAATCATGGCGGTCTCCGCAGAATGTTGATTCCTCTTCGTGCTGCAATCGCACAGAGGGTAGCTTCGCGATTCTGGTTTGTTGCTGAGTTGGACACCCTGCCTTTGCAAAGGAATTGGCGTACATCTTGGAAGCAATGAGTGGGCTTTGATTTGGAAGGATCTTGCTTCTGGATTTCGCAACAAGTCGGCCAAGCGATCGTAGAGATCGCTCTCCTTGAAACTCAAAAAGCCGGTCCGTAGAGGATCGGCTTTTTGTTGGAATGGCGGAGTTTCCTCGATTTGGGTGACTCTCTTCGCGACCTGGATCAAGCCCCATGTCGTCGCGTGAGGTTATCGCTGCGGCGTCGTTTCAACGATCAAAAGACGGCTCACCGAGGCTTCTCGCCAAGGGGCGCTCACCCTTCTTTGCGCGGGTCTAGTTTTATCATTGGGGCGCAAAAATATAAAGAGACGTCTTTTTTTGGGAGGGGGCAGGGAGGACTTTAACGATTGTATCGAATTGTTAAAATTGCCTGATCATCGGCGGGGATCCGCCAGGCAGCTGTTTTTTTATAACTTTGCGTGCGTTTTTTTGCTCCGACGTCGTCGTGGGTTCAGGGACTAACATTCAATGAGATTTTTAAACTTTGTTTTTGTGTTGGGCTGCTCGCTCGTATTGTCTGCACCGGCTTTCGGATCCGTGGCCATGTCCTTCTCGATCGATAGTGCGACTGCGGCCCCTGGGGAAGAGGTTAAACTCGGCATTTACGCCACGGGCAATGGTGAGGACGTGCAAGGTTGGTCTTACGGTATTACTTGGGGCGATAACGCCCCATGGGCCGATGGTCAGCCAACACTCCAAAATACTCCTGATATAAAGAATGGAGCCCCGCCTGACTTTAACCAAGTGAGTGCGTTTGAAGACGGCGTCACTCAAGGCACGGTTATATGCTTCACCGGCTGTGCCGTCCTCCCCTTAGGAGCAACCCCTTCGTTGCTGGCCGAGCTTGTCTTTACGGTTGCAAGTGACGCTGCAGATCAAACCGTCAACTTTCAATTTACGGACTCTTTAGGCGCCCCCCCGGTTAGTGTCGTAGCCGTTGTCGGAGGCGCGTCCCTAACCCCCGTCCAAAACGCAGGAGTGTTGACGATTCAAGGGGCCAGTGGTGACGATGGCGGCGAGGGTGAAGTGATCCCTGAACCGACGACCGTAGCGATTTGGTCGGTTTTAGCTCTCTGCGGTCTTGCTTATGGATTTCGCAACAAGTCGGCCAAGCGATCGTAGAGATCGCTC
>MDTD01080267.1_pt1 | contig 12799 bp, 18 predicted proteins | sample 811221 | NCBI WGS metagenome assembly MDTD01 (sample SAMN05326646, study PRJNA326480) | marine metagenome | isolation source: seawater | place: Pacific Ocean: South West | collected 2011 | reverse complement strand
TACAGTAGGAGATCCATACAAAGATACAGCCGGACCAGCTGTTAATCCCATGATTAAAATAACAAATATAGTTGCTTTACTTTTATTAGCTGTGATAGCTCACTAAATTATTTATTACTGTACATTTTAGATCTAACACTAGATAAAAATTTTTCTACAAAACTTTTTTGAGTTAATTCATTTTTAGTTTCTTTTTTTGAAAATACTAAATTTTTCTTTTTACTCTTATCAATAATTTCCTTTTTTTTTAGAATTCCATAGTTATCAAATTCAAGAACTAATATATTGTTTTCTTTTACAATATGTTTACCTAATTTATGATATTCTCCTTTTACTAAAATTCTCTCAATATAAACCCATATATTATCATTATTTATTGACTTGGAATGAGGTTGTCCAAATATCTTAATTACATCATTTGTATTAGACACATCAATTTTAAGTTTATTAGACCTATTTTCTAGAAAAACTATACCATGATTTTTAGAAGCCTCTTGAAAACTACATCCGATTGAAATAATAAAAATAAAAAGAAAAAATAAATATTTATGATATTTAATTCTAAAAAACATAGTATTAATTTGTATAATACATTATTAACCTTATCTAGGAATATTTTTTTTTATAAAGAAATCAAGCTTTTAGATACGTTCGAAACTCGTGTTTATCTTATGTTTTTTCATTTCTCAATATTAATGAAGATTTTCAAAAAAAAAGGATTTAAATTTGATCAAGGTGCTTATGACTCTTTATTTCATAATATAGAAAACAATTTAAGAGAATTAGGTTTCGGTGATGTTTCAGTTAATAAAAAAATGAAAGATATGAATAAACTCCTTTATGATATTTTGCTTAAAATTGACGAAAATGAAAGAAATAAATTCAAGATCAATAAAAAATTAGCTATAAAATATTTTAACGAGCTAAATGATGGAAAAGATGAGAAATATTTGAAATTTGAAACCTATTTCGGTAATTTTTATAACTTTTGTTTTGATAAACCACTTGATAATGTGTTAAGAGATGCAATAAAATTTAGAAATTAACATGGCAGTACCTAAAAGAAAAACATCCGTATCTAAAAGAAAAATGAGAAGATCTCATCACAAAATATCTTCATCCAATGTGATAGAAGATAAAAAAAGTGGTGAATATAAGTTGTCTCATCATATAGATTTAAAATCAGGATATTATAACGGTAAAAAAATCTTAGATATTTAATTATTGTAAATGGATAAAAAAATTACTATTGCAATCGATGCAATGGGTGGCGAAAACTCACCATTAAAAACAGTTGAGGGAATAGATATTTTCATTAAAAAAAATCTTAATAATAAAGATTTTTTACTTAACATTTATGGAAATGAAAATTTAATTAAAAAAGAGTTTAATAAACACAAAACACCTGATGATTACTTTAACATTATTCACACCGAGTCAATCGTTTCAGATGAGGAAACCCCATTGACAGCTATTAAAAATTCAAAAAATACTAGTATGTGGAATTCTATTAGATCTCAAGTAGACGGTGTTTCTGACATAAGTCTCTCAGCAGGTAACACGGGAGTACTTCTTGTTATTTCAAGAATGATATTGAAGATGATGCCAAAGGTAAGCAAACCTGCTTTAGCAGGGCTTTGGCCTAATCAATACGGAATGAACGTAGTCTTAGATTTAGGCGCTAATATTGAGTGTAATGAAATTAATCTTGTCGATTTTGCTGAATTAGGATCTGCATTGTACAAATCTTTATTTCCAAAAGAAAAACCACTAGTCTCTTTACTTAATATTGGATCAGAAGAAATAAAAGGCACTGAAGTACTTAAAAAAGCGTACCAAAGATTAAACCTATTAAGTAATGAAAATAATTTTTTATTTAAAGGATATATCGAGGGTAATAATATTATGAAAGGAGATTCAAATGTTATAGTAACGGATGGTTTTACCGGAAATGTTGCATTAAAAACTGCTGAAGGAACAGCTAAATTTATAACAAAAAATCTAAAAGAATCTCTAACAGAAAATTTTTTTACGAAAATTTCCTTAGTTTTTTCTTATTTTTCTTTAAAGAAATTTAAGCAAAAATTAGACCCAAGCAAATACAACGGAGCTATTTTTTTAGGACTTAATGGTCCAGTAGTTAAAAGTCATGGTTCTACCGATGCTTTAGGTTTTTATTATTCTATTGATTTATGTTATAAAATTGTAAAAGGAAGATTAATGGAACAAATCAAATCAAACCTAAGTCATTTAGAAAGTGACTAGAAAAAATTTCACAAAAGAGGGTATATCTAAAGAATTAAGTAAAAAAACTGGTTACTCTTTTTTATTTGCAAAAAAATTAGTAAAAGATTTAATCGAAGTTCTTTGTTTTCAAGTTGAAAAGAATAATTTAAATTTAAAAAATATTGGATCTTTTAATTTAATAGAAAAAAAAAGCAGAATTGGCAGAAATCCGAAAACTAAAGAAGAATTTATGATAGAAAAAAGAAGATCAATAAGTTTTAAACCTTCAAAAAATTTAATTAAAAACCTCAACAATTGATGGTAAAATTAATCAATATTTCAAATTTATCAAAAAAACTTGAATTAATAGATCCTAAAAATAAAAAGCCATTAAGCTATATAATAAGATATTGGGAAAAAGAATTTAGACAAATTAAACCAAAAATTATTAATAATCGAAGATATTATTCAAACGAACAAGTTGAATTATTTAAATTGATAAAATTTCTTCTTAAAGATAAGGGTATGACTATAAAAGGAGTAAAAAATGTTCTAAATTCAAAAATAAATAAACTTGACGAATATAATTCTGATGGTTTAAAAATTCATTATTACCAAAAAAATATTAAAAATAAAACAGAACAAATATTAAAAAAATTAATTAAACTTAAAAACTATGGCAAAAAAAACACACCTTAAAGTAAGATTAGTTCCTGAAAGTAATCCTGATAGTAAATTTATATATTATGCAAAAAAACCTACTAAAGGAGAAAAAGCTAAAGAGAAACTTAAATTAAAAAAATATAATCCTAATACAAGAAAACATGAAATTTTTGTTGAAAAAAAATTACCGCCTCACAGTAAATAATTATTTCTTCTTAAAATTACGATATTCGAACTCTATGTAGGCCTTAATCATTGATTTCCAGATTTTTTTCGTAATTCTGTAATCAATTTTCTTTTTGACTGATTTTTTTTTAATATTTCTAAGAATTACACTTATTCTTTTTTTGTCTACAATATCTTTTTTAAATTTTTTGTTAGCCAGAACTTTCTCTACAAGATTTGTTCTCTTCTTAATTAAATCGATGAATTTATCATCGAGTTTATCTAATTTTTTTCTTATTACTAATATATTTTTATTTACCATAGCGACATTTAAATCGTAAAGATAATCAGTAATATACGTATATATTAAAAATATCTATGACTCACGATAAAAAATATCAAAATTTAATTATCTTGTGGCTTATGTCCACAATGGTATTAATTTTTTTTATGATTATAGTTGGTGGTTTAACAAGGTTAACTGACTCAGGTCTCTCAATTACACAGTGGGAATTATTTAAAGGAATTCTACCTCCTTTTAATCAAAATACCTGGGAAAATTATTTCGAATTATACAAACAAATTCCACAATATAAATTAATTAATCCATCCATGACACTTGATGAATTTAAAATCATATTTTATTGGGAATACGCTCATAGAGTTCTTGGAAGAGTAATCGGATTATTTTTTTTATTACCACTCATGTATTTACATTTTTTTAAAAAAATTAACAAAAAAGATTTATTAGAATATTATTTCATAATGTTATTGATAATAATTCAAGGAGCTATAGGTTGGTTTATGGTACGAAGTGGTTTAGTAAATGATGTTACTGTAAGTCATTACAGATTATCATTACATTTAATTGGAGCTATTATCATTTTATCAATGATTTATTGGAAAATTCAAAATTTAAGAGAAAATCGAATTAAAAATTTTTTCAATTTTAATAAGAAGAATTTACCTTTTGTTTTTCTAATTTTTCTCATTTTCTTTCAGATAATATTTGGGGCCTTTGTATCAGGATTAGATGCAGGTAGAATTTATCAAACATGGCCTTTAATGGGTGAAAATTATTTTCCTAATGATTTTATAATAAAGAATATATATAATTTCTTTGATTTAAATAATCATTCACTTGTACAATTTTACCATCGAAATATTGCATATTTGATATCAGTGTATGTTCTTTCTTTATCTTTGTTTATTTTTTTATCAAAAAAAAAAAATTTATATAGGTCTATTATATTATTAATAGCGGTTTTAATTGCACAAGTAATTCTTGGTATTTTTACTCTATTGAGCGGCTTAAACATAACACTAGCTGCTGCACATCAGATATCTAGTGTAATCTTAGTATTAGGTTCTTTAAATTTGTATTATTTAACAATAAAATAAATTGACTTTAAGACTTATTCTTTGTATCTATCGCGAAATATCATGACACCATTTATAAAAAAGAATGAAGTTAAAAAAGATTGGTATATTATTAATGCCGAAAATATTGCGGTAGGCAGATTAGCCGCTTTTATTTCTAAAATTTTAAGAGGAAAAAATAAATCAACTTTTAATCCACACATTGATAATGGAGATTTTGTTGTTGTGACTAATATTGATAAAATAAAATTTACTGGAAAAAAATTCAAAGACAAAAGATATTATAAACATACTGGTCATCCTGGCGGTATTAAAGAAATTTCACCATTAAGATTAAAGGAAAAAAATAAATCCCAAGATATTCTTAAATTAGCAGTTAAAAGAATGTTGCCAGGAGGCCCTTTAGCCAAGAAACAATTAACTAAGTTAAAAATATATAATGGTGATAAGCATCCACACGATATACAAAAACCAAAATTAATAAATTTTGATCAATTTAATAAGAAGAATGTTGTAATATAGTAATGAGTCAGTCAATTTCTACATCACAAAATAAAAATAAGAAAATTAAATTAGACTTTAAAGACAGTAAGTACGCTACTGGTAGAAGAAAAAAGTCAATAGCTAAAGTTTGGGTTAAAAAAGGCTCTGGAAATATTCACGTCAATGGCTTGAAAATGAATGAGTACTTTAAAAGACCCGTACATCAAATAATTGTAACTAGACCTTTAGAAATATCACAAGTTGTATCCAATTATGATGTTAAGTGCTCAGTAAAGGGCGGTGGTTTATCTGGTCAGGCTGGCGCAATCATATTGGGAATTTCTAAAGCGTTGATCTCTCATGACGAAACTTTAAAGAAAAACCTTAAAAAAGACAAACTTACCACCAGGGACTCTAGAGTCGTAGAACGTAAGAAATACGGTCATAGAAAAGCAAGAAGAAGCTTTCAGTTTTCTAAACGTTAAATATTTAAAATTAATATCTATAAAGACAGGAGGATGATATAAGTCATTATGTCAGTAAATAACAAATTAAAAATTGCAGTTATAGGCGCTACTGGTTTTACAGGAATAGACCTAGTATATTATTTATCTAAACACCCTAAGATAGAAATAGATTACTTATGTGCTACTAAGAATTTAGGTAAGAAAATTTCATATTTTGATAGAAGAATAAAAAAGAAATTACCTAAAATTTCTTCAATAAATAATATTAATTGGAAGAATTTAGATTTAGTTTTTTTATCTTTACCAAATGGTGAAGCTCAAAAAATAATAAAAAAAACATTTAATAAAAATAAAAGATTAAAATATATTGATATATCTGCTGACTTTAGGATTAATGATCCAAAAATATATTATGATAATTACAAAATAAAGCACAAAGCGGTAAATCTTATTAAACACTCAATTTATTCTATAAGTGAGTTAACAAAGAAAAAAATTAAAAACTACAGAATAATATCTAATCCTGGATGTTACCCTACATCGATACAATTGCCATTAATTCCTTTAATCAAAAAAGGATTAATCAATTTAAGCGAAATTACAATTGACTCAAAATCGGGATACTCCGGAGCAGGAAAGAACATAAAGAAGAAATTTAAGCACAAAAATCTTTTTAATTCTACTTTTGCGTATAATCCAAAAAAACATAGACACATTTGTGAGATAAAACAAGAAATTTTAATTAATACGAAAAAAAAAGTTAATTTCATTTTTAACCCTCATTTACTTCCGGTATTTAGAGGTATTCTTTCTTCAATTTATGTGAAAACTAAAAAAAATATTAATGCTAATAAGATTAGAAATACTTTATTAAAATTTTATAAAAATTCTAAATTTATTAAGATAATGAAACTAAATACTCCATTAGGATCCGGAAATGTTTTAAATACAAACTATTGTGAAATATCAATATGTGAAACTGGATTAAAAAATAGAATAGTAATCTTTTCAGCTTTAGATAATCTTGTAAAAGGCGCTTCTGGACAAGCTATACAAAATATGAATTTACTTTATAATTTTCCAGAAAACATGGGTTTTAAATGAAGACTATATTGTTGCTAGGTTTATTTATTATTTTAATTTCATGTTCAAAACCCAAGACTGTATTAATATGTGGAGATCATGTTTGTGTGAATAAACAGGAGGCTCAACAATACTTTGAGGAAAATTTAAGCTTAGAAGTTAAAATTTTAAATAATAAAAAAACTGAGAATATAGATTTAGTTGAATTAAACTTAAGTGAGAAAAAAAATAAAAAAATTATTAATGTCAAAAATAAACAAAAAACGAAAAAAACTATAAGAAAATTAACAAAAGACGAGATTAATCTTATAAAAACTAATGTAAAAGATAAAAAGAAAAAAAAATTGAGTAAGAAAAAATTAAATAAGATAATGGATGATAAAACTAAAATAGTTAAAAAAAATGCTAATGAAGATATTAGCTTAAAAAAAGATAAAAACTTTTTTCCGGAGAGTTTAAGGAAAAGTGATGTAGTGGACATATGTACGATCATAAAAAAATGTAATATTGAAGAGATATCTAAATATTTAATCAAAGAAGGTGCAAAAAAAGACTTTCCTAATATTGGAATGAGGCAATAAATTTATGAAAAAAATTAACATAGCAATTATAGGATTAGGTAATATTGGCACTTATCTATTTAAATATTTAAATAAAAATAAGAAAATATTAGCTAAAAAAAATAATTGTATACCCAATGTTCTGTACGTTTCGGCTAAAAATAAAGCCAAAAAAAGAGATTTAAAGATTAGTAAAAAATTGTGGTTAAAAAATTACTTAGAGGCAACCAAATCTAAAGAAATAGATTTAATCGTTGAGTTAATTGGTGGAGCTGAGGGTCCAGCAAAAAAATTAGTATTCAATGCTTTAAAAAATAAAAAACATGTGGTGACTGCTAATAAAGCTTTAATAGCTAAATATGGTGATAAGTTAGCTAAAATTGCAGAAGCTAACAAAGTTAATCTAGAATTTGAAGCTTCAGTATGTGGTGGAGTGCCAGTTATTAGATCTTTGAAGGAAGGTTTAATAGCAAACAAAATTAATAAAGTTTACGGAATTTTTAATGGTACCTCTAATTATATTTTATCTTCTATGACTAATCGGAATCAAAATTTTAGAGAAGTATTAGCAGATGCTAAAAAACTTGGATATGCTGAAGCAAATCCATCAGCAGATTTAAATGGTTCGGATGTTTCAGATAAACTTAAAATATTATCATCACTTTGTTTTAATTCGTTTATAAATAATAATATTCACGTCGAGGGTATAAAAAATATTGATAAAGATGATATAAATTTTGCAAGTAGACTAGGCTACAAGATAAAATTATTAGGTTTCTCTGAATTATTGAATAATAATATATATCAAAGAGTTCATCCCACTTTGATAAAAAAAAGTTCCTATGTTGGAAGTATAGATGGTGTTTTAAACGCAGTAATCATCGACGGTGATCCGGTTGGTAGGAGCATAATTCAAGGAGAAGGAGCTGGTCCTGCTGCAACGACATCTGCTTTAGTTTCTGATATTTCATCTATATTAAGAGGTAATATAAAATTTCCATTCTCTATTTCTTCAAAAGAGAGAAAAAAATTGAAATTTAAAAATATTTCTGAAAGAAATTTTTCAGCATACCTACGATTTGAAGTTCTAGATAAATCGGGCGTTTTATCAAATATAACAAAAATATTTTCTTTAAATAAAGTTTCTATAAAAAGATTAGTCCAAAATCCAAAAAAAAATAAAGGTATATCTTCAATCGTTATTATTACACACGAAACAAAAGATCGATATTTAAATAAAATAATTAAATTAATTTCCAATAAAGCTTATATAATCAAAAATCCTAAATTGATAAGAATTGATCAAAACTAATGTCTATTGATTCTAAATTTATGAATTTATTTATGAAGGCTACTGAAAAAGCAGCTATAGGTGCATCAAAATTTATAGGTAAAAAAGATAAAATAGCAGCCGATAAAGGTGCTGTAGACCCTATGAGAAGTCAATTAAATAGTATTGATATGGAAGGAACGATTGTAATTGGTGAAGGTGAAATGGATGAAGCCCCAATGCTTTATATTGGTGAAAAACTAGGAACGATGAATGGTCCTAAGTTTGATATCGCCGTTGACCCCTTAGAGGGCACAAAATTTACTGCAAATAATCAACCAAACGCTTTCTCTGTGCTTGCGGTAGCAAATAAAGGAAATTTGTTAACTGCTCCTGATACATATATGGAAAAAATTGCAATTGGGAACAATCTTCCAAAAAATCTTTTAGATATCGATAATGGTGTAAAAAAAAATATAACTTTGTTGGCTGACGCGAAGAGTAAAAAAATCTCTGATTTAAAAGTTTGTGTTATGGATAGACCCAGGCATAACATGATTATCAAGGAACTAAGCGAGTTAAATGTAACAATTAATTATATCACTGACGGCGACATAGCTGGTGCTTTAAGCGTAATTGGTGATGAGCCAAAAAATGATATTTACTACAGCACAGGAGGAGGTCCGGAAGGAGTTTTAGCTGCTGCAGCGTTGTCATGTTTTGATGGACAAATTCAAGGAAGATTAGTTTTAAATGAGGAAGAAAAAATAAGAGCAAAAAAACTTGGGATTATAGAGTTAGAAAAAAAATATAATATTGATGATATGATTAAAGGTGATGTTATATTCTGTGCGACGGGAGTTACATCTGGAGATTTAGCTGCTGGAGTAAGGGATTTAGGTAATAAATATGAGGTTTCAAGCTTTGTTTTACATAAAAGTAAAAGAATTAAAAAGATTGTTAAAAATACTTACAATAAATGAAAACACTCTCGGTAAGTGGTAAAGATTGGATTTTAAAAAAATTTAATCAAGAAGATATATTATTTATAAAAGAGAATTTTTTTCTTGACGAAATAACATGTAAACTTCTATCGATTAGAAAAATTAAAAAAGAGGAAATAAATAGTTTTCTTAATCCTTCAATAAAAAACTATCTTCCAAATCCTGAGGTATTATTAGATATGCAAAAATCGTGTTTACGTACAGTTCAGGCTATAAAAAATAAAGAAAAAATTGCAATATTTGGAGATTACGATGTTGACGGAGCATCTTCAACAGCAATACTTGGGAATTTTTTTTCGGCTTTAGGTGTTCCCTATGAAACCTTCATACCTGATAGAAAAAAAGATGGTTATGGCCCTTCTATCAATACTTTTAATGAATTAATTGTAAGAAATGTAAAATTAATTTTGACAGTAGATTGTGGTACATTATCTTTTGATGCTATAGAATTTGCTAAAAAGAAAAAAGTAGATGTAATTGTATTAGATCATCATCAGTCAGATTTAGACCTACCTCAAGCACATTCAATCGTTAACCCAAATCGTTTTGATGATAATTCTAATCTAAATTATCTTTGTGCTGCAGGGGTAACATTTATGTTTTTGGTTAACTTAAACAAGTTACTTAGGGAAACTAAATGGTTTAAATTATCAAATTTGTCTGAACCTAATTTAATTGAATATTTGGATCTAGTTTCACTAGGAACAGTATGTGATGTTGTTCCATTGATTGGATTGAATAGAGCTATTGTTCATCAAGGTTTGAAGGTAATAAAAGCAAAAAAAAATTTAGGTTTAAAAACTTTAATAGATATTTGTAAAATCGAAAATCATCCAAATGTTTATCATTTAGGTTATATGATTGGCCCAAGAATTAATGCTGGTGGAAGAGTTGGTAAATCATCACATGGAGCAAACTTGTTACTAAATAATGATTCCAAAGATGCGTTTAAATTAGCATGTGAACTTGATTTGTTTAATAAAGAGAGACAAATTTTAGAAAGTAATATTTTACAAAAAATCCAAATCGAAGCAGAAAAATATCTATCCGATCCTGTTTTAATAATTTCAGGTGAGGAACTTCATGAAGGTGTTATAGGAATAGTAGCATCTAGAATAAAAGACAAATTTAATAAACCAACAATAATAATTTCAATAAATAACGGTATTGGTAAAGCTTCTGCACGTTCTATAGTCGGTTTTGATATTGGATCAGTCATTATTGCAGCTACGCAGAACAAAATTCTTATGAAAGGAGGAGGGCATAAAATGGCAGGAGGTTTCTCAATTAAAGTAGAAAATATTAAAAAATTTAAAGATTTTATATTTAGAAAATTTAACAGTCTCAATATTGAATTGTTAAAAATTAAACCCTTATATCTTGATAGTATTATTGCACCTTCAGCTTTAAATAAAGAATTTTATAATAAAATAAACTTACTAGCTCCTTTTGGATCAGGTAATCCTGAGCCCAAATTTATCGTAGAAAATGTAAGACCAGTAAAAAGTAAGATTTTAAAAAACAAACATATTAAATCTGTTCTTGTTAGTTTAGAAGGATCAACTATTAAAACTATTGCTTTTAATTCTCTTGATAATGAAATTGGTGCTTATTTACTAAAAAAAGGTAGTAAACCATTCAATATTGCGGGAAAATTATCCCTAAATGAATGGAGAGGAGAATCAAATGTTGAGTTTATTATTGATGATATTTCTGTTAATAAGACTGTCAAAAATAAGGTCCCATCGTCTATCGGTTAGGACAGTTGGTTTTCATCCAACAAAGAGGGGTTCGATTCCCCTTGGGACCGCCAACTAAATATGATCATAGCAGAAATTGGTATTAATCATCTTGGGAAACTGAGTATTTTTAAAAAGTACATAAAATATTTAAACAAGACTGATGTGGAAGGTATTACTATTCAGTTGTTAAAAAAAAATTTTTTTACAGGTAATTTTAAAAATTTTTATATAAATAGAAATATATTATTAAAGATATTTATAAAGCTTTGTAAAAAAAAGGTCGGTTTAGTAACAGATTGTGTAGATAAGCTAATTTTAAAAAATAGATCAAATATTGATTTTTTCAAAGTGTTAGGTGGACAATTTAATAATGTGAAATTAATAAGAGAATTAAATAAAATAGGTAAACCTGTTTATTTTTCTAACAGAGGCCTAAAAGAAAACGATGAAAAAAAATTGATTAATTTTATTAAAGATAAAAAAAATTGTCAGATTATTCATACACAATTGAAGACTAGTAGAAGATTTTCTAATTTAAAAAATATTACAAAACTAAAAAAAATTTTAAATGATAAAGTAAGTTTTGGTTCTCATTGTGATGACCAAAATATTATTTTTAATTCTTTAAAATTTAAACCAAAAAAAATTTTTTTCTATATCAAAGATAATAAAGATTTAGATTATCCAGATAAAAGTTATGCGATACCATTGAATAAGATCAAAAGATTATTAAAAGGTTTAAAATGAAAAAGAAAATAGCTATTATTGAAAAAATTCATGATGACGGTATAAAATTATTGGAGAATAATAATGATTATGAATTTAAAATAATTAATGATTCTTCAGAAGAAAACTTAATCAAAATATTGCCTGACTTTGACGCTTGTACGCTAAGGGTTTCTAGATTAGATGAAAAAATATTAAAATATTGTAATAAACTTAAAGTTATATCAAGGCATGGTGTAGGGTATGATAACGTTGATTTAGATTATGTTAGAAAAAATAATATATCTTTATTAATAACTGCTACTGCCAATGCAGTTGCTGTTGCTGAACATGTGATTTATATGATGTTATCTGTGTCAAAAAGTATAAATCAATACGATCAAGAGGTTAGATTGGGTAACTTCAAAAAAAACGCTCAAAATATTAAGACTTTTGAATTGTTTAATAAAGAAATTTTAATTATTGGATTTGGTAGAATTGGTCAAAATCTAATTAAGAGGTGTAAAGGTTTTGATATGAATGTAAAAGTTTACGATCCATTTGTAGATGAGAAGACAATTTTAAATCATGGGGGAAAAAAAATTACTAATCTTGAAGAGGGATTAAATAAATGTGATTATTTATCTTTGCACGTCCCATTAACTGAAAAAACTAAAAATTTAATAGATTTTTCCAAATTAAAAATTATGAAAAAAAATTCTATAATTATCAATACTGCCAGAGGAGGCATTATTAATGAAAACGATTTAAATAAGGCCTTGAATGAAAAAATTATTTTTGGTGCAGGTTTAGACGTTTTTAATGTAGAACCGGTAGATATAAAAAACCCGCTTTTAAAAAATAATAGAGTTTTACTAAGCCCTCATTCAGCAACTTTTACTGAGGAGTGCAAATCAAGAATGTCCATTGAAACTGTAAAAAATATTATTGATTTTTTTGAAAATAAAATTGATAAATCTATGATTGTAAAATTATGATAGATATAAATAGGAAATTAAAAAATTTTGGTCCATTAGAAATTTTAGTATTA
>MDTD01061711.1_pt1 | contig 12799 bp, 12 predicted proteins | sample 811221 | NCBI WGS metagenome assembly MDTD01 (sample SAMN05326646, study PRJNA326480) | marine metagenome | isolation source: seawater | place: Pacific Ocean: South West | collected 2011 | reverse complement strand
CTGAACCGTTACGCCTAGGTGATACACCGGTCAGGCAGTTCATTACAACCCGCTGTAGTATAAAACCCTTCTAAACGCATAATATCTTCATGAATAATCCGCACAAATTTTCCAGTTCCAGTAACACCTGATCCACGCATCCCGGCAAAGGTAAGGCTGTCTCTTCCAAAAATCTGGCCAAGTTCAGCTGCGGTTAACGATTGACTAACCCAATCAACGCCAAGCTTATATTTCAATCTAGAGAGTTCGCGTGGTGACGCATCTTTCGCAGCCAAGAGGCCATTAAAATGGCCCTCGGACAATAATTTACCGCTACCACCGAGAAGTACCCCGCACTTTCTAGCCATCGACGCAGTGGAAATAATGCGCGCACGCAAACCATCGGCAATGGCTGTAATATCAGCATCCAATGACCTCAAGCCAACACCCAACGCACGCTTAAAGTGACCTTTTTTGTCAGCTTGATCAATAGTTTCAACGGTAGCAAACACCCAGGCACCTCGGCCAGGCAAGCGGCCTGCGAGATCAGCGACAGCGTAGCCGCTAGGCGCCGCAACAAACCGTATCAGTCTGTGGGGGGGAAACCTTTGCCCCGTGGCGATGCAGGTGCGCTCAGCCATGACCAGCAACCTCTCATGGCCTAACTGTCAGATACAACCGGCTGATCCCCGGTATCTGTGTCATCAGCGGTTTCTTTGAGTCCTGCAGCATTTTCATCCTCAAACCAATGCGCGCGTGCTGCCATGATTATATCGCCAGCTTCACCGTCATCGCTTAATCCATGCTGGCCAAGCAATTCAACGAGCTCTTCGTTATCCAAGCCGGCAAGATCATCAAGGCTACGAATATCATTTTCGGCAAGGGTCAGCAACATTGCAAGACTAATATATTCAAAAGCACGCAAATCGTCAGAGATCATCATTCCATCTAGAGCGACATTGATCCGGTTTGACTCGCGCTCAACATATTCAGCTGCACGATTCTGCAATTCGCTAGCAATATCTTCATCAAAACCCTGAATTAACGATAGTTCCTCAATCGTGCTTTCGGCAATTTCTTCTGGAAAAACATACCCCTCAGCTACAAGGAGGTGGGCTATTACATCATCAATATTTAGAGCTTCAATAAAGCGGGTTGACCGTGTTTTGAATTCTTCCTGACGTCTCTCTGACTCCTCTGCTTCGGTCAACACATCAATATACCAACCCGATAGTTGCGATGCCAGGCGAACGTTCTGACCACGACGACCTATTGCAAGGCTAAGCTGATCATCAGGAACAACAACTTCCATACGACCAGCAACCTCATCCATGACTACTTTTGCAACCTCAGCTGGGGCAAGTGCATTCACCACAAAAGCAGCCGCATCTTCCACGTAAGGAATGATCTCAACTTTTTCACCCTGCAATTCTCCAACAACCGCCTGAACACGGCTGCCGCGCATGCCAACGCACGCTCCAACAGGATCAATGCTGGGATCGTTTGACAGTACAGCAATCTTTGCTCTGCTCCCCGGTTCACGGGCAACACCCTTGATTTCAATAATTCCATCGTAGATTTCTGGCACTTCCTGAGTAAACAGCTTAGCCATAAATTCATTACAAGCGCGCGACAGAAATATTTGCGGCCCACGCGGCTCTTCACGAACATCTATAATAAAGGCGCGGACACGGTCACCTTGACGCAAATTCTCACGAGGGATCATTTCCTCACGACGAACCACAGCTTCTGCACGGCCAAGATCAACCGTTATAGAATAACTTTCCGCACGCTTTACCGTCCCCACAACAATTTCACCAATTCGATCCTTGTATTCTTCAAACTGGCGAGCCCGTTCAGCGTCTCGCACCTTTTGAGAAATCACTTGTTTAGCTGTTTGGGCAGCAATGCGGCCAAACTCAATCGGAGGCAAAGCCTGACGCCAGAACTCGCCAGCAGCAAGGGGCGGATTCTGCTTTGCGCCCTCGGCAATGCTCATTTGGGTTGAGTCATCTTCAACCTCTTCTACAACCTCTATCCAACGCTCCAAACGGATGGCCCCAGTTTTCCGATCAATCATAGCCCTGATATCACGATCAAGCCCATATTTTGCTCGACCTGCCTTCTGGATCGCTTCCTCCATTGCCAGCATAACCTCTTCGCGCTCAATCGATTTTTCGCGTGCCACAACATCCGCAACTTGAATTAGCTCGGGTCCAGGAATTGATGATGTATCCATAGTCATTTCACCTTTAGGTTATATTAGCCACAATTAGGTTGTATTAACCGCAATCTGTGCGCCCTATTAAAACAAATTAGTCTTCACATTGCTTCCTGATGCACGATTATACATTTCAAACAATTGGCCCTTGCCGCGCCAATATTTCACTTGGGTCAATGTGCGCCGTCTCAATCTCATCGAAAGCAAACTCGAAACGACCGAAGGTTGTTTCAATGCCCACTTTTCCATCAGCTGACAAGCCCCTCAGTCGCCCCTGAAAACGGCGACGGCCATCACGCATCAACTTCAAGACAATTTTCACCAGCTCACCATTAAAACGATCAAAATCCTCAAGCCGGGTCAAAGGCCGGTCAATTCCCGGCGAACTAATCTCCAGAACATAAGACGAAGAAATTGGATCATCGACATCAAGTAGTGCTGAAATATGGCGACTTAACATCTGGCAATCTTCTATAGTCATCTCCCGCTCTTTTCTCGGCTCGGCCATAATCTGCAACTGGTTGCGACCACCCTGCCCGCCTGAGAGTCGCACACGAACAAGGCTAAATCCAAGCTCGTTAACTGCCTCTTCGATAATCTGGCTTACCTTGGTTTCGACCAAAATGCCTCCTGCACTCGTATTTTGGCGAACCATAAAGGCGCCATTTTTACATTTTATGTCTGCCCGACTTCATAAATCTACTGATCACTATCAGGACATAATTAAGACAAAATTGAAGTTGCTTAAAAAAGACAATAAAAAAAGTGGGCCTTTGGCCCACCGCCTTACTTCGACAGCTTGTTATCGTGCGAAAATAGTCTTTATCTGAGGAAAAAGCAATAGCCGAGCTCACCCATGGTGCAAGCGCCTGTCATTGATCAGAAGTATATTTCTGGAAATGTTTTTTTTGGAATGGTCTTACCAAGCTTAACACCGGCGAAAATGAAACCATGATGACTGCCGTGCAGCAAGATCTGCCTTTTTCATGTAGCGCGTTGCTGGCGAATCATTTGGGCGTTGGCGCCAGTCAGCCGGTCGCCGCGCTGTCCAGACAAACCCAAAGTGGAGCATCATCGCTTGTAATAACCAGCTTTTTGCAGTTGGATCATCGCTTGCAAGCACCAAGCTGCCTCCGGGACGGATCATCTTGGCAAGCTGATCAAGAACGGCAGGCTGCAAAATACGTCGTCCTGCATGTCGCCGTTTCGGCCACGGATCTGGAAACATTATATAGGCTCCAGCCAGACTTGCCGTGCCAATTTCCGACAAAATAAGTCGGACATCATTAGGCCATATACGGATATTGCCAAGATGCTGTTCGTGAATATAGCGGAGAAGGCTTGCAACACCATTAACAAAAGGTTCCGCACCGATAAAATCACTTTCTGGCATCGCTGCGGCTAGCCCGGCAAGATGTTCGCCACCGCCGAAGCCAATTTCCAAATAACAATCAACATGCCGACCGAATTGAGTGTTGAGAGAAATCGCAGGATCAAAGGCAAATTTTGGTAAATTTTCATCCAAAAGCCGTTTCATTGATTTCTTGAGCGGGCGACCTTTCCGGCGTCCGTAGAAGCGAAGACCATTTCGCGCCGCTCCATTTAAAACGGATTCTTGGTGAGCCATGACTGCCTGTCTTTTCCTGTATTCGCGTGAAAGTGCTAACGGATTGCTGCGACCAACGAATCAACAAGGTCGGTTGCCTCCCAGCTGAAACTGCCTTGCCCAGCTTCATTTGCGATCCGGCCAAAATGACCATAAGCAGCAGTTGGCGCATAAATTGGAGCGTTCATGCCAAGATGTTGGCGAATGCCACGCGGTGTTAGATCCATGCAATCACGAATCGCCTCTCGAAGCTTTACATCATCAACTTTGCCAGTGCCGTGCAAATCTGCGTAAAGCGATACTGGTTCCGCAACACCAATGGCATAGGCAATCTGAATGGTACAACGTGAAGCCAATCCTGCTGCAACGACATTTTTTGCCAAATAGCGGCTTGCGTAAGCAGCAGACCTGTCGACCTTTGTCGGATCTTTTCCAGAAAAAGCACCGCCACCGTGCGGAGCAGCTCCCCCATATGTGTCAACAATTATCTTACGTCCAGTTAGGCCCGCATCACCATCCGGCCCACCAATCACAAACTGGCCAGTGGGGTTTACCAGCAAGTCTTCAACACCAACCATCCACCCTTCTGGAAGCACATTCGCAATCACCGGCGTCACAAGTTTACGGATATCCAATTGGGTTGCGTCGGCGTGATGTTGCGTTGAGAGGACAATCTTATGTACCCCAGTTGGTCGACCCTGATCATCATAAATCAAGCTTATCTGGCTTTTTGAATCTGGCCCCAGCGTCGAGTTTTGATCAGTTTTACGCAAATCTGCCAGATCCTTCAGGATTTGGTGCGAATAATGAATTGCCGCTGGCATCAAAACGTCGGTCTCATCACAAGCATAACCAAACATCAACCCCTGATCACCAGCGCCTTCATCCTTGTTATCGCCTGAGTCAACACCCATCGCAATATCGCTTGATTGCTCGTGCAAATAATTGTGAAATTCAAAATTGGCATGATGAAACGCGTCTTGTTCATAACCAATATCACGTATGGCTTCACGCACCGCTGGTTCAATCTGTGCCATGACCTGCTCTAATGTGACATCACTGGCTCGCACTTCACCGGCAAGGACAACACGATTTGTTGTCGCCAGAGTTTCACAAGCCACCCGGGCTTCGGGTTCGTGTTCTAAAAAAAGGTCAAGAACGGTATCCGAGACACGATCGCAGACCTTATCGGGGTGGCCTTCAGAGACTGACTCGGAAGTAAAAATATAACTCATCGGTTTTTATCCTGTATTGTCGAACGCTATCTATTGCCTCATGAAATAAGTTAGGTCAACCCATGCAGCACCAACAACCATTAAAATCAACAAACAAAAAAAACCGGAATTTCCAAAGCGAGCAAAGGGCGGCGGTGAGACAGTCTTGGGAACAGACAAATCAAGAACACCACTTTTTCCCAGAGGTATTGAACCGAGAACACGTCCATAAGAATCAAATCCAGCAGTGATGCCGGTGTTGGCAACCCTGAACAACGGCACCCCCTCCTCTACAGCTCGCATTTGCGCTTGAACCAGATGCTGCCATGGACCAGCACTGACCCCAAACCATGCGTCATTGGTGATATTAACCATCAAATCGGGCCGCTTATTAACCATAAGGACTTTACCCGAAAAAATCACTTCATAGCAAATCAGCAATTGCATCGTGCCAATACCCTCGAGCAGCATTAGGGCATTATTCTGACCCGCGGAAAAATCCACTGATCCAACAATGGGATCAAGGAATGGTAGCCATTTCCGGAAAGGAATATATTCACCGAAGGGCACCAAATGACGCTTGTCATAAATCCCTTTTGTCTCTCCATCATGATTAAACATAATCGCGGAATTTAACAGGGTACGGTCCGTGCCAAAACGAGGAATACCTGTAATTAATGCGCTTTTTTTAATAGTTGCTTCGCGCACTGTCCTATCCAGCAATTCAGCATTCCGGCCGGCAAGTCCAGCAAAGGCCGTCTCAGGCCAAATCACCAACTTGGCATGCGGTTCACCTTTACGTGACAAGTCTACTAATTGATCAAGATGGGTTTGACGTTTTGTTGAGTCCCACTTTTCCACCTGTGGGATTGCTGGCTGCACGAGGCGTACTGTTGGAACGCCATCTGATAATGTTTCTAGGGCAGGTGCCCCAGCAAGCCGTAAAGCCCCAAACGCCGTCATCATAATCGGCAATAAAACAGCGACAACTGCACAGCGCCGGTATCCAATCACCCAAAAAGCTGGCACAGCAGCAAACGTGACAGCAACAACACAAAGTCCATAGACACCAATAAACCCGGCTGCCTGCAGACTTGCTGGATAAACTGCAAACAGACTACCAGTTAAATTCCAAGGAAACCCTGAGGCGACGAAACCACGCGCCCACTCACTGAGGCTAAAAAACACCAAAAGCCACAGCAGGCGAGCTAAAGGATTTATTCCCATGGAAAACGAGAAAAAACCTGCGATTGCCCAGAAACCAGCTAACGTAAATGCCAATGCCAATGCCATGATAGGCATCAAAAACCAATAGGGCGAGTGATCCACAATAAGCGAGTTCGACACCCAATAGGTTGATGCCAAAAACCAACCGAGGCCAGCCGCCGCAAGAATCAATGCCCCTTCGCGCCGACTTTGCGCTTTTAAGTAACCAAGTAGGGGAAGCGATACGGCAAAAATAGCAGGAATCAAAAACAATGGTGGCAAAGACAGGCTGGCAACCGCGCCAGACAGCATATGCCAAAAAAGTTGCATGCTTTGCCGGTTATTCTTGTTTAGCTGAAGCAGTAACACGCGGCAACCCACGAAGTTTTAACAATGTTATTCGGCGTGGGTCACCCTCAAGGATCTCAAATTGAATTCCAGCACGATGCCGTACAACCTCGCCATGGCCTGGCACACGCCCCGCAAGAGAAAAAACAAGCCCACCAAGCGTATCAATTTCATCGCGCTCATCATCATCTAACAGAATTCCCGTGATGGCCTCCAACATTTCAACTTCAACTCGGGCATCTGCAATTGCTGTTCCATCACTTTTCTGGTCAAAACGTAATTGTGCGGTCGTGTCATGCTCATCTTCAATCTCACCAACAATTTCTTCAACCAGATCTTCAATGGTAATCAAGCCATCGACGCCACCAAACTCATCCACAACTAGAGCTAGGTGACGGCGGCGTAACCGCATTTCATGCAACAAATCCAGAAGACGTATGGTTGGCGAAATAAACAACGCGGGTCTCAAAAGGTTTTCAACCTCAGGTGTATGCCCGTTGCGGAGATGCGCAAATAGATCTTTAATGTGAATGATTCCCACGACATCATCCAATGTTTCACGATATACCGGGACTCGGCTGTGATTGGCATCACTCATCTGCTGGATAATGTCATCAAAACCATCAGCAAGTGCTACTGAAAAAATATCTGCGCGTGGCACCATGACATCTGCAGCGGTAATATCGCGCAGACCAAGAAAATTTTGTAGTAGCGTTCCCTCATGACTGTCAAAGCTGGTCTTGTCATCAAGCGATTCCTGTAATAATTCGGTTAGCTCTTCACGGCGTGAAGCGGGACGGGCAAAGATGGGAAAAAACTTTCCCAGAAGCGAGATCATTATCCAATCTCCCGAATGCCAAAGTCTAGATAATCGCCACAATAAGGATTAGCGATTTTCATCTGTTCTAAAAGATCAATCTCCAGCGCTTCCATTTTGGCGGCGGCACTATCCTCCTCATGGTTAAAACCCAATAGATGCAAAACACCATGAGTAAATAAATGCAACAGGTGATCACCCGCAGCAATGCCCGCCTCACTGGCCTCACGGATTAAAGTTTCACCAGCAATTGCAATATCGCCAATCGGTAGCTCTTTGGCTGGTATATCAGCAGCCAATTGTAAATCATCGCCAGCGGGGAATGATAGAACGTTTGTAGCTTTGTTAAACCCGCGATGCATAAAATTTATCGAGCGCATTTGTTCATCATCACACAGCAAAAGACTAATTATTTGCGGATCAAGTAACAGGCGAAATGCGATAAGATCCAGCATTGCAGGACCGCGGATTTTCAGACCATTAATAAGGGAAGCATGCCAACTTGCCGTATCATAAGTTATACTTATCAATGCGCCATTTTCAGATGGCCATTCATCACTAAAAAACCGATCGCTCTCTGGACTGTCAGGCTCCAGATTGGCATCGCCTTTATTCATTTTGCGAATCATGAGCTATTTTCGTTCCTCATTAAAGGATTACCAACCAGAAATTCCGCCTGTATGATATCTATTTGTTCGTATAATCTCCATTTTGTCCACTTTCATAAGCTTGCAAAATACGCGCCACTACAGGATGACGAACCACATCCTTGCCCGAAAGATGAATAATGCCAACACCTTTTATATCATTCAGAAGCGATACGGCCTCAGAAAGTCCAGATGGTTGACCTGCTGGTAAGTCAATTTGGCTTAGATCGCCTGTTATAACCATGTGAGAATCTTGCCCGAGGCGTGTTAATATCATTTTCATTTGCACCGGGGAGGCGTTTTGCGCTTCGTCAATAATTACGTGCGCCGCAGTCAGGGTCCGGCCACGCATGAAAGCCAATGGCGCAATCTCAATTTCACCGCTGGTAAGCATGCGATCAACCTTGTCCGCAGGCATCATATCATAAAGGGCGTCATAGAGTGGGCGCAAATAAGGATCGACTTTTTCCTTCAGATCGCCCGGCAAAAACCCGAGCCTCTCACCAGCCTCAACAGCTGGCCGCGATAGAATGATCCGTTCAACCTCGCGTTTTTTGAGGGCTTCGACCGCACGCGCAACCGCCATATACGTTTTGCCTGTTCCTGCGGGCCCAAGCCCAAAAACAACCTCGTTGCTGCGCAGTAATTTCAGATATTCGTTTTGGCCCTTGGTTTTAGCAACAATTCTCTTTTTCCAAGTTTCAAAGGTTTGCGCCACTAAAACTGCTTCCGCATGTTGCTCATTCATTGCCCATCTTAACGCGTCATCAACTGTCGATTTATCGATGCCGTAACAGCAAGAATCACGACTGGTTTCAACAATGCTTTTATAGAGCTTTTCAATAACAGTTTGTGCTGTTCTCGTCGCTTTCACCTTGCCAGAAATTTTAATGCTATTGCCAAATGAATCCAGCATCACATCGAGTGACTTCTCAATATGTGCAAGGTGCTGGTTATGTTCGCCTGATAGCAGTGCAAGGATATCATTATCCTCAAATTCCATTCGAATACTGGTAGCCCTCGCTGCGTTCACGCCGCCCCCTTTAGATCAACAATTTTGCCCAACATACTGTTCTGGCGTGCTTCTGAGAGCCGGCAAGACACTATCTGACCAATTTGATCAACCTCACCATTAAAATTGACTGCCTGCATGTATGGGCTTCGACCAGTCATTTGTCCCTCGCGTCCACCAATACGTTCAACCAGAACGTCAACCAGTTTACCTTCGGTGTTTTTGTTAAAAGAAAATCGCTGAGCATTAAGCAATTGCTGGAGGCTCTCAAGTCGGTCAGATTTAACCGGTTCTGGAACCTGATTTTTAACATTTGCCGCCGGAGTTCCCGGGCGCATGCTATATTTAAATGAATAGGCAGAGGCATAGCCAACCTTAGTGACTAGCGCCAGCGTATCAGCAAAATCCTGATCACTTTCTCCAGGAAACCCGACAATGAAATCACCCGACATAGCAATATCAGGTCGAGTCGTGCGCAACTTTTCAATCACCTTCATATAAATATCAATTGTGTGGCGGCGGTTCATTTCCCGCAAAATATGGTTTGATCCCGACTGAATAGGCAGATGTAAATATGGCATCAATTGTGGAACATCACCATGAGCGGCGATCAATTCATCATCCATGTCCAGTGGATGGGATGTGGTGTAACGAATGCGCTCAAGCCCATCAATTTCAGCAAGCGCGCGAATCAACCGACCTAGGCTCCAGACCCCACCTGAACCACTTTCACCATGATAGGCGTTTACATTTTGTCACAGTAAGGTCAATTCCCGGGTGCCGCTAGCAACCAATCGTCTGGCCTCATCAAGAACTGTTATTACAGGACGTGAAAATTCGGCACCGCGGGTATACGGTACGACACAAAAAGCACAGAATTTGTCACAGCCTTCCTGAACACTTAAAAAAGCGGCTGGACCGCGCGGCGCGTGCTCACCAGGCAAGAAATCAAATTTTACTTCTTTGGGGAAATCAGTATCGACAACCCGGTTGCGGCTTGATGGATCGATCCGACTAACCAGCTCTGGTAGACGGTGATAGGTTTGAGGACCAACCACAATATCAACCCACGGAGCACGACGGGTAATTTCTTCACCTTCAGCCTGAGCAACACATCCGGCAACCGCAATAGTCATTTGCCGTCCTTGCTGATCTGCAGCACGATCTTTTAGTTGCCGCAATCGTCCGAGCTCAGAAAAAACCTTTTCTGACGCTTTTTCACGGATATGGCAGGTATTTAAGATCACCATATCGGCCCGGTCAATTATGTCTGTCGGCGCATAACCAAGCGGAGCCAGAACATCAGTGATCCGATCAGAATCATAAATATTCATCTGACAGCCATATGTTTTGATAAAGAGTTTTTTAGTCAAGAGCGCTTTGTCACAGTTTAGCAGTGCGAATCGATAATGTTCTTTTACCGCCTAGACACAAAGTTGGTCAAGGAAAAGACTCAATTGCAAAGGCGCCTCATCATTATTGCGTCACAACAGCCATCTGAACGCTTATAATAGGCGTTCCGACGACCAAATTCGGTGAATCCCAACCTGGTGTAAAGTGATAATGCAGGCACATTATCAGCCGCAACCTCCAGCAAAGCAGCTTTTATACCTTGAGTCGCAATATAGGTCAGAAAATACTGAATTAACTCTGAGCCTCTTCCACATTTCTGATGATCTGAACTTACCGCAATCGACAGAATTTCGGCCTCATCAACAATTATCATGGCAAGCAAATACCCAACCAGTTCCCCTGGCCTGTATATTTTATTAAAAGTGTTTGAAGTATTTGAATCGTCAACAAATCCGCAGAAATTTGTCATATTCAGAAGTGCTGACAAACGGCCACGGTCAAGTGCAGTGCTGAATACTTGCTCCTCAATCACAGCAATAGCGTCACAATCAGCCAATCGCATTTTCCGTATCATATATCGAGCTGCTTTTTATCTGGTCCAAGTCGCGGCTTGGCAAGATAAAGCGGAATTAGCGGCGGAAAATCACCACGCCTTATTTTAGCTGCTGCCATCATCGCAATCATACCAGCATCCACGACCACTTCATCTTTATCTTCTCCAAAATTAACTTGTGTTGCGACCAGCCCGTTAGCGGCAAATGCCGCTGTCGCCGCCAACCCACCAAAACCTGCGAGCATAAGTCCATCTGCACAGATTGACCCCGAGACTAGAAAAGGCAATTGGTCCATCTGGGCTTCAAAGATTGCGCCGTGCGGCGTCATATCAGCGGCAAAAAGCTGTGCATAGACACTTCCACGGCGGGTGTCAGCAAGGCACAAAACTGGCAAGCCGTTCAACACCGGAGAGGAAGAAAAAGCCAGCGCTTCCAGCCCAGAAATGCCAAGTCCCGGCAATTCACAGGCCAAACAAACGCCCTTGGCCGCTGCCAACGAAACACGAAGCCCGGTGAAAGATCCTGGCCCACAGCCAGCTGCAACGTGGCTAAGGTTGGTAAACTCGATACCAACACCTGCCAAAGTCCGTATTGCTAACGGCACCAGTTCCGCGGATTGATTAAAGGCAGCCTCAATTTTTTGCATCGCTAGAACAGACCCATTCATGTACACTGCGACTGATAAATATTTTGTGCTAGCTTCGAATGCCAAAATTACTGCAGAAGTTTGGTTAGCATAAGGCCCTTTCAAATAGCTGTTCCTCTCTCTGATTCTCGGTTATCCAGTTGCATCAAGCCTTCAAAACACGTAAAAACCAATTATCATCGACCGACGCTACAGTAAAGGTTTCGTCACCTCATTTTTGGGTTAAATTTTGCTATGTACTTGAAGCTAATCCTTAAGAATCACTATTGTCACGGGGCCCGTTGCTATCATCGGAGCAATTGTCGATTGACGAAATCGCTGGCACGTATCGGTTTAGTAATTGGTGTGATTTTGTCATGTCTGGGGCAGGTCAATGCAGCTGATTATGCAACAGTTCTGATGTATCACCGTTTTGGTGAAGATAACTATCCAAGCACCAATATCCGCCTCGATCAATTTGATGCGCATCTTGAAAAGCTAGCCAATGGCAATTATACGGTCTTACCATTGGAAAAAATCATTCGTCACATTCAAGATGAAACCGAACTTCCTGATCGCAGCGTGGCAATTACAATCGATGATGCATATTTATCAGTTTTTACTGAAGCGTGGCCAAGACTTAAGGCAAGAGGCTTTCCTTTCACCGTTTTTGTGGCCACTGATCCGGTGGATAACGGACATCCAAACTATATGAGCTGGGATCAGCTTCGCCATTTGCAAGCAAATGGTATTGGCATCGGCAGCCAAACCAAAACCCACCCCCACATGCATCAGATTAGTCTCTCCGAAATAGACGCTGAATTAACCAACTCTAACCAGCGGTTTATAGCCGAGCTTGGGATGCGCCCAACGCTCTTTGCCTATCCTTACGGTGAGTATAATCTAGCGGTAATCGAGCGGGTCAAAGCAGCCGGATTTACCGCCGCCTTCGGCCAAAATTCGGGCATTGCACATGGATTTAATGGGTTTTTCGAACTGCCGCGCTTTGCCTTTAATGAACGTTACGGGACAATTGACCGACTTACACTGGCGATTGATGGATTACCGCTGAAAGTGAATCAGATTTTGCCCGCCGATGTAATGGTTGATATAAACCCACCTGCACTCGGTTTTACCTTGATTCCGGACATTGCTGACAACAGACAATTACGTTGTTTCAATAGCACCTATGGCAAGCTAAATTTAGATCGCATCGG
>MDTD01084878.1_pt1 | contig 12801 bp, 8 predicted proteins | sample 811221 | NCBI WGS metagenome assembly MDTD01 (sample SAMN05326646, study PRJNA326480) | marine metagenome | isolation source: seawater | place: Pacific Ocean: South West | collected 2011 | reverse complement strand
TTTTCTTAGAAGCGTTTATTTCATTAAATTCATCTTGCTTCTTATTATCTCCATCAATAAGCAAGATAATTCCTTTGCCTGCTTCATTTATTTTCTTCATGGAATCTGAAACTGACCATCTAGCACCAAATTCATCGATGTTTAGCAAATCATGAAAGAAATTGCTTTGTTGAACTCTTACCAAAGTCGGACTATTTTTTGAAATTTTTCCTTTTTGCAGTACTAAATGAGTTTCGTCAAAAATTAAGTCCTTGTAGAGGATAAGATTAAATTTTCCGTATTCCGTCTTTACTGATTTCTGTTCAATTTTCTCAATAGTTTTTTCATTTAAAATACGATAGTTTATCAGATCAGCAATTGTTCCAATCTTGATATCATGTTTTTGGCTAAAATTTAACAGGGCTTTTTTTCGTGCCATAGTTCCGTCTTCATTCATCACCTCACAAATTACAGCCGATTCTGTCAATCCTGCTAATCTACATAAATCAGTACTTCCTTCAGTATGACCGGTGCGAGATAAAACTCCTCCTGGAACTGCTCTTACTGGAAAAATATGACCAGGAGAGACGATATCATCAGCCTTGGCTTTAGCTTTTGAAGCAACTGAAATAGTTCTTGCTCGATCTGCTGCCGAAATACCAGTTGTTATTCCTGTAGCGGCTTCAATTGAAACAGTAAAGCCTGTACCATGACCACTTTTGTTATCATTGACCATTTGATTCAAGTTTAAAGCCTCGCATTTGCTTTGACTCATTGCTAAACAAATCAATCCTCTGGCATGTTTTGCCATGAAATTTATTTTTTCTGCAGTAACTTTTTCACCAGCCAGAATGAGATCTCCTTCGTTTTCTCGATCTTCGTCATCCATTAAAAGAACCATATTTCCTTTTTTAATTTCAGAAACAAGCTCTTTCGTATCGTTCAAATCCATTTTTATTTTTTTCTAAGAATTATTTTTTTATCTTTTCCAATAATTTTTTCTTCAACTATATCGAATAGCTTGCTGTCAAAAAAGTTTAATTGTTTACTTCCTCCATAAAAATATAAGGCTTTATCTTCAAGTTTTTCTTGAGAAATATAAAAAATATATTCATCAATCAAGTTACAGTCACCAAAACTCCCTAGAAGTTTTGGTCCCGCTTCTATCAAAATATTGTTTATGTTTAGTTTAGATATCTTTTTTACAAAGTCTTTTGGACTTATGGAATTTTTATTTTTTAGATGCATTATAGAAACATCTTTAATTCCTATAGGAAGTTTTAGAAGATTTTTTTTTGAAGTCACCACTACTTTTTGTCCAGGAAGTTTAAAAAAGGGCGCAGTCCAGTCCAACTTAAGTTCTTTTGAAAACACGTACCTTGCTGGCTGAATAAAATTTTTATTTGCAATAATTTTTTTAGCTCTCACATTCATTGAAGGCCTGTCTTCATTTATCGTTCCAGAACCGGTAAGAATAATATCTGCTTCTGCTCGAAGTTTTTGTACGTCATTTCGAGCAGGAATTCCAGTAATCCATTTTCTCTTCTTTGAAGTAAAAACTGATTTATGATCACTAGACATTGCGACTTTTGCTCTAATGAAAGGTTTTTTGAATTTAGCTTTATGAAAAAAAGATTCATTCAGTTCAATACATTGCTGATTTTCCAAATTTACTACTTCATAACCGGCACGTTGAAGATTTGAAATGCCATTTTGCGAAGGATCTTTTGCGCCAATTAAAATTCTCTTAAAATCATATTTTTTAAGCTCATCCACACATGCACCTGTCTTGCCCTTCTTACTGCAAGGCTCAAGAGAGACATAAATGTCGCTTCCTGAAAGCTTTGAAAGATAAGTTTTTTCGTATTTTCTTTTTACGTCATTGATGGCATTGATTTCTGCATGCGGCCCACCATACTTTTCGTAAAAGCCCCGACCAATTATTTTATTATTTTTAACAATTACACAACCTACGTTAACTCCAGGTTTTGTACTAAATTTTCCTTTGAGAGCTAGAACAACTGCTTTTGAAATAAAACGAGAGTCATTCATCGCTTAATTTTTTTACTTCTTCACTAAATTCATTTGGGTCCTGAAAACTTCTATAAACTGAAGCAAATCTGACAAAAGCAACTTCATCCAGTTTCCTCAAATGTCGCATGACCGATTCTCCAACTTGTTTTGATTCAATTTCTCTTTCTCCAAAATCTCGAATCTCTTTTTTAATAGAATCAATCAGCATCTGAAATTGTGCATCACTCACAGGTCGCTTTTCCAAAGATCTAGCAATTCCTTCTCTAATCTTAGTCTCATCAAAAGGCACTCTCGATTTGTCTTGCTTTATTATTTTAGGCATCACCAGCTCACCCACTTCAAAAGTGGTCCATCTTTCGCCGCACTTAAGACATTCTCGTCTTCTTCTTATCTCACTTCCTTTTGTTACAAGACGTGAATCAATTACCTTACTCTCTTCGAAGGAACAAAAAGGACAATGCATGATTTATTGAGAATATACGGGAAAATTACTACAAAGACTTTTAACTTCTTCTTTTATATCTTTGAGTAAATTTTGATCTTCAATGTTATGAATAATTTGTGAGATCCAATCTGCAATTTGCGAGACTTCTTGTTCCTTGAAACCTCTTCTAGTAACTGCAGGTGTTCCAATTCGAATACCAGACGTGATAAAAGGAGATTTTGGATCATTCGGTACTGAATTTTTATTTACAGTTATGAAAGCCTGACCAAGAGCTGCTTCAAGATCTTTGCCAGTAACATCATTTTTAATGAGATTTACAAGGAACATATGGTTTGAGGTTCCATTAGAAACGATGTCAATATCATTTGCCATAAATTGACTGCTCATGGTTTTTGCATTTGCAAGAATTTGTTGTTGGTATGTCTTAAAGTCTTCTTCCATTGCCTCTTTGAAGCAGACTGCTTTAGCTGCAATTACATGCATTAGCGGACCACCTTGCGAACCAGGAAATAAAGCTGAATTGAGTTTCTTATGTAATTCTTCATTTGGACCAGCTAATATCAATCCTCCTCTAGGACCAACTAAAGTTTTGTGAGTTGTAGTTGTTACAACATCTGCATGAGGGAATGGGTTAGGGTAAAGCCCTGCGGCAACCAAACCCGAAACGTGAGAAATATCTGCTAATAATAGTGCCCCGACTGAATTAGCAATTTCTTTAAATCTTGCCCAATCTAATATTCCTGAGAAGGCCGAAAATCCACATATGATGAGCTTAGGTTTGTGATCTTTTGCTAAGGATTCAACTTGAGAATAATCAATGTCGCCAGTTTCTGGATCTATACCATAACTATAAGATTCGTAGATTTTTCCAGAGAAATTTACTTTAGAGCCATGAGTTAAATGTCCGCCATGATCTAAACTCATACCAAGAATTTTGTCACCAGCATTTAATAATGCGAGAAAGACTGCTGCATTTGCGCTTGCCCCAGAGTGCGGCTGAACGTTTGCATAATCTGCTTTAAATAATTCTTTAGCTCTATCAATGGCTAATTTTTCTGCAATGTCTACAAATTCACATCCACCGTAATATCTTTTGCCAGGATAACCTTCAGCATACTTATTAGTTAGAATAGAACCCTGAGCTTCAAGAATTCTAGGAGAAGCGTAATTTTCAGAAGCGATTAATTCAATGTGCTGTTCTTGTCTGACACGTTCTTTTTCTAAAGCTTGCCAAAGATCATCGTCGAAAGATTTTATTGAGAGATTGTTGCCGTACATAAATGTTTAAATAATCGTAGATTATACTCTGCAAAAAAATTAAATTAAGCTTTTGAAGTCTTAATTTTAGTTTTTCTATTAGGATATAAACTTTTACACATAAAGCATATTGTTCCGTCACAACCTCTGGCAGTGCAAAATGTTCTTCCATAAAAAATAATTTGAAGGTGTAAATTACGCCAATTCATTTCATCAAAAATTCCTTTTAAATCTTTTTCGGTTTGTTTAACTGATTTTCCGCTGGTTAAGCCCCAACGTTGTGCCAATCTATGAATATGCGTATCGATTGGAAAAGCAGGCTTCTTAAAATATTCGCTTACCACTACTGATGCGGTTTTGTGCCCAACACCTGGAAGGTCTTCAAGAAGTGAAATATCTTTTGGAACTTTACCATTGTGTTTTTCTATTAGTAACTTAGAAGCGGCAATAATAGCTTTGGCTTTTTTTGGAGCAAGTCCACAAGTCTTGATGTATTCGTATACTTTGGCTTCTCCAAGAGCAAGCATAGATTTTGGATCTGGCGCTTCGTCAAAAAGTTTTTTAGTTACTATGTTGACCCTTTTATCGGTAGTTTGTGCGCTTAAGAGAACAGCTATTAAAAAAGTAAAGGCATTTTTATGATTCAATGGAGCTTTGGGATTTGGAAAAAGCTCATTTAGTTTTTTTTCAACAAAAAGCGCACGTTCTTTTCTATTCATTACATATTTTAATGCATAAATATCGCTATCTTCATAGATTGGCAATAGAAAACTTTTATATTTAAAAAGGGTTGCAGTACAAGAAAAATTAGGTATTATCGATTTATATAGGGGGAGAATCCTTAAGCTTATAAGTAAAAGTTATTAATTTTCACTTATTCTTTTCGATTTCTCTTAAAAAAATTTTTAACTCATTAGGGGAGGATTCTAAATGAGTAGATTTCTAAAAATAAGCTTGGCTTTAATTGGGTCTTTTTTGATTTCCATTTCTGCTTATGCTCAATCAACAATAGAAGAGGTAATCGTTACTGCGCAAAGAACAGAACAGAGTCTGCAGTCAGTACCAATTGCGGTTTCCGCTTTTACCAATGAAACTCTTCAAGAAAGACAAATTGAAGTTTCAAGTGACTTGCAATTACAAGTTCCTGGAGTAACTTTTTCAGCTGGTACTTTCTCCGGTGGAGGTGGGTTTTCCATTCGTGGTATCACCAACCTTGCTACTGCAGCAAGTGCTGATGCTGGTGTTGAAATTCACATGAATGGATTGCCATTAGGCGCTACTTCAGCAAATGAGGTAGGTTTCCTTGACATGGAAAGAATAGAGGTGCTTCGTGGACCTCAAGGAACTCTTTTTGGGAGAAATTCAACTGGTGGGGTAATCAACTTAATTACCGCAAGACCAGATCTTGATGCTTTTTCCGGTAGCGCAAAAATCAGTTACGGTTCTGACAGTGAAAAAATTGTCAACGTTATGCTTAACGTGCCAATCAGCGATACTTTAGGTGCAAGATTTGCCATTGCTAATTTTGAGAAAGATGGAATTACAGAAAACCTTTACACGTTATCCGATGGTAGTTTTGATGACAGAGATAATTACCAATGGCGTGCGTCTTTCATGTGGGAGGCTACGGACGATTTACGTTTGACTCTAATTCATGAAGCATATGACGAAGAATCCGCTCGAAACCAAATCACCGGATCTTATTGTGAAGCTGGAACTAGTATGGTTCAAGGTTGTGTAGTTGGTGGTAAATCTGTTTTCGAACAAGCACATCCTATGTCAAATGGTTCAACTCTTCCTGCTTTACTTGGTAGTGCTGTAGGTTTTTATCTTCCTAACGTAGCAAACGGTACGGGCCCTGGACAAATGTATCAGCCATTTGATGCCAATAATCCATGGAATCTTATTGCTGGTGGAAACATGCCTACGGATTTCTTTCAGGCGAATGTTTTCAAATCACCACTTCATGATGTACAAGAATCTACGAGTCAACTCATTTTGGATGCAGATTTTGATCAAGGTAGCCTAACCGTTGCCTTCAACGATAAGACAAGAAAATTTTACAGAGATACGGGTTCAATTTCTGAGCAGGCTACAACTGTGAGATTATCTCCTGGTGTTTTGTCGCTTTTTCCAAACGGCCTGCCTATGGGTTACTCAAACGAAATCATCACTCCTCAGTGTAAGGTTGATGATTTTAAAGCTGGAGTTTTTTGTGGATCTGATGGAATTTTAGGTTATTACGATTACCCTGTTAATGGAGATGCTTCTTATTCAACCAGTGGATCCAAAACTTTCGAAGTAAAATACGTTTCTGATTTAGATGGAATGTTCAACTTCTTAGTGGGTGCAATAGATATTTCTAATGTGATATCAACTGGATACAATGTTTATGCATCTGGAATCACTCTAAATGGATTTTCTCTACCAGGTGCAATAGCGAGTCCTAGCAGAACAGGATATTCAGCAATGGTAGCTTGTGCCCAAGCTGGTGTAGGTGGCCTTGGTGGAAGATGTGATGCTGGAACTGTAGCGAAAGGTTTAAGATTAATGACTACTGCAGGAAAAGTCGCAGCAGAAAAAGGATATCCCGCAGCACTTCTTCCTTACGTAGCTATGGATATGGTTGCAAGGATTGATGGAACCTATACAGAATTCTTTAATAATGATACCAAAGCTTTCGAGCTGGATGCGCAAGCAATCTTTACGGAGTTTTATTTTGATGTTGCTGACAATCACAAACTGACTTTTGGACTTCGTTACAATGAAGATAGAAAATCGGTCCAAGCTAGAGCAACTTTCTATGAAATCCCGTTAATTTCCGATTGGACAGCTGCAGCAGAGGGTACTTGTGGATTCAATGGATCAAACGGTTTTGGATCAGTTCTGGTAGATGGTAATGGTGTTCCAACTGGAATCAATACTAATTGTCTTGCAAATGACAAAGCTAAAACTGTTGGACAAATGATAGGTGTTGCTCCCGTTCCTATTATAGGAGCTGCTGGTTTAGGAGCTGCAGCTAACTTCGCAGGTAAAGGTTCCATGCCGCTTATTGAAATCATGGATCCTTATAACAGTGATTACACAGCCGTTGGTTTTGACCCTGTCAAAAACTTTACTGCTACTACTGGAAGATTGGTTTGGGACTGGCAAGCAACTGATGACGTTCTGATGTTCATCAGTTATGCAAAAGGTTTTAAAGGAGGTGGTTTTAACCCTGCCTTTAACCCATCAGATTTCCCGAATACTCCATTTGCATTTGATAGTACTCAAGTTGATGCGTTTGAAATTGGGGTGAAAGCTGCTGTGCCTGAAATTGGTTTAGTTGCTAATGCTTCGCTTTACTACAACGACTTTACTGATTTCCACGTAGGTGCAATTAGAAACCAAACTGCAATTAACGAAGGAATTCCATTAGAAAACATGGGTGTTGAGCTTGAGTTATATTTAACTCCTCCAACTGTCCCGGGTTTATCATTCAATATGGCTTTCAGTTATGTTGATTCCGAACTTGGTTCTTTCCAGAACATCAATCCGATTGATATTGGTGGTCATTATGCTGGTGATCCAAGATCAGCAAAATGGCACTTGGTTAAAAACGCTCAAAGCGCAACCAACATGCTTCTAGATAGAGACGCCACAGGTGTTACTTTCGCTAAGGTCTTGCAAATTCAATTAGTGTCTGCTCTTGCTGGAGCTAATGCCCCAGCCGCATTACAAGGCTTAGCAGGTTCTGGATATGCTGCGTTAGGAGCCTCTGGCGGTAATGAGATTGCTTATGCAATGATTTGTGCTGCAGCGAACGCTTGTGATGCAGGTACTAGTGTTTCTGTGAACGCAGCAGGAGCTCTAGCTGGAGCAAGTTTGACATCTGATGATTTATCAAAATTTATTCCTTTTGAATTGAGCAAAGCCGCTACCTCTTGGGGAGAGCGATTCACAGTTTGTCACTTATTAGGCTTGTCTCAGCAAACAGATTATGCAAATAATGCAGGTCCTAACACATGTATTCCTGTAGCTGCTGGTGGAACTGCTGGATTGGCACCAGCTGAAACTTTAATTTACTCACCTCAAGCAGTAACTGTTGGCGGTGTGAATATTGCAGGACCTGATGGAACACTTCTTCCATCAGTTGCAGTATTCGGTTCCGGTGCTTCAGCTCAAACTGGTGGTGTGTGTCAATTATTCAACGCTATGATTGATCATGCTGATTCAGTTACTGGAAACGGACCTGGTGATGTAAATGAACTTGCTTACGTGGGAACCAACACTTGTGCAAATAGTGCTAATTCTTCTGGGCAATTTGTAAGTGACGGAATCCAAATGGATCTTACAGGTAATCAAATGCCTTTTGCAGATATGACTTTATCGATGGGTATTGCATACACGGCGCAAGTAAATAATCTGGAAGTTACTCCAAGATTGGATTACTACTACAGATCAGATTCTTACAATACAATTTACAATGTTGAAGCAGCCAAAGTACCAGCATGGGACGAATTTAACTTTTCACTAAGTATCGTTCCTACAAATGCTGATTGGAATATTAGGTTTTTTGCACAAAACCTAACTGATGAAAGAAACATTACCGCACAAAGTTATACTGCGGACTCTCAATCTTTCACTTTGACAAATTTTGTTAGAGAGCCTAGGTCATTTGGTATGTCTTTTGGAATAGATTTCTAAAAGCCAACCAATAAAAAAAACCCTTGCTTAGGCAAGGGTTTTTTTTTGTTAGTAATCATCGCGATTAATCTTTATAATTTACATTCAAATTAAATAGGAGATTTTATGAGAAACGTTGTAATCGTTGATAGTGTCCGAACTGGACTTGCTAAATCGTTCCGAGGGGGATTTAACCAAACTCGAGCTGACAACATGACGGCACATTTGGTAGATGCTTTGTTAGAAAGAAATTCAGAATTGGATCCTTCTATGGTTGAAGATATGATTTTGGGATGTGGAGCTCCAGAAGGCGCGCAAGGACATAATATTGCCAGAAATGTTGCAGTATTATCCAAATTGCCAATAGAAGTTGGCGGCACTACTGTTAATAGATATTGTTCATCAGGCTTACAAACAGTAGCTATGGCTGCAACTCAAGTTCAAAGCGGCTTTAGTGATTGTATTATTGCCGGAGGAGTTGAGTCTATTTCTACTACTCAAGGCAATACCAATATGCATATGTACGTGAATGAAAAACTTGCTGCTGATGTTCCTGGTATATATCACGCCATGGGCCAAACAGCTGAGTGTGTAGCTAAACGTTACAACGTTACAAGAGAAGCTCAAGATGAATACGCTCTTACCAGCCAGCAAAGAACTGCTGCAGCTCAAGAAGCAGGTTACTATGACGATGAAATTGTTCCAATGGATACAGTTATGAAATTGGTTAACAAAGAATCTGGCGAAGAAAAAGATGTCGAGGTAACAGTAGATCGCGACGACTGCAATCGTCCTGAAACAACTATCGATGGTTTGTCATCTTTAAAACCCGTTTTTGATCCTGAAAATGGCTCTGTGACAGCTGGAAACTCCTCACAATTGTCTGACGGTGCTTCAGTTACATTGGTAATGAGCGAAGAAAAAGCTCTAGAACTTGGCTTAACACCTAAACTTTATTTTAGAGGTTTTACAGTAGTTGGTTGTCAACCAGACGAAATGGGAATTGGTCCAGTATACTCTATTCCTAAGTTGCTTAAATCGGCCGATTTAAAGTTAGAAGACATAGACCTTTGGGAACTAAATGAGGCTTTTGCTTCTCAAGTAGTTTATATTAGAGATAAATTGGGTTTGCCTAGCGATAAATTAAATGTCAATGGCGGTTCTATCTCTATTGGACATCCTTTTGGCATGACTGGCTCACGTCAAGTTGGTCACGTTGCAAGAGAGCTCAACAGAAGAGGTGGTAAGTACGGTATCGTAACCATGTGCGTTGGTGGTGGTATGGGTGCGACAGGCCTTTTTGAAGCTTACAATTCCTAACAATTTATCCGATTCTAAATGAAAGAATCGGATGAATTTACAGTCCTTCAAAAATACTTTAAAAACTTGGGGAGTCAATTCAATGACTCCTCAGGTATTTTACTAGGTCCAGGAGATGATGCTGGCCTATTTTCAGTAAAAAAAAATGACCTTATCTTCTCTACAGATGTCTCTAATTCGGAAGTTCATTTCCCAAAAGACTTAGCTCCCGAGCATATTGCTTTTAGATCTTGCTCAGTGGCAGCAAGTGATATCCCGGCTTGCGGTGGTACTCTCAAGTGGCTCTCCATTAGTCTTGTAACACCAAGTAAAAATCTTGATTGGCTAAAACAATTTGCGAAAGGATTAGACCTCTTCACTAAAAATTATCAAGTCCCAATTATCGGTGGAGACTTAGTAAAAGGAAAGGAATGTTCGGTTTCGGTCGGAGTGTGTGGTGAAGTCAGTCGTAAAGAGTTTCTTTCCAGAGATGGCGCAAAAGTTGGGGACTCAATTTATATAAGTGGAAGTCTGGGCTCTGCTAAGTTGGGATTAAAAATACTTTCTTTGAAGAAGAAAAAACTCAGTGAAAAAGAAAAAAAATACGTTAAAAAATTTCTTCAACCCCAAGTACATACTTTGCTGGGAAAAAACTTAAGAAACATCGCAACTAGCTGTATTGATATTTCCGATGGATTACTTGGTGATTTAGGTCATATTTGCTATCAAAGCAATCTTGGAGCCAAAATAAATCTAGATTTAATACCTTATGAAGGATCTTATAAAGATGCCTTAACTTGGGGAGACGATTATGAGCTTTGTTTTACAGTGCCAAAGAACAAGGAATTAAAACTTAATAAATTACTTAATAAACTTAAGCTTAAGAAGTTTAAAATTGGTGAAATCATTAAAGGACAAGGCATAAAAGTTATTAAAGAAAATAAAGAAATTAAATTTAATAGAAAAAGTTACAATCATTTTGCTTCATGAGTTCTTTCCCAAATCTTAGAAAATTTTCCCACCTTTTTGCTACTTTTTTTGGAGTAGGTCTTTTACCCCTTGCTCCCGGAACTTGGGGCTCTTTTGTAGCCTTGATATTATTCTTTGGCTTTATTTATTTTCAATTAAGTTTTTTTAATTTTTTCTTTATTTGTCTTTTATTTTCTTTGGTATCAATAGTTATCTGTGAAATAGCATCCAAAGATTTATTTGAAAGGGACCATAAAGCGATTGTAGTTGATGAAGTAGCTGGAGCATGGCTTTCCTTCTTGTTTATACCAACCTTGGGAATCTATAATTTTTCTACTTCTGAATGGCAAAAGGAATCTTATCTTGCTGCTTTTATTATTTTCGTTCTATTTCGCTTTTTTGATATTTTAAAACCTCACCCAATTTCTATGATTGATAAAAAAATCAAGTCCGGATTTGGTATTGTTTTAGATGATTTAGTCGCAGGAGTTTTTGCTGGTTTAACTTTATTGGGCGGAAACTTTTTTGTTCAAATCTTTTAAATTTAACTCTAGAGAGAGTTTTTCTAGGATTTTATTTTTTGATAAACCTGCTGCCTCTCTTTGATCTTCCTGACTTCCGACAATAGGAAAACCATCTGGTACACCAAAAATCTTGAGTTTATCTGAATATCCAATTTTTGTAAGGTATTCATTTACCGCTGAACCTGCTCCGCCAGAAATAACATTTTCTTCAATTGTAATAATGTATTTGCATGACTTTGCATATTTTTCAATGAGTTCTTCATCAAGAGGCTTGATGAATCTCATATCAACCAATGAACAACCTATTTCATCTGAAATTTCCATGGATATGTTTAACATATTTCCAAAAGAGAAAATAACTAAATCTGACAATGCTTCATTTATAACTCTTGCTTTACCAATTTCTAGCAAATCAAAGCTCTTAAAAATTTTTGTACCAGGGCCTTTTCCTCTAGGATATCGAATAGCTGCTGGACCTGTATAATTGTATCCAGTTGAAAGCATTTTCCAACATTCGTTTTCGTCTGAGGGACTCATAATAATCATATTTGGTATGCATCTTAAATAAGAAACATCAAAAATACCTGCGTGAGTCGCGCCATCTCCGCCTACGAAACCAGCTCTATCAATTGCCAAAGTCACATCTAGTTTTTGCAAAGCAACATCATGGATTAATTGATCATATGCTCTTTGTAAAAATGTGGAATATATAGCAAGAATTGGTTTTTTTCCTTCTTTAGCCAACCCTGCAGCAAAGGTCATGCTGTGCTGCTCTGCAATTGCAACATCGTAAAACTTATCGGGATTTTTTTCTGCAAAATCATTCATACCTGATCCCTCTGACATAGCAGGGGTAATAGCTACCAAGTCATCATCGCCTTCTTCAACTTTTTTTGAAAGCCAATCACCAAAAACTTCGGAATATTTTATTCCATTTTTTGTTTCTGTGTTTTTTTCGATTTTATTCAAAGCATGAAATCCAATTGGGTTTTTTTCTGCCGGCAAAAAACCTTTTCCTTTTTGGGTTATTAAATGTAAAAGTTTTGGACCCCTAAGGTCTTTTAAATTCTGCAAGGTTTTTAGCATTTCATTTAAGTTATGACCATCCATTGGCCCAATGTAGTTAAAACCTAATTCCTCAAAGAGGGTCCCTGGCGCTAACATTCCTTTGAAATGGGTCTCTGCTCTCTTAGCAAATTTTTTAGCAGAAGGTATAAATCTCAAAGCTGTTTTTCCTCCTTCTCTGATGGAAGTGTAAAGTTTACTTGCCCAAATTCTCGCAAGATAGTTTGAAAACCCTCCTATATTTTTTGAGATCGACATGCTGTTATCATTGAGAATCACCAAAATATCAGAATCAAGTGATCCAGCATGAGCTAAAGCTTCATAAGCCATGCCAGCAGTCATAGCGCCATCGCCAATTATTGCGACATGATTTTTTTCAGGTTTTGCGATAGCCATACCCAACGCTGCACTTATAGAAGTGCTCGAATGACCTGTACCAAAAGAATCATATATACTTTCCTCTATATTTGTAAAAGGATGTAAACCGTCTTTTGATCGAATAGTAGAAATTTCTTTTTTTCTGCCTGTTATGATTTTATGCGGATAACTTTGATGACCAACATC